>OOCH01002735.1_pt1 | contig 10454 bp, 6 predicted proteins | sample 1671641 | NCBI WGS metagenome assembly OOCH01 (sample SAMN06348177, study PRJEB24527) | human gut metagenome | biome: human gut; feature: ankylosing spondylitis patient; material: feces | host: Homo sapiens | place: China | collected 2015-10
AGCGGCGGTCATATCGGTCTCAATAAAGCCGGGCGCAACGGCATTCACCGTGACATTCCGGCTGGCCAGCTCCCGCGCCAGACTCTTGGTCAGGCCGATGAGGCCGGCCTTGCTGGCGGCATAGTTGGTCTGGCCGGCATTGCCCCGCAGCGCCACAACGCTGGAAAGGTTCACGATGCGGCCATACCGCTGGCGCACCATGCGGCGGGCGGCTTCCTTACAGCAGAGGAAAGCACCCTTGAGGTTGGCGTCCAGCACGGCGTCAAAGTCCTCTTCGGTCAGGCGGAGGATGAGGTTGTCGCGGGTGATGCCCGCGTTGTTCACCAGGATATCCACCCGGCCAAAGGCGGCCGCGGCGGCGTCAAACAGCGCCTTGCAGCCTGCGGCGGTGGAAACATCGGCCTGCACGGCCACGGCGTCTGCGCCTGCGGCTTTGCACAGCGCGACGGTCTCGGCCGCAGCGGCTTCGCCGTGGCAGTAGTTGACCACCACGTTCACGCCCTGTTTTGCCAGTGCGGTGCAGACGGCGCGGCCGATGCCGCGGCTCCCGCCGGTCACGATGGCGGCGCGGGTCAGAGTCTGTTCGCTCATACGGTCTCCTTTTTCCATGCGTCCAGCACGGCGTCCAGTTCTTCCGGGGTCTCCACCGCAGCGCATTCGACGCCGGGCAGAGTCTTTTTCACAAAACCGCTCAGGGCCTTGCCGGGGCCGACTTCCAGAATGTGGTCCACGCCCAGCTCGCCCAGACGGCGCAGGGTATCTTCCATGTAGACGCTGCTCTGCACCTGCCGGACCAGCAGGGCCGGGATGCTGTCCTCCGCAGCTTTTTCGCGGCCCAGGCAGTTGAACAGCACCGGAACGCGCATTTCGCCGAAGGATTCGGTCTCGAACCGGCGGGCGAGGGCGTCCCCGGCGGGGGCCATGAGCCGGGTATGGAAGGGGCCGCTCACGTTGAGCGGGATGCAGCGGCGGGCACCGGCGGCTTTCGCCAGCGCAGCAGCCTGCTCCACCGCAGCCTTTTCGCCGCCGATGACCAGCTGACCCGGACAGTTGTAGTTGCAGATCTGGACACAGCCCAGAGCCGAAGCCTGTTCGCAGCACTGCGCAAGGGTCTCGCGGTCCAGATTCAGCACGGCGGTCATGCCGCAGGCGATGCCGTTGGCGGCATCGGCCATGGCTTTGCCGCGGTAGGCGGCCAGCTCGATGGCCTGTTTCGCGGTGAACACCCCGGCTGCTTCCAGCGCGGAATATTCGCCGAGAGAAAGCCCGGCGGTGTATGCGGACTGTACGCCCTTTTCGGCCAGCACTGCGGTCACGCCGCAGGCAAAGGCCACCATGCAGGGCTGGGTGTATTGGGTCTGCCCCAAAACGCCGTCCGGGTCCTCGAAGCAGACGCGGTGCAGGTCAAAATCCAGCACAGCGCTGTCGAATGCGGCCCGGAAGGCGGGCGATGCTTCGTAAAATTCTTTGCCCATGCCGGGGTGCTGCGCACCCTGGCCGGCATACAACACGGCAAGTTTCATGCGTTCTGCCTCCATTCGGTCACAAGTTCGTCCATCAGTTCACGGACGGTGTACATCCGGTCCAGCCGGCCCACATTGTCCCCGCAGAAGAAAAGGCCTTCCTCCACATTGCCCTTGACCGCTTCGATCAGTGCATGGGTGATGCAGTAGGGCACACAGGCGGGGTCGCAGGTCTTCAGGCAGCGGGCGCAGTGCCGGGGCGGAAAGCGTCGGCCTTCCGCCAGCGCCTGCACCAGCGGCGTGTTCAGTGCCCGGCCCGGCATCCCCACCGGGCTGTGGATGATGCGCACATCTTCGGGGCGGGCCTTCAGCAGAACGTCCTTGTACCCCTGCGCAGCATCGCACTCCACCGTTGGGATGAAGCGGGTGGCCAGCTGGACGCCTGCGGCCCCCAGCTTCGTAAAATGGGCCATGTCGGCACCGGTGTAGACGCCGCCCGCCACGAAGACCGGGATGGGGTGGCCGAACTGTGCCTCATAGGGCCGGACTTCGGCCAGGACCTCCGGCAGGATGTCGTCCAGCGTCTGGCAGGCCCCGGCAAGAAGCTCTTCTTCCGAAAAGCCGAGGTGCCCGCCCGCCTTGCAGCCTTCGATCACCACAAAGTCGGCGGTCCGGCCAAAGGCCTTGGCCCAGCGGCGCAGGATGAGCTTTGCCGCCCGCCCGCTGGAAACGATGGGCGCGATGGCGACCTCCATCGTGTTCACAAGGCCGGGCAGCTCCAGCGGCAGACCAGCGCCGGACACCACAGCGTCCACGCCTGCTTCCACAGCGGTGCGGATGGCAGCGGCATAGTCCTGCGTGGCCACCATTGCATTGATGGCCACCATACCGGCACCGTTTGCGATCTGCTTTGCTTTCCGGATCTCATCCGTCAGGGCGCGGTGGTTGGCGCTGGCCGGGTCACGGGCAAAGTCCGGCTCCCGGTAGCCTGCATCGGCGGTGGAGATGCACCCCATGCCGCCGCAGGCTGCAACAGCACCGGCCAGCCCGCCAAGGGAAACGCCCACACCCATGCCGCCCTGTACGATGGGTACGGCGGCCGTGAGATCTCCTATCTTCAATGGTTTCATTTTCTGTTCGGATTATGTGTTGCGACTTATGTCGGAACAAAGATATGTAAATATTCTAAATGGTAAATAAAATGTTTTATATTTCTATTGACGAATAATCGTATATTGCGGCTATTGTATTGATATATTGCTGTTTGTATAATGAAAATAAAAAAATCCCCGTCCGAGGGCCTTTCGGCTTGGACGGGGATCATTTCGTGTATCTGTCAGGTTGTCAGAGCATCTCTTCGATGCGGGCTGCGGGGGCGGTGTCGAGGCCTGCCAGCAGGCCGCGGCAGTAGCGGTAGTAGCCCGAGATGGCGATCATGGCCGCGTTGTCGGTAGTGAACTTCAACTCGGGGATGAAGGTGCGCCAGTTGCGGCGGCGTCCAGCCTCGGCAACGGCATTGCGCAGGCCCGAATTGGCCGAGACGCCTCCGCCGATGGCAATGTCCTTTATGCCAAGGGCGTTGGAAGCCTTGATGAGTTTGTCGAGCAGGATGTCGACTACGGTGTGCTGGAGTGATGCGCAGAGGTCGGCCTTGTGTTTCTCGATAAAGTCGGGGTCGCGCTTGACCTCGTCGCGCAGGGTATAGAGGAACGAGGTCTTGAGTCCCGAGAAGGAGTAGTCGAACTCGCCCTTGACATGCGGATGGGCAAAGGTGAAGGCATTCGGATCGCCCTCTTTGGCCAATTTATCGATCACGGGGCCACCCGGGTAGGGCAGTCCCATCACTTTGGCACACTTATCGAAGGCTTCGCCTGCGGCGTCGTCGATGGTGGTGCCGATGATCTGCATCTCGAGGGGTGAGTCCACACGTACGATCTGCGTATGTCCGCCGCTCACGAGCAGGCAGAGGAACGGGAAGTCGGGATGCGGCATTTCGCGGCCCGGCAGGTCGATGAAGTGCGAGAGTATGTGGCCCTGCAGGTGGTTGACCTCGACGAGGGGTATGTCGCATGCGACGGCGAGACCCTTGGCGAAGGATGTACCGACCAGAAGCGATCCCAGAAGGCCCGGGCCGCGCGTGAAGGCTATGGCGTCGAGCTTGTCGACCGAGACGCCGGCCTCCTTGAGGGCGGTGTCGACGACGGGGATGATGTTCTGCTGGTGCGCGCGCGAGGCCAGCTCGGGAATTACTCCTCCGTACTTGACGTGTACGGCCTGCGAGGCGATGACGTTCGACAGCAGCGTGGTGTTGCGTATGACGGCGGCCGAGGTGTCGTCGCATGAAGACTCTATGCCGAGGATCGTGATATCCATTTTTTCAGAGGTATGTTGTTACGTTTTGACGGAAAATATTTACATTTGTAGGTTTTAAGCCGATTAAGGCGGACTACGATGCGCAAAGTTACGAAAATATTGTTAAAGGCGTTATCAGTGACTGTTTTGTTTCTGATATTTTGCCCCATCGTGCTCACGCTGCTCGTCTCGCTGCCGTCGGTTCAGAACTTTGTGGTGGACCGCGCCGTGAAGTACCTTTCGCGCAAGCTGGAGACCACCGTCTCGATCGACCGCATACGTCTCGGCGCGTGGGGAAGTATCCGTGTGGATGGGTTCTATGTCGAGGATTATCAAAAAGATACGTTGCTGTATGTGGGGCGTTTGCAGCTCCACATGGCGGGCTTGCGCGACAACAGCGCGGGCATCGTTCTGCGTAACGGCGAGGTGAGCAATACGAAGCTCTATCTGCGTGAGACGCCCGAGGGTGTGATGAACATCAAGCAGGTTATGGACCGTCTATCGAACAAGGAGAAGAAGGGCGGCGGCGATTTCGGCTTCGGGATACGCAACGTGCAGATTGATGACTTCACGCTCATTATCGAGCGGCAGGAGCACCGCGACCCCAAATACGGTATCGATTACAACGACATGCACCTCGAGCATACGTCGGCCCTCATAGAGGGCTTCCTGCTTCGCGGGAGCATGATTGGCGGCTACATACGCAACTTCTCAACCACGGAACATAGCGGTTTCAGGATAGACAACTTCACGGGTCGATTCTTGGTCGATCGCGGTCTTATCGATCTTCGGGACTTCGAGATCGACACCGAGGAGTCGGCCATAAGGCTGAGTTCGCTGGTACTGCGCGGCGAGGACTGGTCCTCGTACAAGGACTTCGTACACAACGTGGCCATCGACGGCGAGTTGTACGACACGTCGGTATCGACCGACGACATTGCGCACTTCGCGCCCGGGCTGCTGCCGTGGAAACTTGCAGTGAAGGATATGAACGTGTCGGTATCGGGATCGGTCGCCGACATGAATGTCGATGTCAGCAACATATCTTTCGGCGAGCATTCGTCGCTCAGTACGGATGTCTCGCTGCGCGGGCTGCCCGACGTGGCTCACACCACGATGACGGTCGATCTGCGGCGTCTTATGACTTGCGAAGCCGACGTGGCGCGTCTGAGCGCCGGCATCGGAGGCAGTGAGTTGCCGGAGAAGATACGCTCGATTATGAGTGGTGCGGGTGAAATGATATGTGCGGGCCGCTTCGAGGGCGGTATCCGCTCCTTTGCCACCGACCTGAAACTGACGACGCAGGCGGGGAATGCCGCCGTGTCATTGAAACGGCGTCCGCTCAAGCGTGAGGCGGGCGATACGCTGAGCCGTTATTCCGTCACGGCCTCAGCCGATGTGCGTCATCTGCGTCTGGGGCGGTTGCTTCAGAATCCCGATCTGGGGCCGGCGTCGGCATCGCTGCGTTTCGACGGCGTAATGGCCGACGGCAGAGGCGTGGATGGCAATGTGAACGGAGAGGTCGAGTCGGTCGAGTGGATGGGCTGCCGTTATGACTCTCTGTCGTTGAACGGCCGCATCCTTAACAAGAGCTTTACGGGAACGCTGCGCAGCGACTGCGCCCCGTTGCGCATGATGCTTAGCGGCAAGGCCGACATGAACGGTGCGGAGCCCGTGTGTGATGTGCGTCTGGTCGTGGATCGGGCCGATCTGCACGCCATGAACATCAATCGTCGGGATTCGATCTCGACGTTGGCGCTGGGGGCCGAACTATATGCCGTTGGCAACTGGCCCGACAGTATGAACGGTACGCTGAGCCTCGGCGGGGAATATGTCTATGAGAGTGATACGCTTCGCAGCGGCGATGTAAAGATTACGGCGCGCAGCAGCGAGGGTCGTCGATCGGTATCGCTCACGTCGGATTTTGCGGATGCAACCTTCACCGGCCCGACGAGTTACGGTGAGCTGGCCAAGTATCTCGAGTCGGCCATGAGCAAATACCTGCCGTCGCTCTACGACAGCGGCGTGCGTGAATATGTGGGCCCGGACGGCAGCAGCGGATACTCTACGCTTGCGGTGACGGTCAAGGAGCTTGACCCGCTGTTGAACGCCATATCCGAAGGGTTGCAGCTGGCCCCCGGGTCGAAGTTCAACTTCATTCTCAACCCGAGCGACAACGTCATCTCGATGCGTGCCGAGTCGGATTACCTCGAACGCGGGCGTCTGCTGGCTACGCGCCTGAAGATGAACATGGTGAATCAGGGCGACTCGCTGGCGTTGTACCTTACCTCGGAGGATCTCTACGCCGGGGGTATGCATACGCCTCAGCTGACGGTCATGGGCGGAGCGAAAAACGACCGCATGCACCTCTCGGCGGGCTTCGACGACCCGGCCGATTCGCTCTCGGGCATGTTGTCACTCTGGGCGCGTGTGGGGCGCGACTCGACAGGAATGCGCCGTGTGACCATGTCGGTACTGCCGTCGACAGTTTCACAGGGCGGCCAAAACTGGCGTATCTCCTCCGACGAGATATCGATCGATACGGCACGCGTGGTGGTCAACGACTTCATGATCCGCACCGACAACCAGATGCTGCATGTCGACGGCGTGGCCTCGCGCAGCCGCTCGGATTCGCTTACGCTGCGGCTGAACAACTTCGACATATCGTCTCTGGCAGGATTTGCCATGGGTATGGGTTACGACGTCGAGGGGCGCAGCAACGGTACCGCCTCGATGAAGTCGGCACTGTATCGCGGCGAGCTCACTTCGGACATAGGTCTGGACGATGTGACGATAAACGGCATAGCCGTGCCGCCGCTGCAACTCGATTCGCGGTGGGACTTCGAGCGCCAGCGTGTGCGCATACTGATAAACAACCGTACGACGGGCGACAACATCATACGCGGCTATTACGCCCCCTCTACGGGACGTTACTATGCCGAGGCACGTATCGAGGATATGAACATGAGCCTGCTCGACCCCATCCTCTCGGGTGTGGTGTCGGGAACGTCGGGTACGGCTACGGCCATGCTTGAGATCTCGGGACAGAACCGAGACGCCTCGATGGCGGGGTCGATCGAGGTCAGGGATCTCGCGACGACGGTCGATTTCACGCAGGCGCGCTACACCGTGCCCAACGCCACGATCGAGGTTGAGGACAACCATCTGCGTGCCTCGAATGTGCGGGTCTACGACTCGGAACAGAACGGCGGCCTGCTGACGATGGATCTGAACCTGCAGCATACGTCCAACATATCGTACGTGATGCGTGTCATGCCGCGCAAGATGATCGTACTGAACACCACCTCGCGTGACAATGATCTCTTCTACGGCAAGGTCTACGCTTCGGGTGTGGCTACCATCAGCGGCAGCAAGAAGGGCGCTACGCTCGACATCGTGGCCTCGACGGAGGGCAACTCACAGTTCTTCATGCCGTTGTCGAGCAAGACGGATGTGTCGACGGCCGACTTCGTCATATTCGAGAAGCCGGGCATGCAGCTCGATACGATGAACTATCTGGAGCGCAAGAAACTGATGTTCGAGCGCCGCAACCGTACCCGCACCACGGGCGGCAGCACGATGAACATAAACATCGAACTTACGGCCAACCCCAATGCCGAGGTTCAGCTGGTGATCGACCCGACGGTGGGTGACATAATCAAGGTGCGCGGCGACGGCACGCTCAATATGCGTATCGTTCCGAGTGCCAATATCTTCGACATGTACGGCGACTATACCATCACCGAGGGAAGCTACCTGTTCACGCTGCAGAACATCATCAACAAGCTCTTTATCATCGAGGAGGGCTCGACGATACAGTGGACGGGCGACCCGATGGATGCGCGTCTGGACATAGATGCCGTCTACAAGCTCAAGGCGTCGCTCAAGCCGTTGCTTTCGTCCACGACGCTGGACAATATTTCGCGTGCGGTGCCCGTGGAGTGCATAATCAACCTCTCGGACCGGTTGACCAATCCGTCCGTGACGTTCGACATAAAGGTGCCGAGCGCCGACTCGGAGATCCAGAACGCCGTGGCCAACCTGCTCAACAACCAGCAGTCGATCGCCACGCAGTTCATGTACCTTTTGGTCAGCGCCAGCTTCTATTCCGACTCCTCGACTTCGTCGAGCATCGGTGCCTCGGCCTCGGCCGCTACTGGATTCGAGTTGTTGTCCAATCAGTTGAGCAACTGGCTCTCGAGCGATGACTACAATATCGTTTTGCGTTACCGCCCGCGCTCGGAGCTTACGAGCGACGAGATCGACTTCGGATTCTCGAAGAGTCTGGTGAGCGACCGCCTGATCGTGGAGCTTGAGGGTAACTACCTTATCGATAACCAGATGTCGGCCAACAGCAACATGTCGAACTTCTTGGGCGAGGCCTACATTACGTGGCTTATCGACGAGAACGGCAACCTCAAGCTGAAGGGCTTTACGCAGACGATCGACCGCTTCGACGAGAATCAGGGTCTTCAGGAGACGGGAGTCGGAATCTACTACAAGGAGGATTTCGAGAACTGGAAGGATCTGAAGCGCCGTGTCCGCGACCGTTTCATGAGCAAGCGGCGCCGTGAGCAGCGCGATGCCGAGATGCGTGAGGCCGCCGAACGGAGCATGCGCGAGGCCGACAGCCTTGATAAAAGCGGCGAAGGGATGCACCTGCGTCGCGACGCGGCGGGGCGCGATACGACCTCACGTGCGGCCGACGTGGATACTTTGCGTCGGGCTGCGGTGAATAATGTCGCGGTAGACAGTATGTCGAAGGATAGTGCAACTGTGAATGCGGAGAGTGTGGAGCATGTTGCGGCCGTTACGGGCGGCCGGGCGTCGAAACGCGGACGTCGCCACCGTCAGCGCGCCGAGGCGGCGGCAACGACGGACGCAATACCCGTTGAGGATAATGAATGGATTGAATTTGAGAAACTTGAATAAAAAACTTAAATAAAACAAGAAAGATTATGATCGAATTTCTTCAGGCTGCCCAAGGTGCGGCAGCGGCGGCAGGCGAGACTGCCGAGGCAGCGGTTACGAATGATGTAAGCATGAGCTTGTGGGAACTCTTCACCAAGGGAGGATGGCTGATGTGGCCGTTGTTGATTTTGGGCGGCATTACGATCTTCATCTTCGTGGAGCGTTATCTGGCCATACGCAAGGCATCGGTTATGGACATGAACTTCATGAACCGTATCCGCGACTACATCTCTGACGGCAAGATCCGCTCGGCGATAGACCTCTGCCGTAAGACCAATACCCCCATTGCCCGCATGATCGAGAAGGGCATCGAGCGCATCGGACGCCCGATGAGCGACGTGCAGACCGCCATCGAGAACGTCGCCAACCTCGAAGTCTCGAAACTCGAAAACGGCCTTCCGTTCCTGGCCACGATCGCCGGCGGCGCGCCGATGATCGGTTTCCTCGGCACGGTGTTAGGTATGGTGCAGACCTTCATGGACATGTCCGCCGCGGGCGGCACGGTCGACCTGGGGCTGCTGTCGAGCGGCATGTACGTGACCACCGTGATGGGTCTGATCGTCGGCATTCCGGCCTACTTCGGCTACAACTACCTCGTGGCGCGCATCGAGAAGCTGGTGTTCCAGATGGAGGCCAACTCGATCGCGTTTATGGATATTCTGAATCAACCCGTTCAAAAATAGCGCGTTATGGCAATCAAACACGGATCGAAAGTCGATAAATCGTTCTCGGCCTCGTCGATGACCGACCTGATGTTCCTGCTGCTGCTGTTCCTCTTGATCGCCACGACGCTGATCAACCCCAACGCCCTGAAACTGATGCTTCCGAAGAGTTCGAACCAGTTGAAGGACAAGGCGATGACCACGGTGTCGGTTCAGGATGCGGGTCACGGCAAGTATCGTTACTATGTCGAATTGCAGGACGTGGGTTCGATCGGCGGCGTGGAGCGGGCGCTCAAGGCGCGGCTCGACGGGCAGAAGGACGCTACCGTCTCGCTCCACTGCGACAAGACCGTTGCGGTGGATGAGGTGGTGAAGGTTATGAACATCGCCAAGGACAATAATTATAAGTTGATATTGGCAACGACACCGAATTAGGCTGTAATTGCCCTCGCGTGCGACAAGCCCCTCCCGAGGGAGGGGTTTGGGGTGGGGTCAGACTTGTAAACGCGGCCAAAGGCCGCGATATCGGCGGTTTGATCGGCATGACGTTCCTAATTAAGGATAGAATCTGAATATGTATTACTACGATCCCGATAATAAATCCCCGCGACGGTGGGCGATGATCGCGACGGCAGTCTACGGCGTGCTGCTGGCCGGCTCGTTCGCGCTGGTGTCGTTCGATTTCTCGCCGGTGACGGACAAGCCGGGCGACACGATTCTCGTCGACTTCACCGAGCCGCCCGTTCCCGAGCCGCCCAGACCGCCCGTGAAGGTGGCCAACGAGCCGCGCGTGCACGATGTCGCGGCACCCGTGGAGCAGACGGCGCAGGTTGCGGGCAAGGACCCTGTGACGCAGACGCCCAACCCCAAGGCGCTGTTCAAGATGAACAAGGGCGGGGCCGACGAACCCGACAATGCGGGCAATCCCCGCGCTCCCGAGGGCGAGGACAAGGCCAGCGGCACGGGTCCGGGACTGAACCCCGACGGACTGGACCAGCTGGACCCG
>OOCH01002740.1_pt1 | contig 10439 bp, 8 predicted proteins | sample 1671641 | NCBI WGS metagenome assembly OOCH01 (sample SAMN06348177, study PRJEB24527) | human gut metagenome | biome: human gut; feature: ankylosing spondylitis patient; material: feces | host: Homo sapiens | place: China | collected 2015-10
GAGAACAACGACCTGAAGGCTTCCGGCACCGGCATCTATCAGGAAGTGTTCGACAGCATCGACTACGGCGATGAGACCCCCGAAAGCGCTGTCAGCGCCCTGCTGGAAGGCATGGAGGGTGTTGGCTACACCATCGGCTAAGTCCCCGCTTCGTGTGCCGCTGTGTGCGGTAAAAGATCGTACATAAAAGGCACCCTTTGACCGATACAAGGGGCACCTGCCGCCCAACCGGCAGATGCCCCTTTTTTGTCAGAGATATATTACAAATTTTTGACAAAGCTGTATCTGGTTTGTGTCTGTCTCATACTCCGAAATTCCTTAAAAAGGAGGATTTCCCAGATGAAAGAAAGCAAGGCGCCTGCTGTTGGGCGTACCCCGTTCCAGAAATGGCTGGATAAATACCAGGGTCTGTTTTATCTGATCCCCTGGATCATCGGCTTCGTCGTCTTCAAGGCAGTTCCGTTCGGCCAGTCGCTGTACTACAGCTTCACCGACATGAACTTCTTCAAGTCCGGCACCCAGTTCGTCGGTCTGGCCAACTACATCACCGCATTCACCACCACCAAGATCACCAAGGCCCTGATCATCACCTTCAAGTACGCCTTCATCACCGTGCCCCTGAAGCTGATCTTCGCGCTGTTCATCGCTTACATCCTGAACTTCAAGATCGCATGCGTGAACCTGTTCCGCACCGTTTACTACATCCCCTCCATCCTGGGCGGCTCTGTGGCTATCGCCGTGCTGTGGAAGGCTGTCTTCAGCAAGGACGGCCTGCTGAACACCGTGCTGCGCTTTGTCAGCTTTGGCCTGTTCAAGGGTCCGGAGTGGCTGTCCGACCCCAGCTACGCACTGTGGATCATCTGCTTCCTGCGCATCTGGCAGTTCGGTTCCGCCATGGTGCTGTTCCTGGCCGCTCTGAAGGGCGTGCCTGCAGACCTGTACGAAGCCGCTACCATCGACGGTGCCGGCAAGTGGCGTCAGTTCTTCTCCATCACCGTTCCGATGATCACCCCCATCATCTTCTACAACCTAGTCACTCAGATCTGCCAGGCTTTCCAGGAGTTCAACGGCCCCTACATCATCACCAACGGTGGTCCCCGTGGTTCCACTACCCTGATCTCCCTGCTGGTTTACAACTACGCATTCAAGTCCTACGACATGGGCATGGCTTCTGCTCTGGCATGGATCATGTTCATCATCGTCTGCATCCTGACGATCATTGCGTTCACCAGCCAGAAGAAGTGGGTCTACTACTCGGATGAAAGGTAAGGTGACCAATATGGGAATGAAAGCATCGAATAAGATCGCAACCTTCTTTAAGTACTTCGTGCTGATCCTGGTTGGTATCATCATGATCTATCCTCTGCTGTGGATGATCAGCGCTACCTTCAAGGATAACAGCGAGATCTTTGCAGGCATCAGCCTGTGGATCAAAAAGCCTACGCTGGATGGCTACCGCAACGCCCTGAACAACTTCGGCGGCTCCATCAACATCCTGCAGGCCATGCTCAACACTTACAGCTATGTCATCCCCAAGGTGATCTGCACTGTGGTGTCTGCCTGTATTGCCGCTTACGGCTTTGGCCGTTTCGACTTCCCCGGCCGCAAGCTGCTGTTCAACATCATGCTGGCCACCCTGTTCCTGCCGCAGGTCGTGCTGAACGTGCCCCAGTACCTGCTGTACAACAAGTTCGGCTGGGTGGACAGCCCCTTCTATCTGGCCATCTGGGTGCACTGCGCATTTGCTACCGAGACCTACTTCGTGTATCAGCTGGTGCAGTTCATGCGCAACGTCCCGCGTGATCTGGACGAGGCTGCCGCCATTGACGGCTGCTCCTCCTTCCAGACCCTGTACAAGGTCATCGTCCCCATGCTGGGACCCGCTCTGGTGTCCTGCGCACTGTTCCAGTTCATGTGGAGCTGCAACGACTTTATGGGCCCGCTGCTTTACGTCAGCACCCCCGGCAAATACCCCATGTCCCTGTTCGTCAAGCTGTCTATGGACGGTGATACCGGCTTTGCATGGAACAAGATCCTTGCACTGTCCCTCATCTCCATCCTGCCGCAGCTGATCGTATTCTTCTGTGCACAGGATCAGTTCGTTGAAGGTATCTCCGCAGGTGCCGTCAAGGGCTAATGCGCCATAAGAACATCTGACCAAGACCAACACCCCCTGTGCTGCTCCCAACGGATGGCACAGGGGGTGTTTTGGTTGATACATCATTTCGTCTGCTTCTTGCGGTACTGCAAAGGACTGATATCCATCACCTCGCGGAACACGCGGCGGAAGTGGGCGGCGCTGGCAAAACCGGTCTGCTCGGCAATAGCGCTGATGGAAAGCTCGGTGGTCTCCAGCAGCTTCTGCGCAGCCTCGATGCGGCGGTTGTTCAGGTAGTCCACGATGGACTGCCCGGTCACCCGCCGGAACAGGCGGCTGAGATAGTAGGGGGAAAGGTAGAACCGCGCCGCCACCTCGGTAAGGGAGAACTTTTGCCGGTAGTTGGCGGCAAGGTAGGCACACACCTGCTCAATGGTCTCGTTGCGGGGGCGCGCTGCGGCGCTGCTCTCGGCAAGGCACTCCTGCTCGACATAGTGCAGGATGAGCAGCAGGTACAGCCCGCCGGGGTAGTCCTGCTCCGGCATGGCAGCGCGCATCATCTCCAGCAGGGTGCGCAGGCGGCGAACCCACGGCACCGGGCCGTACAGCACCGTTACCTCGCCGGGCAAAAACAGCCGGGCAAAATCCCGCTGGGTGGCGCTGCGCAGCTCGTGCAGGGCGCTGAGCGGGAACCGACAGCCCACCAGTTCCGGTACGGCTGCACCGGCGGCAGAGAGCACTGCGTCCCCCGCGCCCAGCAGCAGCGCGCTGCCAGGGTTCAGCAGCAGGCTGTTTTCCCCCATTTGCAGGGTGCAGCTGCCCTCGCTTACCAGCAGAAAGGTGCACGTCTCCTCGTCTGCCGTCAGCTCCAGCTTGCTGCCGTTCAGCCGCACGGTGTCCGCTTTTACCTTTGCATGGATCTTTTCCCGTTCCGCTTTCATCTTGCGCATCCTTTCCGGAAACAGCCCTCCCGGTAGCCGGGAGAGCGCTTTTCCTCATGATACCACGTCTGCCCCGTGGGGGCAAGACAAACTCACAGGAGGTTATTTCGCATGAATCTGACCCTGATCCGTTCCATGACCCGCAGCGCCGTTTTTGAGCTGGAAAACGAACTGTGCTACCGTCCGGCACACCCCTTTACCGTTGCCCTGAACGGCAAGACGGTGTACGAGGCCTGCAACACCAATGTATTTTCCCTGTTCTCCCTGCTGCCCGGCACCACCTATACGGTGGAGGTGCAGGCCGAGGACGAGACCCTGAAGCTGGATTTCACCACCGAGGCCGAGACCTTCTTTGTGGATGCTGCCCGCTATGGTCTGGTGGCTGACGGCGAGACCGACAACACCGTGCGGCTGCAGGCGGCGCTGTCCACCTGCCCCAAGGGCGGCACAGTGTATGTGCCTGCCGGCCGTTACCGCACGGCCAGCCTGTTCATGAAGAGCAACACCACCCTGTATCTGGAAAAGGGCGCTGTGCTGCTGGGCGACAACGACCGCACCCATTATCCCATCCTGCCCGGCGTGCTGCCCAGCGAGAACGAGGTGGACGAGTACTACCTGACCGGTTGGGAGGGCAACCCGCTGGACAGCTTTGCAGGTCTTTTGAACATTACGCAGGTGCATGACGTGGTGGTGACCGGCGAGGGCACGCTGGACTGCGATGCCGAAAACGGCGACTGGTGGGTGAACCCCAAGGTCAAGCGCATTGCATGGCGTCCCCGCGCCGTGGCTGCGGTGGACAGCGAGAACGTCTGCCTGCACGGCATCACGGTGCAGAACAGCTATTCGTGGACCATCCATCCCATCTTTGTCAAGCACCTCGACCTGCTCAACTTCAACATCAACAACCCCTACAACGCCCCCAACACGGACGGCATCGACCCCGAGAGCTGCGAGTATATCCGCATCATCGGCATGAACATCCATGTGGGCGATGACTGCATCGCCATGAAGGCCAGCAAGGTCTTTCTGGGCATGAAGCTGAAGCGCAGCTGTGAGCATACCGTCATCCGCAACTGCCTGCTGGACAAGGGTCACGGCGGCATCGTCATCGGCAGCGAGATGAGCGGCGGCGTGAAGGACATGGTAGTGACCCAGTGCCTGATGGACCACACCGACCGCGGTCTGCGCGTCAAGACCCGCCGGGGCCGCGGCAACACCGCCGTCATTGACGGGCTGGTGTTCCGCAACGTGGAGATGCGGGGCGTCAAAGCACCCTTTGTCATCAATATGTTCTACTTCTGCGACCCGGACGGCCACGGCCCCTATGTACAGTGCCGCGAACCGATGCCGGTGGACGAGTACACCCCCAAGCTGGGCAGCCTGACCATGGAGAATATCGTGGCTACCGATGCCCAGTTTGCAGGCTGCTACTTCGACGGCCTGCCGGAGCAGCCCATCGAGCGGGTGACCATGCGGGATGTGAGCATCACCTTTGACCCCAACGCCAAGGAGGGACAGGCGGCCATGGCCGACAACCGTCCGCTGGTGAAAAAGCTGGCTATCTATGCCGAGAACGTCAAGGAGATCGACCTGCACAACGTGAAGATCGAGGGCTACGAGGGCGAGCGGCTGCACTTTGCCAACGTAGGACATTTTGAGGAGGACTGACCCATGACCCATGAAGAGATCCTGTCCATGCTGGGCGACTATGTGGACTACCTGATCGCCAATTCCAGCGCTGAGGCACCGATGTGGAACATCGAGAAGGTGCGCAGCGGCAAGCCCAACAAGTGGAACTACATCGACGGCTGCATGATCACCGCCTGCCTGAGCCTGTACAAGACCACCGGCGATGAGAAGTATCTGGAGTTTTCCAAGGAGTTCATCGACTACTTTGTGCAGCCGGACGGCTCCATCAAGACCTACGACCCCAAGGAGTACAATCTGGACAACGTGAATCAGGGCAAGAACCTGTTCATTCTGTATGATATCTACGGGGACGAGAAGTACCGCAAGGCCATCGACACCATCCGCAGCCAGCTGCTCACCCAGCCCCGCACCAAGGAGGGCAACTTCTGGCACAAGGACATTTATCCGTGGCAGGTCTGGCTGGACGGCACCTACATGGCCCAGCCCTTCTATATGGAGTACGAGACCCGTTACAACAAGATGCAGGGTTGCATCGACAGCTACAAGCAGTTCATGAACATCAAGAAGCACATGCGGGACGAGAAGACCGGCCTGTACTACCACGGCTACGACGAGAGCCGCGAGATGTACTGGGCGAACCCCGAGACCGGCTGCAGCGCCAACTTCTGGCTGCGCGCCGAGGGCTGGTTCGCCATGGCGCTCATCGATACCTGGGAGCTCATGCCGCCCTCGATGTCGGCCGAGAAGGACGAGATCCGCAAGATGTTCCACGACCTGATCGACGCCATGCTGCCGTATCAGGACGAGAAGACCGGCATGTGGCACCAGGTCATCAACCTGCCCAATATCGCCCCCAACTATCTGGAGGAGTCGGGCAGCGCCATCTTCGCCAACGCCATCATGAAGGGCGTGCGCCTGGGCGTGCTGGGCGAGCGCTACTACCAGTACGGCCGCCGTGCGTTTGACGGCATCTGCGACACGTGCCTGTCCGAGCGCGATGGACAGTTGGCGCTTGACAATATCTGTCTGGTGGCGGGCCTTGGCAACACCGCGCACCGCGAGGGCACGTTTGGCTACTACATGAGTGAGCCCGTCGTCAAAAACGACGCGAAGGGCGTGGCGCCGCTGGTGCTCGCCTATATCGAGACCATGCATCATGACAAGTTGGCCGGTAAGCGCGATCCGCTCGCCCCCTCGGGCGTCTGCTCCATCGACGACCCGTTTGGCGGCTACACGCCGGGCATCAATGCGTGCAAGGAGGCCTAGGCATGGCGCAGTCGAAAGGCGCGCTGAGCGTCGGTGTGCGCCTGCACGACCTGCCCGAGGGCACGGTGGAGGAGCGCATTCGCATGGCAGGCAAACTGGGTTTCTCGTGCATCCAACTGCCGAGCAAAGTACTCTACAAGTCCTTTGGCATTAACCGTTCCGGCCTTACGCACGAACTCGCCGACCATCTGCGCGAGGTGCTCGACACCAACGGCGTGCAGGTGGCGGTGCTCGGCTGCTATAAAAACCTGGCAACGCCCGATCAGAATCAGCTGGTGGATACCTATGCCGAGTACGAGGCGTGCTTGAACTTTGCTCAGATGCTCGGCGGCTGTCCGGTTGGCACCGAGACCGGTCGTCCCAATGCGCAGAACTGCGTTGCTGACGACCGTATGACCGACGAGGCACTCGATGCGTTTATGGATGGACTCGCGCGCGTCTGCGAGTGCGCCGAGGCCGTGGGTGGGCAAATACTGATCGAGCCCGGCTGGAACGAGACGGTCAACACGCCAGATCGCTGCCGTGAGGTGCTGGAGCGCGTCCCGAGCCCGGCGCTCGGCGTGATCTACGACCCGGTGTCGCTGCTGCATCCCAGCGTCGTTGGCGAGGCGCAGGAAATCACCGCGCGTATGCTCTACTTATGCGGCAGTAAGATTCGCGTGCTGCACGCCAAGGATTTTGAGGTCGTCGACAACGAGGACGAAGCCGGCTGGTGCGATGGTACGGGTTCTCGCCTGGTGTGCCACGGCGTGGGCGAGACGGGCCGCTATGACTTTGAGCCCGTGGTGGCCTGGGCGGCTGCCGCCTGTTCGGGGATTCCTTGTGTGGTCGAGAACAGCGTGCCGGCGACGGCGGCTAGCTGCCTGGCGACACTCGAGCGCATGTCCGCTCGCTGCGGGGCTCCGCATCGCGAGATATAGCATTGGCTTTTGCCGTGGCGGCATATTGAGTTTGCTTGACTGGGGGCGGCGGTGAAGGGTTTTTATCGTCGCCTCATTGGATTACATCAAAAAGGGGAGTTGCGTGGCTATCCACATTGTCGAAGAGGCGAATCGTTGCCTAGGTTGCAAAAGGGCGTTCTGCCAGCTTAAAGGCTGCCCGGTGCAGACGCCTATTCCGCAGGTCATTGACTTGTTCAAGCAGCGTCGTCTGGAAGAGGCAGGTGAGCTGCTGTTCCAGAACAACCCCATGAGCGCGGTCTGCTCCATGATCTGCAACCATTCGGGCCAGTGCGAGGGCGCGTGCATTCAGGGCCGCAAGGGCGCACCGGTGCATTTTTCGAGTATCGAGAACTATATCTCGACGGCATATTTGGACCGTAAGGAGTGGAAGCCCGCGCCGTCGTGCGGCAAGCAGGTTGCCGTGGTCGGTTCCGGTCCTGCCGGCATTACCGTGGCCATTAAGATGGCCCAGCTGGGCTGTGCCGTCACGGTGTTTGAACAGCGCCCCGAGATCGGCGGTGTGCTGGAGTACGGCATCCCCGAGTTTCGCCTGCCCCGTGCTCTCGTGCAAAAGTACCGTCACGTGATGTGCTCGCTTGGCGTGCGCGTCCGTCCCTCGACCACCATCGGTGGTGCGCTGCATATCGACGACCTGCTGCGCGACGGCTACGATGCGGTCTTTGTCGGTACCGGTACCTGGCGCGCCCGCAAGCTGGGTATTCCCGGCGAGTCGCGTGGCAACGTACTGTTTGGTATCGATTACCTGGTCGATCCCACGAGTGTGGCGATCGGTCAGAGCGTGGCGGTTATCGGCGCCGGCAACGTGGCCATGGATGTTGCCCGCACGGCTCTGCGCTCGGGCGCTCGCAAGGTTACCGTGTATGCCCGATCGCGCCATATCTCGGCCATCGATGACGAGGTGGAGCTGACCGAGCTTGACGGTGCCGAGATCGTGCGCGGCAAGGCGATCTGCGCCATCGACGATAACGGTCCGGTGTTCGAGACGGCTATCTTTGACGAGGACGACAACGTGGTGGACTACGAGGAAGAACTTGACCATGTGCCCGCCGACACGGTTGTGATTGCGGCCTCGCAAGTGCCTAAGGACAAGCTGGTGCTTACGACGGGCGGTCTGGAGACCGACCATCGCGGTCTTCTTTCGGTCGATGAGTGCGGCATGACCACCGTGCCGGGCGTCTTTGCCGCCGGCGACGTGGTCAACGGCCCGCTCACCGTGGTCCATGCCGTAGCCGGCGCCAAGCTCGCCGTCGAAGGCATGACCAGCTATCTGGGCCTCTAACCCACCCCGCCCATCAGTTGCGGTGGAATACGGACTGTTTTGGCTGTCAAAGGCCTTATCTACTCCGTATTCCACCGCAACTTTTTGTGGGCTGAGTAAAAGCCGGGGGAGCGTGTACGGTCGGGTACAGCGCAGTTGCTGATACGATAAGTACGTTAGCAACTGCCGCCGAGCGGCTCAAACGAAAGGAAACCTGCATGGAGTCCTCCGCCTACCCGATGCTCTTTAGCCCGATCAAGGTCGGTACGACCGAGGTCAAGAACCGCGTCTTTATGCCGCCGGTATCTACCAACCTGGCCGATCACGGCTATGTGACCGACGACTTGGTCGATCATTACCGTGCCCGCGCCAAGGGCGGCGTGGGTCTCATCATCACCGAGGTCGTGACGGTCGAGCCCACCTATACCTATCTGCCGGGCGATATGTGCTGCTACGACGACACGTTTATCCCCGGCTGGGAAAAGCTCGCCGCAGCCGTCCACGAGTATGGCTGCAAGATCATGCCGCAGCTCTTCCACCCCGCCTACATGGCCTTTAACATCCCGGGCACGCCGCGCCTGATCGCTCCGTCCTTTGTGGGCCCGTCCTATGCCCGCGAGGCGCCGCGCCCCATCACGGTCGATGAGATCCACGAGCTCACGCATCAGTTTGGTGACGCTGCTGTGCGCATGCAGAAGGCCGGTGTCGACGGCGTCGAGGTCCATGCGGCACACGCCCACGGCATGCTCGGCGGCTTTTTGACCCCGCTCTATAACAAGCGCACCGACGAGTACGGTGGCTCGCTCGACGCCCGCATGCGCTTCCTGCTCGAGGTCATCGCCGAGATTCGCGAGCGCTGCGGCAAGGACTTTATCATCGACGTCCGTATCTCGGGCGACGAGTACACCGATGGCGGCCTGACCCTCAACGACATGATCTATGTCTCGCGTCGCTTGGAGAAGGCCGGCGTCGACATGATCCACGTGTCGGGTGGCACTACCATCAAGCGCGGCTCCGCCATTCCCGCCGCCGGCACGCAGCAGGCCTCGCACGCCGCCTGCTCGCGCGAGATCAAAAAGCACGTCAACATTCCCGTTGCCACGGTCGGCCGCATTAACGAGGCATGGATTGCCGAGGAACTGATCGAGGACGGCGCCGCCGACATCTGCATGATGGGCCGTGCCAATCTGTGCGATGCCGAGTTCTGCAACAAGGCGGCTGCCGGCAACGCCGACGAGATCCGTCCCTGCATCGGCTGCCTGCGCTGCCTGAACGGCATCATGTTTGGCAAGCGCATCTCCTGCACCGTCAACCCGGACGTGGAGCGCGACGAGGCCGGCTATGAGCCTGCCGCCGAGGCCAAGAACGTGCTCGTTGTGGGCGCCGGTCCTGCGGGCATGGAGGCAGCCTACATTGCCGCCAAGCGCGGCCACAACGTGGTGCTCGTGGATAAGCAGGACGAGCCGGGCGGCGAGATGCGCATCGCGGCCGTTCCGCCGGCAAAGCAGGAGCTCACGCGCGTGATCAAGTATCAGTACCGTCGCCTGGCCGAGGCCGGCGTCACATGCGTCTTTGGTACCGAGCTGACCGCCGAGGACATCCAGCGCGACTACGCGGGTTACGAGGTTGTCCTGGCCTATGGCGCCGAACCCATCGCCCCGGCCTTTATGCAGGGCTTTAAGCAGGTCATGACGGCTGATGACCTGCTGGGCGGCAAGGCTTTCCCGGGCAAGAAGATTGTCATTGTGGGCGGCGGCACCGTTGGCTGCGAGACGGCCGATTACCTGGCCCCGTTGGTCAACGATCTGTCGCCGGCAAACCGCGACGTCACCGTTATCGAGATGACCAAGACGCTCGCCGCCAACGAGGGCGGCGCCGGTCGCGCGGTCCTCATCACGCGTATGCTTTCCAAGGGCGTTCACGTGCTGACCGAGGCCAAGGTGACCGAGATTACCGAGGACACCATCAGTTACGAAAAGGACGGCGAAGTCCACACCATCGCCGACGCCGATACGCTGGTGCTTGCCATGGGCTACCGTCCTAACACCAAGCTGGCCGATGAACTTGCCGCTGCCGGCGTTGCCATCCACGTGCTGGGCGATGCCCAGAAGTGCGGCAACATCCGCGACGCCATCGGCGATGGCTACAAGGTCGCCTGCGAGCTGTAGGCTCTTGGCAAATAGGGGAGCGGCCACCTTGCAGTGGCTCAAGCGATAGCCAACCAAAAAAGGCGCCGCGACACATGGATTGTCGCGGCGCCTTTT
>OOCH01002755.1_pt1 | contig 10396 bp, 7 predicted proteins | sample 1671641 | NCBI WGS metagenome assembly OOCH01 (sample SAMN06348177, study PRJEB24527) | human gut metagenome | biome: human gut; feature: ankylosing spondylitis patient; material: feces | host: Homo sapiens | place: China | collected 2015-10
TATTCTGGAGCATATGGATGTCCTCCATAAATGTGCAGCCCTGCTCATCGAAAAAGAAAAGATCGAAAGAGCAGAGTTTGGCGGATGCACGATTGAGTTGAACTCTTTCCCTTGCTTCTGCCGCGTGCGGCTTCTCATGGCTCATTCCTCATATCCTCGCTTCTCTGCAATATTTGCCCCATTTCCAGAAATAAAGTCGGCAAAATTCGGTTTTTTTTGCATTTTTATCGGATTCCACTTGCAAATCCCCCTCCTTTCCCGTATAATGAAGCAGGACTATATCGGCGTGGTCGGGCGCGCCGCATGAACAGAGAAGAAGGGAATCGTCATGCAGGACATGCAGGATATGATCGACCGCCTGAATCAGTCGGGCAAACGCCTGAGCAAGGGTCATCGGAAGATCGCACAGTATATCGTCGAGCATTATGATAAGGCGGTGTTCATGACCGCCAGCCGCCTGGGCAAGACCGTCAGCGTCAGCGAGTCCACCGTGGTCCGTTTTGCCTCAGAGCTGGGGTATGACGGCTATCCCAGTATGCAGCGGGCCTTGCAGGAAATGATTCGCAGCCGCCTGACCTCCACCCGGCCCGCCTGCAGCAGTTCCTGACAGATGAGCTGCGCCGCCGGTTCCAGCGCAAAGACATAGGCCGTGCCCGGCGCATCGGAGGGCAGGACGATATCGCCCAGCGCCTCCCGCCGCAATTCCAGCCCCATCAGGCTGCCGAGGTAATCCTTGTGCGCCGGAAGAGCAGCCCCGGCCTGCACCCGGCAGGTGAGCCGGACGCAGCACAGCGGGCTGTCCGGCCAGCTGCCCTCCGGCTCCAGGCAGAGGAGCCGGCGCTCTGCACCGGGCCAGCCGCCCTCGAAATGATACGCATTTTCCGGGACGGCGGCGCGATTGAGCGCTGCTCTGGCAAGATCCTGCTCCCGGTCACTCAGAAAGGCGGAATAGCGCGGGATGCCGCGGCTCTCCGCCGTGCGGGCCAGATCCTCGATGTGCCGCATCAGATAGCGCTCTTCATCGCTGCGGGCGGGGACGAAGCCCCGCACGGCTTTGGGGGCAGGATCAATAGAACGCGCCATTGTTCTCCAGCTCGTCCAGCAGATCGCCCATGATATCCACGTTGTAGGGGGTGATGATGAAGGTGCTGTTGGCCACGCGCTTGATCTGGCCGTTGTTGGCATAGGCGACGCCGGAGAGGAAATCGACCAGGCGGCGGGAAACTTCCTTGTTGGTAGACTCCAGGTTCAGGACCACGGTGCGCTTGTTGTTCAGGTGGTCGGCGATGGTGCTGGCATCCTCAAAGCGCTCCGGCTTGACCAGAACGACCTTGAGCTGGGTGGTCGCATGGATGTTGACCACCTTGTTCTTTCTGGGGATGCCCTCTGCAGGCTCCTCATCCTCTTCGTCTGCCCCGACGCCCAGACCGTTGTTGTTGTTCACCATCTGGGGGCCGTCGTCGATGTACTGATCGTCGTACTCGTCCTCGCTGCCGAAAAGCCCCTTCTTCAGACTATCCACAAAAGACATAGAAACTGCTCCTTTCATTCGGGCGGCTTGCGCTGCCTGGCTGATTTTGCAAAGAGATGCAAATAGCTTCTACTATTATCGGATTTTTTGCCGCAGATGTCAATAACTACAAAAGTTTTCCATCATACAAATTTTGTCCGGAGACAATAATCTCGTCATAAAGCCGAACCTGACTGACAGAACCAGCCGTTCCGCTGGGCAAAACGATGAGGTCGTCACCATCCGTGATCTGCGGATGGGCATCGTCCACAGGGTCGATGCGGCAGAAGCGGGCCAGGTTGCCGTACTTCACATACACGCCGGGGATGTAGTTCTCGCCCTGGCCCTCTGCCTCGGAGCCGTCCTCCTTGAGGTAGTGCACCGCGGCAGCAGGCACCCGCAGGCCGGTGTTGCGTCCCACGATGATCTGGGCATCGGCACAGTTCAGCCGGAGCACATCGCCGTTGATGATCTCGCAGGAGAGGACGAAACGGGCAATGTCGTTCTCCGCATCGATGTTCACCTCGCTGACCTTTGCCTTGAGGGGCGTTTCCACCTGACCGGGGAAACGGATCTCAACGCTCTTGGTCAAGGGCTTGCCGTCCCTGCCCAGCAGCTTTTCTGCCTGTTTGGCCGAGCACACCCCGGCATAGTACCAGGTAAAGCCCGAAACGATCTTTCCCGCGCAGCCGTCCAGCGCGATCTCCGGGGAGGATTCAACGTAGGCTTTCAGGTTGGCTGCATCCAGCGCAAGGATATCGGCAGAACCTGCGTTCAGCCGCCCGGAGCTGGAGCTGCGGATGAAATAGCCCGTCTGCGGGGCCGTGATCTGGGATGGATTGCCCAGCTGGGACTGCACCGTGGCGGCCTGCTGGGTCAGCGCGGTGATCTGGTCGGAGAAGCTGGCCACCTCGCCGGTGATGACCCAGAGCTTGTTCTGGGCCAGAATGTAATTTTCCTTCTCCGCATCGGTATCCTCGTAGTCCCCTGCATCCAGCGAATCCATCAGGTCGTACAGAGCAGCGGAACGGTTCTTGCGCAGGGATTCCAGCTGCACAGAAGTGGTGTTCTGGGAGCGCTGCAGCAGGTCGATCTGGTCATTGATCTGGGTCAGCTGCTGGCGCAGGGTGGCCTGCGCTGCATCGCTGTAGATCTCAGCCACCGCTGTGCCTGCCGAAACACGCTCGCCGTCTGCCACCAGATATCCCAGCGTGCCGCCGCCCGCAACGTAGCTTTCCTCAAACAGGAGCACGCCTTCGGCATCCACGGTGTCCTCCACCGTAGCCAGCAGGGCGGTCTCGTAGGTATTGGGCGGAAACAGCACCTGCATTGCCTGATAGCCCACATACAATGCCGCCAGCAGCAAAAACACGATGACGACAGCGGCCAGCGTTTTCAGTGCGCCGGAGATGCCCTCGCGGTTTTCTTCCTGCATATCGCTCATCCTTTCGCTAAAAATTCATTTGTGAGACATGCGGCCTGTTCCCGGACATCCGGGGCAGAGGCATCCAGCCAGCAGATGCCCTCCATGTGGCGGAACCAGGTCAGCTGGCGCTTGGCATAGTTGCGGGAGGCCTGTTTCAGCTTTTCCACACAAGGGGCAAGCGCGCTCTCCCCCGCAAAGTAGGGGAAGAATTCTTTGTATCCGATGGCCTGGGCCGCCGTCTTATAGGTATCCCGGTGTTCCCACACACGTTTTGCCTCGTTCAGCAGATCCTGCTCCATCATCAGATCCACCCGCAGGTCGATGCGGCGGTAGAGCTGGGCGCGCTCCGGGAAATCCAGCCCAAGGATGAGGGAACGGTAGGGCTTTTCGGGCGGGAGTGAGTCTGCTTTCTGCGCGCTGAGCTTTTTCCCGGTGGCGCGGTAATGTTCCAGCGCCCGCAGCACCCGGACATGGTTGTTCGGATGGATGGCCGCCGCCGCTTCGGGGTCCACCGCCTGCAGCTCCGCATACATGGCTTCCGGACCCTTTTCATTCAGTTCCGCGGCCAGCTGTTCCCGCAAACCGTCCGGCGTTTTCTCGGCAGCAAAGCGGACACCATACAAAAAACTCTGGACATAGAGCCCGGTGCCGCCCACGAGGATGGGCAGATGCTCTCTGTTGGAGATCTCACGCTCCAGCGCCCCGGCCAGCGCGGTGAAATCTGCCACGCTGAACGGTTCATCGGGCTGCAGGATATCCACCCCATGGTGCGGAATGCCGTGGGTCTCCTTGGGGGTCACCTTGGCGGTGCCAACATCAAGACCTTTGTAGATCTGCATCGAATCGGCGCTGATGATCTCCCCGCCGAACTGCTCGGCCAGCGCAACGCCCAGCGCGGTCTTGCCGGAAGCTGTGGGGCCGACCACGGCCAGCACCGGGTGCTTTTTGTTACACGATCCGTCCAAACTGTTTTTCCAGCTCCTTCCGGGTCAATTTAAGAACACAAGGCCGACCATGGGGGCAGAAGGGCGGCACCTCGCCCGAGAGAATCTTTTCAGCCAGTGCCATCAGCTCCTGCGGGGAGGTCTTATCCCCCGCCTTGATGGCCGCGCGGCAGGAGATGGAGTGGAGCACCCACTCGGTCTTTTCGCTCAGGGCATCGCGGCTGCCCTTGGAGAGCTTATCCGCCAGCTCCACCAGCAGATCCTCGGCGCTGCCCTGCTCCACATCCGCGGGCACAGAGCGCAGGAACACGCTGTTGCCGCCAAAGTCATCGATCTCCAGTCCTGCGCTTTCCAGCAGTTCAAGGTTGGAGAGGAGCGCAGTCTTTTCCTCCGCCGACAGCTCCACCACCAGCGGCTCCAGCAGCAGCTGGGCCGGAACATCTCCATAGTTTGCCGCCAGTTTCTCGAAGAGCTGACGTTCGTGGGCGGCATGCTTATCAATGATGCAGATCTCTTCCCCGCGCTCAGCGAGGATATAGGTCTTGAAGATCTCACCCACATAACGCAGAGGGGCAGGGCCTTCCTGCACGTCAAAGCCCAGCTGTTCCGGCGTATCCTCGGCAGCAGAGGTCTGCTGCGGAGCCGGGGCGGCAGGCATTTCCTCCTTGGGGGCAGGATCCCATGCCGCCATGTGGTCCTGATGTTCGGGCAGATCTGCACTGTCCGGTTCAATGTCCAATGCACCTTCTCCCAGCGCTGCGGCAAAGGCGGGTGCTTCAGGCTCACTCTCCGTGGGAGCTGGTGCCGGGCTGTGCAGGGTGGCATCCTGCCGGATGGGCAGGCCCGATGCAACCGTTGTCCAGCTGTGCTCTGTCGGCTTTTCCTCGGCAATGCCCGGCACAGGCAGGATATCCGGGTGGCTTGCAGGTGCCGGACGGGACGGCGGTGCTGCTGCCGGTGTCGGAGTAAAACTCCGGAAGCTCCGCTGGGGCTGAGGGGTATGCTCATGGAGCGTTCCCGGCTCAGCCTGGCCCGGAATGATGGCAGAAAGTCCTGTAAAGTTATTCTTCTTTACATCTTTTTCTATCGCGTTATCATTTATTCCAGATTTGTTGGATTCTTCATCTTTTTTGTCCTCTTCAAAGGCAAAACGCCGCTCTCCGGTGCCCGGTTGGGCCAGTGCCAGCTTGACAGCGTGATAAACGAGGTCAAAGATATCGTTTTCCCGGGCAAAGCGCACCTCAGTCTTGGCCGGGTGGACATTGACATCCACAAGGTCAGCGGGCATTTCCAGAAGCAAGATTCCTCCAGGGAACTTGCCCTGCATCGTGGTGCCTTTGAACGCTGTTTCCATGGCCGCCATCATGGTGCGGTTGCGGACATAGCGCCCATTGATGTAGAAATACTGCATACTGCGGCTGGCGCGGCAGCTCCTGGGCTGGGTGATGAGGCCCCACACCCGGTACACCCCTTCCTGATTGTCCAGCTCCATGAGGTCACGGCTGAATTCCCGGCCCAGCACCGCGTAGGCGGCACTGCGCAGCTTGCCGTCACCGGGGGTGACATACTGCAGCTTACCCTCCCGGACAAACTTGAAGCTGACCTCGGGGTGGCTCAGGGCCACATGGGCCACGATATCCGCCACAAAGGTACCCTCACTGGAATCCTTTTTGAGGAACTTCATCCGGGCCGGGGTGTTGTAGAACAGATCCTGCACCCGGATGGTAGTGCCCACGCCGCGTGCACCGGGCTCCAGCGGATAATCCTCGCCGCCCTCGATGCGGTAGACGGAGGCGCACTCGTCGTTCTCAGTACGGGTCAGTACTTCTACCCGCGCCACGCTGGCAATGGATGCCAGCGCCTCTCCACGGAAGCCCAGGGTGTGGATATGGTTCAGATCATCCTCCGTCCGGATCTTACTGGTGGCGTGGCGGATGAATGCCGTGGGGATATACTCTGCTTCAATGCCCGAACCGTTGTCGCTGATCTCGATCAGCTTCACGCCGCCTGATTCAATGGTCACGGTGATCTGGCTTGCCCCGGCATCAATGGCGTTTTCCAGCAGCTCCTTCACCACGGAAGCAGGCCGCTCCACCACCTCACCGGCTGCAATGAGCTCTGCCGTGTGCTTGTCCAGAACATGGATGACTGCCATATTCGTTCCCTCCCCTGTTTTTTAGGATTTTTCAGGAAATCAGCCGTTCAGGCTGCCCTTCAAGGTCTTTTTCAGCTCGTACAGGAAATTCAGCGCTTCAATGGGGGTCAGCGTTTCCACATCCAGCGCATCCAGTTTTTCCAGCACCTCGCTGGGCACTGCGGGAGAGTTATACTCCTGCAGCGCGTCAAAGTCCATCTGCTCCACCTTGTTCTTGGGGGCAGTGGCTTCCAGTGCGCGCAGCACCTCGTGGGCGCGGCGGGTCACGGTGCCGGGCAGACCGGCCAGCTTTGCCACCTCAATGCCATAGCTGTCATCGGCAGGGCCGCGGACGATGCGGCGCAGGAAAGTGATGTCCTCACCCCGCTTTTTCACCGCAATGTTGTAATTTTTCACGCCGCTGATGGTGCCCTCAAGGTCTGTCAGCTCGTGGTAATGGGTGGCAAAAAGTGTTTTGCAGCCCAGTCCCTTGGCCGGGTCGCTGATGTGCTCCACCACAGCGCGGGCAATGCTCATGCCGTCAAAGGTGGATGTGCCGCGCCCGATCTCATCCAGCACTACCAAGCTGCGGGAGGTAGCGTTCTTCAGGATCTCTGCTACCTCGGTCATCTCCACCATAAAGGTGGACTGACCTGCCGAAAGGTCATCCGACGCGCCGATGCGGGTAAAGATGGCATCCACCACGCCCACATGGCACTCTTTGGCCGGAACAAAGGAACCAATCTGTGCCATCAGGGCAATCAGCGCATTCTGGCGCATATAGGTCGATTTGCCCGCCATGTTGGGGCCGGTGATGATGAGGCAGCGATCTTCGCCGCAGTTCAGGGTGGTATCGTTGGGTACGAACAAGCTGCCCTTGAGCATCTGCTCCACCACAGGGTGGCGGCCCTCCACGATGGTCAGCTGGTCGCTCTCATCCACAGTGGGGCGGCAGTAGTTGTTTTCTGCTGCCACCTGAGCCAGAGCGGCCAGCACGTCCAGCTCTGCCACGGCGTTGGCTGTACGCTGGATGCGGTCGAGCTGGGCACCAATGCTTTCCAGCAGCTCATTGAACAGCCGGTGTTCCAGAGCGATCAGCCGCTCGTGAGCACCCAGGATCTTATTTTCCAGCTCCTTGAGCTCCTGTGTGATGTAGCGTTCGCCGGTGGTCAGGGTCTGCTTGCGGATGTAGCTCTCCGGCACCTGTGCCTTATAAGAGTTGCTGACCTCGATGAAATAGCCAAACACATGGTTATAGCCAATCTTCAGCTTGGGGATGCCGGTCTCCTGCCGCAGGCGGGTCTCGAGTTGAGCCAGCACGCCCTTGGTGTTATCGCGGATGGAACGCAGCTCGTCCACCTCAGGGTGATACCCCTTGGCGATGACACCGCCATCCTTCAGGGTGGAAGGCGCGTCAGGGTCCACAGCAGCATAGATCTTGTCCTTGATATCGCTCAGCGGGTCGATCCTAGAGACGATCTCGCTGAGTTCGGCGCAGCCGCAGCTTTCGGCCTGCTGGCGCAGGCTGGGCAGGCGCTCACAGGTCTGCGCCATGGCATAGATCTCTTTGGGCGTGGCTGAACCGTAGACCGTGCGGGTCATCATACGCTCCAGATCAGCGATGTAATGCAGTTCTTCGATCAGATCGCCGCGCTGTACGGTCTGGTTGACCAGGCTTTCCACAGCATCCAGACGGTGGTTGATGGCATCGCTGGAAAGCAGCGGCTGCTCGATCCAGGTGCGGAGCAGCCGCTTGCCCATGGCAGTGCTGGTCTTGTCCAGCACCCAGAGCAGGGTGCCCCGCTTCTCGCGGCCCCGCAGGGTCTCGGTGAGTTCAAGGTTGGCCCGCGTCACCGGCGAAAGCTGCATATACTGGGCTTCATTGTAGCTGATGACGGTCTTCAGGCGCTCCACACCTTTGATCTGGGTGGTGTGCAGGTATTCCAGAAGTGCGGCCATGGCAAACCGCACCAGACCCTTTTTATCAATAGAGGTCGTCTCATCCCAATTGCGGCCAAACTGGTTTTCCAGCGAAATGGCCACCAGACCCGGGGCGTAGCGCTCCTCTTCCACCAGCTCCACAGAGCAGGTCATGTTCTTTTTGATATAGCCGGTCAGCTCACGGCAGTCCAGCATTCCGGGATTCATCAGCACCTCGCTGGGATGGTAGCGGCAGAGCTCCGCGATCACGGCAGGCACGATCTTCTCCCGTTTCAGCTCGGTGATATGGGCCGTGCCGGTGGAAACATCGGCAAAGCAGATGCCTGCTGCGTTTCCTTTCAGAAAAATGCTTGCAATGTAGTTGTTTTTGTCATCCTGCAGCATACTGCTCTCGATGACAGTGCCCGGCGTGACCACCCGGATGATATCGCGCTTGACCAGTCCCTTTGCCTTGGACGGGTCCTCCATCTGCTCACAGATCGCCACCTTGTATCCTTTGGCGATCAGGCGGGCCACATAGCCCTCGTAGCTGTGGAAGGGCACGCCGCACATGGGGGCACGCTCTTCCATGCCGCACTGCTTGCCCGTCAGGGTCAGGTCCAGCTCCCGGGAGGCGGTCAGCGCATCGTCAAAGAACATCTCGTAAAAGTCGCCGATGCGGTAAAACAGGATCTCGTCCTTATACTGCTTCTTGATGTCCATATACTGCTGCATCATGGGCGACAGTTCTGCCATAATCGTTCACCTTTCCTGCGGGCTATGCCGCTTTGCTTCTTTCCGTCGGTTTGCAGTAAGTAACTGCGAATGGAAGGAAAACGCGGCCTGCGATTTGCAGCCGCGTTCTCATTTTACCTGTTAGTGGCAGCCTCCGCAGGTGGAGCAGCTGCCGGTGCAGGATTCACTGGGCTCCTGCACGGTCATGGGGTCGCCGCCGTTCATTGCGGTGTTGATGATGGCATCAATGTAGTTGACCAGGTTCTCGCAGTCGCGCTTTGCCTCGTTGTAAGCAGTCATACCCTCGTCAGCCATGATCTTGCCATACAGGTCGTTGACCTTGGTGTTCAGCTCGGCGATGCGCTCATCACTGCGCTCGCTCTTGCTGATCTCGTTGTTCAGATCCATGCGGGCCAGATTGAACTCTCCGATGAGATTCTGCAGTTCCTCATCCTTGTCGTTTGCCTTGCGGGCCTGATCCAGAGCCAGGTAACGGGGGTCAGTCTGCAGTGCCATGGCGGCGCGCTTGAACAGATCGATGCAATCCATAATCAAAAATCTCCTTTGATGTGTTTGTTTTTATAGTTAGATTATCATTGAGGCCGGTGTGCCCCGGGATCACGTTTCCAGTTCGCCCAGCAGGACAGTGGCGCGGGCACCGGTCAGGTGCACCTGTGCGTAGCTGCCCATCAGGGCGGGGTCTGCGGCAAACTCCACGGTCAGGTTGTTGTCCAACCGGCCGGAGAGGGTTCCGTCGCTGCGGCCATAGCCTTCCACCAGCACCCGGACAGTCTGGCCCACCTGTTGCCGGACCAGATCCATTGCGATCTCGTCCTGCACCTTGAGCAGACGGGTCATCCGGTCGGTTTTCTCCGCGCGGGGGGTGGGGTCGGGCATTTCCGCTGCCTTGGTGCCGGTGCGCTTGGAGTAGATAAAGGTGAACAGCTGCATGTAGCCGACTTTCTTCACCAGTTCCAGCGTGCCCTGGAAATCCTCCTCCGTTTCCCCGGGGAAGCCCACGATGATATCGCTGGAGAAGGTGATACCGGGCACCTTTTTGCGGGCGTACTCGATCAGCTCCATATACTGCCCGATGGTGTAATGGCGGTTCATTCTTTTCAGCAGCTCATCCGAGCCGCACTGCACTGGCAAGTGCAGGTGTTTGCACAGGTGGGGCTGGGCCGCAATGGTATCGATCAGCTTGTGGCTGGCATCCTTCGGGTGGCTGGTCATAAAGCGGATCTGGTAGTCTCCGGGCACAGCGCAGAGCAGATTGAGCAGATCCGCAAAGTCCACCTGTTCCTCCAGGCCCTTGCCGTAGCTGTTCACGTTCTGGCCCAGCAGCGTGATCTCCTTGTATCCTGCTTCCACCAGCCCCCGGAACTCCGCCAGGATATCGCCGGGCTTGCGGCTCTTCTCACGGCCCCGCACATAAGGTACGATGCAGTAGGTGCAGAAATTGTCGCAGCCATACATGATGGGCAGCCAGGCGCGGAACTCACTCTCGCGTCGGATGGGAATGTTCTCCACGATGACCGGGCGCTGGGCAGGCTCCATCAGCACGCGCTTATGCTTCTGCAGCTTCTGGGCAATGAGCTGGGGCAGCGTATCGATGCCATCCACGCCAAAGACCAGATCAACATAGGGATAGCTCTTGCGCAGCTTTTCCACCACATGCTTCTGGTTGGCCATGCAGCCGCACAGGCCGATGATAAGGCCGGGCTTTT
>OOCH01002758.1_pt1 | contig 10393 bp, 8 predicted proteins | sample 1671641 | NCBI WGS metagenome assembly OOCH01 (sample SAMN06348177, study PRJEB24527) | human gut metagenome | biome: human gut; feature: ankylosing spondylitis patient; material: feces | host: Homo sapiens | place: China | collected 2015-10
ATAGAGTTCCCGTTGCGTCGGCGCCGTTGCCGCCGTAGTTGAACGTCTCCTTCTTGCATGAACCGAGTGCGACGAGCGCAATCGCCGTCATGAGCATTATCTTTTTCATAATTGACATGTTTTTTTCGGTGTCTATCAATCATTTAATTCGATATCGCCGAGGTCGATTGTCTCGGTGGTGTCGTTGAACGTTACGGTGATGCTCGTGCCGCCGACGCTCGATGCGTCGAATGTCACCGTGTAGCAGGTTGCGGGATTTATGCCCGTATCGTATGTCTTGTTGAATGACTGTGCGGTGCCTCCCTGATTCTTAAGCGTGCCGTCGATGGTGAATTTGTAGGCATCGATGAAGGCGCCGCGGGTCTCACTCTTGGGAAAGTCGATCTGTGTGCCGGCTGCCGTCGTTATCTTGAACGAGTAGTCGGAGAAGTAGTTTCGGAACATCTCGGTGCACGAAACCTTCACTATGGCATTGGCCAGCGATACCGGTATGGTGATCTGTTTCGAGTCACCGCCATTTATAGTGAATGGCATGCTGCCCGTAAAGCACGGTTTGTCGAACCCCTCATCCGAGACGCTGCCATATTGGGCCGTAGCGGTATATTCACCTGCGGCGATGGTGTATGGTTCAGTCATCTGGGCGATTGTCCCGCTCCATACGGTTTTCTTTTGGGCGTCGGTTATGGTGAGCGTAAAATCGGCGGCCGCGGGCAGATCCGTTATGTCGGATACCTTGCTGCGGGTGACGTCGTTTACCTCCTGCTGTGCCGCTACGGCGAATGTTATTGTGCCGTCGGTCGCGGTAGGGGCCTCGCTCTTGTGGCATGCGGCCGCTGCGACCGTAGCTAAACACAGAATCGATGTCTTGATAAATTTCATAACTTATTTTCCGTTGTTATTTTACTATTTGCACTCTTATGTTGTCGATATAGAGCCATTGGTTACAGTAGGTATTAGTCTTCTTTCCCGAACCGTTTACTTCCCAAGAAAAACGTGTTTGAGAATTGCAATTCTCTATATAGAATTGGGCATTTTTCAGATCAGATGTCCATGTGGCGTTTGTTCCGGGATCTTCAGCCGACATCAGTTCCGTGTCTATTCTCGAACCGCCTGATGACGTTAATCCTCCTCCCACATACACTTCGTAATATCCGCCCAATGCCTCAGCGTTGGTTGTGTGCCCGAAGCTTATCAGCGGGGTGAAAACACTATTCTCTGTGGCTCCTCCGTACGAGAACGATATCTGCACCTTGACCGAATGCCCCTCCTTGATACCCATAGGAGGAGTGTTGGCTCGCCCTCGGTAATTACCATAACTATCAACATTAAGGAATGAGGAAGCATATGCAAATTCACGTCTGTTTTTAAGACGCATTCTGCCGTTGGAAATTTTTATTTGGTTACCAGTCCAACCTTCATTGGCAAGACCTGTTATCGCTGTGGCGACTTCTGATTTGTCACTGTTCCCGTCGTCTCCATTGTTCGAGAAATCAGGTACAGAATCAAAATTCTCATAAAGAAGATACGGAACCGTGAGGGCGACCTCTGCCGACGTACCTGCGGCTTTGGTGTCCGGCATTGTTATGTCCGAGGTGACGATTGCGTTTTCAGACTCGAACTGTACATTGACTGGCTGGTTTGCAAGGGCCTCATACAGGGCGATCAACCTGTAGGAATCGAAGTTGAGATCGTAATATCCGCCCGAGTTTAGGCGTGAGGCATCTATCGTAAGCACATTGTTGCCCGTCTCGCTCCAGTTGACGCCTTCGGGTGCCGTTAGGGTTATGGTCTTCACATCCTCGCCGAGGTTGTTGGCGGCGATGGTGAACCGAATCTTGTTTTGGTACTCTTTCAGCACAGGATGCAGTGGCACGGGCGTCACATGCCCTGCGGCGAAGGTGCGGCCGGCGAGCAGTATGTCATCCACCGTGGCGGCATAGTTCTTCGAGTAGAGCGACACCTGCATCACGTCGTCGGCACCGTATTGCGTCGACGGGAATATTGCGGCGCAGGCATACGCATACTCTGCGGCCGTTGAGGCGTCGAGCGGCTCCGTAAGGTTCAGCTCGACGGTATTGCCGCCTTCGGCGAGTGTCATTCCGCCGTCGGGATCTGTTATGTCGGCCGTGGCACGTCCTGCGATCTGCTGGGGCATGGTGATGACAATGCGCTCGACGGGCTCGCCGAGGACGTTGTCACCCTCGGGTATGTAGAAGCGCAGCACGTGCAACATGTGTTGCATCGTGAGCGACAGATCGGGGCCGTTCTCCAGAGGCCCGAGCTGCGAGGCTTCGGCCGGAGTGGCGATCATGATATCGGCGCCGCTGCCGACGCGTCCGTCCTGCACGGCGGAAATGGTGAATGTCGCCTTCGTGCCGTCGAGGCTCTCGGGCAGCGGATATGCCGCATAATAGGTGTAGCGGCCTTCGGCCATCGCCTGAGGCAGCGTTGAGGTGAAGTATGCCCCGGCGTTGTTTACGCAGCGGTAATATATGTCGAAAGGCTGGGCATTGAGTGTGAACTCACTGGCTTCGTTGCGCGCCCATAACGCTATGCGGTCGTCCTTCGACCACGAGGTACTGCGGCCGTCGTCGTTGATCTGGGTACGGGTCTGCTCCCCGCCGACACGGAACCCTACGGTGACGGGACCGGCATCGGGATGCGGAAGCGTGTCTTTTGCCGTGCATGATGCGAGCAAAGTGAGAGCAAGCGATATGGCGAAGACGAAAAGTCTGTACATCTGTTGTTATGTTGTTTTATGGCACTGTGTTTTTATAACACTGTGGCGGCGTACCGCTTGTTTTCGGTTTGCATTTTATGCTCCAAAAGTAGTAACACTGAGATTGAAAAGGAAATAAATTCAACGAACGGGCATATTTTGATCATGAAAACCCGTGACGGCTCAACTGCCGGACGATGAATATGATGTGTGCCGGAGACGGAAACGGCGGGATCGGATGATGTTCCAACATCCGACCTCGCCGTGACGGTCGCTGTTTTACGATATCAGTTTTTGAGGTACTTGTCGAGCCAGCCGAAGAACTCGCGGTTCCATACCATCGAGTTCTGTGGCTTGAATACCTGATGGCCCTCGTTCTTGAACTCCACGAGTCGGGCGTCGAGCCCCTTTAGGCGTGCTGCGGTAAAGGCTTCGAGCGACTGCGTGTAGGGTATTCTGAAGTCGAATTCGCCTGTGAAGATCAGTATGGGCGTATCCCACTTGTCGACGAACTTGTGGGGCGAGTTCTCATACGAGCGCATGGCCGTGGCGTTCTCCTTCTCCCAGTATGGGCCGCCATAGTCGTGGTTGATGAAGAAGAGCTCCTCGGTCTGGCCGTACATGGATTCGAAGTCGAAGATGCCGCAGTGCGAGATGAAGGCCTTGAATCGGCCCTCGTGGTGCCCGGCAAGGTAATATACCGAATATCCGCCGTACGAGGCTCCGACACAACCCATGTGGTCGGTGTCGCACCACGGCTCGCGTGCCACGTCGTCGATGGCCGAGAGGTAGTCGCTGATGTTCTGCCCCGAGTAGTCGCCCGAGATCTGCTCGCGCCACTCGCTGCCGAATGAGGGGCATCCGCGGCGGTTGGGCGCCACGACGACATATCCCTGTGCCGCCATGAGCTGGAAGTTCCAACGGTAGCTCCAGCCGTTGGTGACGCTGCTTTGCGGGCCGCCCTCGCAATAGAGCAGCGTGGGGTATTTCTTCGCGGGGTCGAAGTCCGGGGGCAGGATCACCCATGTGAGCATCTGCTTGCCGTCGGTGGTGGTTACCCAGCGCTTCTGCACTTCGCCCATGTGTATGTTGTCGTATATCTCCTTGTTTACGAACGTTATCTGCTCTCCCTTGCCCGAGGCCAGATCCATCGCGAAGAGCTCGTTGTCGCGGCTTATGGTCATGATGGCGGCTATGCACTTCCCGTTTTGCCAGCTGAACGACGATATGTGGTGGTCGCCCGAGGTGAGTATCTTGACTTCAGCGTCGGCACCGTTGCCCGAGGCGGGTACGGCTACCGAGCATATCTGCTGCGTGCCCTCGATGGCCGAGATGAAGAGCAGGTTGTCGTTGTCGGTCCATGCGACGTTCTGGGCGCTGTGGTCAAAGTTTGCGGAGAGATCAGTGATCTTCTCCGTGCCCGTGTCGTATATCATCAGACGGTCCTTGTCCGATTCGTAGCCGGGGGTGGCCATCGAGCGGTAGGCTATGCGCTTACCGTCTGGTGACCATACGGGGTAGCGGTCGTAGCCTACTGCCTCGGCTACGTCTATACGCGGAGCTGCCGGGTCGTTCGAAAGGCCGCCCGTAAGGGGCTTGTTGATGTTTACGGTCGAGCCGTCGGCCGTGTCATAGACGTATATGTCCGAGTCGGTCGAGACGGCATAGGCCGTACCCGTGAGCTTCTTGCATGTATATGCGAGCTTTGTGCCGTCGGGGCTCCACGCAATCTCCGAGGCGTCGAAGTAGGGTGCCAGCGGGGCGTCCCATGCGGCATCCTCTCCGAGTATGTCGACCGGATTGATGAGGCCCTCGGGACGGATGTCGGCAATGAATATATGGCTGTAGTCGCCCTCGTCCCAATAGTTCCAGTGTCGGCACATCAGGTCGTCGTATATGCGTGCCTGCGACTTGTCCATATCCTTGTAGACGTCGGCCGAACGTCGGTCTGCGGCGTGAACCTTGCGCGTGAAGAAGAGTTTCTGCTCGGTGGGGGCTATGCCGTAGGCGTCGATGCCCTCGTGTATGTCGGATACCTGACGTACGTCGCCGCCGTCGGGGTTCATCGACCACACCTGCATCGTGCCGCTACGGTCGGAGAGGAAATAGATGCGTTTCGAGTCGCTGTTCCACTGCGGCGAGGATGCGTTCGACGAGGTGTCGGTCAGGGCGCGCTCGCTGCCCGTCGCCATGTCGTGCAGGAATATAACCGTGGTGCCCTTGTTCTCCTGCATGTCGTAGCGGGTGACCGTATATACGGCCATCGTGCCGTCGGGCGAGAGGGCCGCCTCGCCCAGACGTCCCATCTTCCACATCACTTCGGGCGTGAAGCGTGCGGCGCTGATCTCTTCGGCCGTGAGCAGACCCTTCGGGCTGCTCGATTCGGGCACTGTCTGCGTAGAGCACGAGGCCGCGGCCAAGGATGATGCGATCATAACGATTGATATTGCTTTTTTCATGGTTTAGAGTGTGTGTTTGTCTTGTAATTTAATAGTCTTTCATGCGCCGCGCCAGCCGCTTTGAAAGCGATTTGGCGAAACGCGTCTCCGGCCTTCATATCACGAAATACGGCAGGCGGCGATGCACGACGGAAACTCGGAGCGGAAAACTTCGGCAGCGAATCTTCTGCGCTGTGGCCTTTGCATATCTTTTTTCGTATCTTTGCAGTCGCGCCGCCGCACCGATGGCGGCCTCGGACATAATGGATACTTACACAATATACTTTGCCGATGTGAGCGTCGTAATCACGTCGCAACCTCTTCCGTCGATATATTCCGTTATGGAGTGTGACGACGAACTGCGTATTTCGCGCACGAATTTAGTTAAAAAAGCCGAAACGGACAAATATATCGCCGTCCTGACGCCCGATGTCGAGCGTACGATGGCCTCGCTGGCGGCACAGTTCGTGCAGGTCGAGGCTGCGGGCGGCGTGGCCGTGGACGGTCTGGGACGTCGGTTGCTTATATGCCGCAACGGCCGCTGGGATCTTCCGAAGGGACACCGCGAGGCGGGCGAGTCGCTCGAGGCGTGTGCCGCGCGCGAGACCGAGGAGGAGACGGGGGTGCATGTGGCCTCGGTGGGGGGGCTGCTCTGCACGACCATACACTGCTACAACCTCTACGGCCGCTGGGAGATGAAGCATACGTCGTGGTTCGAGATGCGGGCGGCCGAAGGCTCCGTGCTGCGTCCGCAGGGTGAAGAGGGTATCGTCGCGGCCGAGTGGGTCGATGACGCGGAGATACGGCGGCGAATTAAGATGTCGTTTCCCACAATTCGGGAGGTGTTCCGTACGTTATATGAAAGGGAAGGCCGCACCGAGGCGGCAAGTGTGTAAAAAACTCTGAACGTTATGGTTAAGATACTTTGGGTGGATGACGAGATAGAGCTTCTGCGTCCGCATGTCTTTTTTCTCAAGGGTAAGGGTTACGAGGTGGATACCTGCAACAACGGTTACGACGCCATCGACATGGTGCGCGCCACACCCTACGACCTGATAATCCTCGACGAGATGATGCCCGGCATGACGGGCCTCGAGACGCTTCCGCTGATCAAGGAGGTGCGGCCCACCACGCCCGTTATCATGGTGACCAAGAGCGAGGAGGAGAACATCATGGACAAGGCGATCGGATCGAAGATCGCCGACTACATAATCAAGCCCGTCAACCCCAATCAGGTGCTGCTCTCGATCAAGAAGTGCGTGCATTCGCAGCAGCTGGTGACCGAGCAGACTACGGCCGACTACCGTGCCGAGTTCGGGCGCATATCGAACATGTGCCAGATGGCCTCGTCATTCGGGGCATGGTGCACGCTCTACCGCAAGATCACGGGGTGGGAGATCGACCTCTCGGACTCGATGGACCAGAGTATCAAGGAGGTGCTCGTATATCAGAAGAGCGAGGCCAATCAGGAGTTCTGCAAGTTCGTGCGCCGCAACTACTACAACTGGATCAACAAGCGTGTGGACGAGGAGGAGATACCCGTCATGTCGCACACGCTCATGCGCAAGAAGATCCTTCCCGACGTGGAGTCTCACGGCCGTACGACGCTGCTTCTGATCGACAATTTCCGTTACGACCAGTGGCGGTCGATCAGTTCGCTGCTGAGGGGGTATTACGACGTTGAGGTCGACGACTTCTACTGTGCGATCCTGCCTACGGCCACGCAATATGCGCGCAATGCGATCTTTGCGGGCCTGATGCCCCTTGCCATCGACAAACTCATGCCCAACAAGTGGCTCAACGATAACGAGGAGGGCGGCAAGAACCAATACGAGGAGGAGTTCCTTTCGCGTCAGCTGACATCGTGTGGCAAACGGTGGCGCTGGACCTTCGACAAACTGGTGCGTCCGGAGGCGGGGCGCAAGCTCATCGACAACATACAGCGCATCTACGATGCCGATTTCTCTGTTATCGTATATAACTTTCTGGACATATTGTCGCATGCGCGTACCGAGACCGACATCATCCGCGAGCTGACCGAGGACGAGGCGTCGTTCAGGTCTCTGACGCGCTCGTGGTTCGAGCATTCGGATCTGTTCGTGCTGTTGAAGCTGCTGTCGGAGCGCGGCCATACGGTGATCATAACCTCGGACCACGGTACGATACGTGTGGACAATCCTGTTAAGGTGACGGGCGACCGCGAGACCTCGCCCAACCTGCGCTACAAGACGGGGCGCAACCTGCAGTACAACTCGCGCGAGGTGTACGAGGTGCTGCGGCCGGAGGACATACAGCTCCCGCGCATAAATCTCTCGTCGAGCTACATCTTTGCCTACAACACCGATTTTCTGGTCTACAACAACGATGCGAACCGATTCATACGATATTATCGCAATACGTTCCAGCACGGCGGCATCTCGATGGAGGAGATGATCGTGCCCTATATCGTATTAAAACCCAAACAATAAGCATGAAAACGCTCGCTATCGATTCGCTCGACGACCTTCCCGACGCAGCCGAAGCCGTCATCGACGCCCTGGCAGGCCGCACGGTGGTCGCCTTTCGGGGCGAAATGGGCGCCGGCAAGACGACCCTCATCGGCGCGATCCTCGACCGTCTGGGTTCCGCCGACACGGTCACCAGCCCCACCTTCGCGCTGGTCAACCAGTACGACACGGCCGACGGACGCCCCGTCTTCCACTTCGACTTCTACCGCATCGACCGCATCGAGGAGGCCTACGACTTCGGCTACGAAGAGTATTTCTATTCGGGCAACCTCTGTCTGGTAGAGTGGCCCGAAAAAATCGAGGAGCTGCTCCCCGACGACACGATGACGGTTCGCATCCGCGTGGACGGCCCCGAGCAGCGCACGCTGTTCATCGACTGAGGCGGCCCGACGAACCGGCAGGGCGGCGCACTGTCGCAGTGCGCGCCGTGTCGTTCGCCCCGCAGGGGTCAGATGCGCGGTTTCTGCACGAGGCGGATCACCAGCGAAAGCGCATAGATCATCATGCCGTACATCACGGGGATCAACGACACCTTGAACCCGTTCAACAGCAACCCGACCGAAGGCCACTCGCCGACCTCGGCGACGACACCGGCCGCCTGAAACAGCCCCGCAAACTGCCAAAAGCAGCCTGTGACCACCGCCAGCAGGCCGATTTCACGCACCCACGCGGGGGCTTTCCACGCCGCGAAAAAGAGACAGACCAACTCGACGGAGAGCAGCGACATCGCGCCCGGACCGCCTGCAATGAAAAGATCGAACATAACGCACGGATTTTTAAGGTTCAACAATTCGGGGAATCCCCGCTGCAAAGATAGGCCGGACGCCGCACGCAACCAAACGATCGGGCCGTCGAATCCCCCTCTTGCCGTGCAGAATCCCGTCGTCGCGCTTTTCCGGCGCCGGCGCACGGCGGAATCGGCCGAAAATCGCTACCTTTGCAACCGTACAATCAACTCTGTCCGTGATGAAACGAGTACTCCTGACGGCGGTCGCGCTCTTGTTCGGCGCCGCTGCGTTCGCCCAGCCGTCGGCCTCGGTCGAGACGCTGGCGCGGAAATACGCCGACCGCGACGGTGCGCGTGGCCGCGCTGCCCGATTCGTTGCGGCGTTCCGCGGCGCTGCTGGACAAGGTGAGCGGCATGACCAACATCATGCTGATGACCGGACTGGCGCGCACTCTCGATCCCGCCGCCGATACGACGGCTTTCGTGCGGCTGGAAAGCGATTTCCGCGCCGACGTGGCCGCACTGACGGCCGAACCCGTGCGCAGGCGGCTGTTCCGCGAACGGGAGGCGGGCGTGGAGGTCGCGGGCTATTACTCGGCCGCGCCTTCGGGCGAGGCCGAACTGGTGCTGGTCGTTTCGGGAGGCGGCAACGAGGCGCTGTGCGTGCTCGGCGGCCGTTTCGGCGAGGAGGAGGCCCTGCGTCTGGCGACGATGCAGCGCGAGCAGCTGCTCGGTCGCGGCGGTACGCGATAGGGCCAGACGGGCGACGGAACGGAAAAACCTCGCCGTCTTTTCCGCGTGTCGTGAAAAATCGTTACTTTTGTGCCACTTAATCGTACTTTTGAGATGCAAACCGATTTTCTGGTGATAGGTTCCGGTGCGGCGGGTCTGAGCTTCGCGCTCAAAGCGGCCGAACACGGCCGTGTCACCGTCGTCACCAAAGGCGAATTGGACGAGTGCAACACCAACTATGCGCAGGGCGGTATCTGTTCGGTGACGTATGCCCCCGACACGTTCGAAAAACACATCCGCGATACGCTGGTGTGCGGCGCCGGAAAATGCGATCCGGCCGCCGTGGAGCTGGTGGTGCGCCGTGCTCCCGAGCTGATCCGCGACCTGATCGCATGGGGCACGCGCTTCGACAAGACGCCCGACGGGCGGTTCGAGCTGAACCGCGAGGGGGGCCACTCGGAGCACCGCATCCTGCACTACGAGGACCTGACGGGCGCCGAGATCGAACGTGCGCTGGTGGCTTCGGTGCGGCGTCATCCCAACATCACCCTGCTGGAACGGCACTACGCCGTCGACCTGCTGACGCAGCATCACCTGGGCGAGTTCGTCACGCGCCACACGCGGGGCGTCACCTGCTTCGGCGCCTATGTGCTCGATCTGACGACGAATGCGATCGAAACCGTGCTGGCGAAGTTCACCGTAGTGGCTGCCGGCGGTTGCGGCAACGTCTATTCGACCACGACCAATCCCGTGGTGGCTACCGGCGACGGCATCGCCATGTGCCACCGGGCGAAGGCCATCACGGAGAACATGGAGTACATCCAGTTCCACCCCACGTCGCTCTACAATCCGGGCGAGCGCCCGTCGTTCCTCATCACGGAGGCGATGCGCGGCTTCGGCGCCATCCTGCGCCTGCAAAACGGCGAGGAGTTCATGAACAAGTACCATCCGATGAAGTCGCTCGCGCCGCGCGACGTGGTGGCGCGTTCGATCTACCGCGAGATGCAGCTGCACGGCCAGGAGTTCGTCTATCTGGACGTGACGCACAAACCCGCCGACGCGATCCGCAGCCACTTCCCCAATATCTACGAGAAGTGTCTTTCGATCGGTATCGACATCACGAAGGACTGGATTCCCGTCACGCCCGCGGCGCACTACTGCTGCGGCGGGGTGAAGGTCTCGACCGACGGCGAGACCTCCATCCGCCGGCTCTATGCGCTGGGCGAAACCTCCTGCACGGGGTTGCACGGAGCCAACCGCCTCGCTTCCA
>OOCH01002764.1_pt1 | contig 10354 bp, 10 predicted proteins | sample 1671641 | NCBI WGS metagenome assembly OOCH01 (sample SAMN06348177, study PRJEB24527) | human gut metagenome | biome: human gut; feature: ankylosing spondylitis patient; material: feces | host: Homo sapiens | place: China | collected 2015-10
CCGTGCATTGTAATTTTGTCATGGACGAAACCTATCACCAGAACTTAAAGCTGATCGCGATCCGCAAAGGCGATTCGCTAAAATCGGTATTGCAAGAGGCTATATCTGACTACTTGGATAAAAACAGTTCCCTGCTATAACAGCGTATCGGGAATATACAGGGCAAACACTCCACAAAAGAAATTCTCCAGGAAAAAGGTACGCAAAAAGCACCCCTACACATCAAAAAGTATATTGAAAATGCGATTCCCTATAAAAAACCCGTTGGCAGGGTTAATCTTGCGTATGTTTAACCTGCCAACGGGTACGATATTAATAAACGTTTGGATTAAGGTTAGACGTTTACGTCTTTATCTGCTTTATCTGCATTACCCCAGTCTGTTGTCTCTGCATCAAACCGGATCGGATTCAACACAGCCTCTCCCTGATCATCATAACCACCACCGAAAATCAACGTGTAGATATGACGCTTGCCCTGTTCCCATGTATCTCCGAACGGAACATAAATTGTTTTGTATTCGCTTGCTGAACCCAACAGATAAGCTCCGGACTGCCGGATTTTGCAGAAGATCTCCAGATAACATTGCTTCGCATCGTCGGCACCCTTCTTGGTTTTGCTGGCTCCGGAAACAGTCCAAGCAGTCAGCTCCTGTGGTATATTCAGCATAGGAGTATTTGTGGTAATATCGGTAGCTTCGGTATTGCTATTGACCGTGATGTTTGCGTTTTTCACTACGGTAAATGCGTGTGGAAATGCTAAATCAGACGAACTCCAACTTCCCGTTCCATCGGCTGCCGCAGGCAATGTGAAGGCGCCGGCAAATTTGAAATTATGAATCTTGATCACGTCGATGTCCACCTGCATGTTATCGTATTGGGTCTTTGCTTTGAATACGACCTGTGACAGAATATGTTTGAAATTAAATTTCACTATTCCGTTGTTCATGTCTTTTGTCTGGCCTTTGGCCATGGCATACATCACGTCGTAGTTTGCATGAGTAGTACCGCTTCCATACTCATCCATGCAGGTATAACTTATCTTTTGGACATCCTTGGTGGCTTCCCAACTATAAAATATCATCATGTCTTCACTAACCGTTCCGGGATTGAACGCGTAAAAGTCCAAAGCCTCGGTAGGCCAATAACGAAGGTCGTTCGCATCGTCATAATCCCACTTACCATTTTTGTACACGATCTTCACTCCGTCATGTTCAAATTCCGTGTCGTTCTTTCCCATGAAGGCAGTACCATCCCCCGTAAAAGCGAACACGTCGAAATCGGTGTTCTTCAAGTTGGTGTTGGTAGTAGGGGTAGCCCTCGTTTCCGCCGCATTACTTAACACGTTAAAACCAATCGCATTTCGTGAGGAGGTTTCCACATTCGCAATCTCCTCTTCTGAGCAACTCATCAGTAGTACTCCAAAGATTGCCCAAAGCATTACTGTACTTTTTTTCATAAAATGAATAAAATTGTTAATAAATATAATTAATAAAACTCGATTACAACACTATATCCACATTCACATCATCCCAATCATCAACGTCCACATCAAATCCCGGACCGCCACTTCCCGGCTCGGATGGTACCTCATAATCAAAATTCAACACCAGATGCACATCACCGATATGCCCCGCTACCGGGACATCATGCACTTGGTCGCTCACGTCCTGTTCCAATACAGACATGCTGCCTGAACGGTTCTTGAGATACAGCCGGAAAACATTGGGCTCTCCTTCAAGTGCGGAATGTCCAAACGTATAGAATCCGCCTATAATCTGATTCCGTGAAACCATTCCATCAAAGAGCAGGCTCTCCGAAAGACCGGCGGGCAAACTGTCGCCGGACATGTTAAGCGAGCCGGACATGCCGGAAAGAGCGGCCCGCAAATCCGCCACCCTGTCCAGTCCCCGAATTCCGTTCACCTCATACGTGTAGTGACATACCATGTTTACGGGAGTTAGCCGTACTATCTCCGCGCTTCCTCCCGGAATGTCCTTGAGGATAACTCTGTCTATATGGTCGCCACACAGCCAGGGTGGGGTGACGGCCATTGTCTGGTTATCCGGCGACCGAACATCACGCGTATCGGCAGTAAAAAGCGTGTAACTGCCGTTTTCTTTCCAAACCATCCCGTCGGTATCGTAGTTGAAGCAAATTACCCGGTAATCATTCTCGGGGAGCTCCACTTCCCCATCCTCTCCTCCGGGGAAATCAAATATCCACGTGTTGCTTTCATCGTCGGTCGGATAAAATACGACCCTCATGCCTTCAGGCTTGTCATGATTGGAAATCTTGGTCCAGTCGAATACTACCCGCACCGTGGCAAAGTGCGGATGATCGTAACATAAATCCTTATGCTCACAAGCCGTCAGTCCTATCCATAAAAATATGAACACCAGACAAAAGCGTATCCGTATCACTGCCTGCCTCCTTTCTTCTCGTTGTAGTTGCCACGGCCGATCAACCACACCAAAGAGATACCCGCCTTGGTCGGGCCGAACCAGCGGCGTTTTTTAGTGGTCTGCCATACATAGTGACCGTCCAAAGGGATGTACTCCTTGTACGATCCTCCAAGGTAGCCGATTCCCAACGTGAAATCCACATTGAGCCGATGTCCCACAGGTAACGAGTAGCCGTAAGCCACGCCTCCCCCGTAACTCCATTTATCCCCCAGGTAACCTTTCCCACCCAATTCGAAATCATAGGTGACGATCTGCCCGTACAATCCGACATGATGCCCGGAAAACGGTTTTTCCACCGCTCTCCGACCGAACCAGCGGCGCAACTCCACATCTCCCCCATAGATACGCCAATAATTATGCTTCCGATCACTTTTCCACCAGGCATACATCCAATTCCCGGCCACAGACCAGTTCTTCCCCAAACAGAACTCAACCCCGATGTCAGGTATCAAAACAGCGTCATAAAGCAAGTTCGTTTTCACCGCCATGCAAAACGGCCGTTTCTTTACCGGAGCTATGACGGTAACGGTATCACGGATGCACAACGTATCACGTGTATGTATATATACCGTATCTCTGACGGGATTTATCGGATCACTATCATAGCATATTTTCACCATCGACGAACGAAGTTTCGGAAAATGGAATTTATACAAATATGAGTATGGCCTCCCCCCTTTCAGTCTTTTCAGTTCTCCCCCCCAATAAGGGCTATCCTGGTTTTCCAAACGTACGATCTTCTCCAACAAACGAAGGACATCCTCCCTCTCCGGAACATTCACATCCGCTCTCACCATCGTTATAAGTCCGTTCCAGTCGCTTCCCGAAAAATGAAAATCCCTCTCCAATACCGGAATCTTTATATAAGGTGATATATACCGCCACAAAACCTCTGCTCGTTTTTCAGACAGCCTTCCATTCAACAGCCCCCCTCCTTCCGGGGAAGCTCCTCCTATTATTTGAATTTTCCTGATAAGACGGACGGAGTCGTTCAATGCGGAACAGATTTTAGCAAACCGCTCCATCTCGTTCCCATTGTCAAGTAAACATGTATCTATATTTACCTTTCCTTGATGAAAATAGATCCTTACCGAATCACGCTTCTCCTGAGCGGATATTTCTCCGCTTATACTCAACACGAGCACGAACAATACACATTTAATATAAAAAAACATCTTTTCGTCATTTAATCATTTGTTAATATGACAATCCAAACCCAGGCTTTTACACCCCCTGAATTTCAACCGCAAAATACACATCTATAAACCAACCTCCAAAGCAAAAAACAAGTATTTTAAACTTATAAATACTTAAAAAGACAACCACACAACAGCTACAACACTTACCACAGCAGCCAATCACGCTTACACAACAATTAAAAACACTTAACATCATAAAGAAAAGCACTTAAACATACAAAAAAAAAAAAAAAAACAGTTATTTTTGCAGGAAACATTATACTTAATAACACTTAAAACAATAAAACACATGAAATTCAGCACAAAAGCCGCTACTTTTCTAAGTTCAATAAAAACTCAAACTTACGACAAAAAAGAAAGCGAAATGATAATAACGTATCAACAAAAACGTGTCTTTCATCTATCCCTGCTCATGCTGGTCTTATGCGCACCCATATACATATATTCAGTTCCATTTCCCAATGAACAGTTTTATTATATTAACAGCGTATTATTCCTGTTTATCATTATGTGCACTCTCGCTTATTTTAAAAAGAGAGTAAATCTGACCACGACCTTTTCCATTATACTGATAGCCATACATATCGAGATTTTTATCGAGATAATTTATTGCTCAATATGTAGCGGATATGAATATAGTTATCAAAGAGCATTGATAATGAGTAACATTACTATCTCTCTCTTATTTACCATGCTTTCCATCTGTGCCTATATGAGTAATATCTCCATCCTATTGTCCTCCCTTACCATAGCTTCCTATACAATCTGCACACTTATCACCGACGAACCGTTCCTATACAGTTATCTGCCTTTGATCATCATCATATACACCATGATCCCCTTATTAGGAAGATCCTTACACAGTAATATCAGCAGCTTGCTAAAAAGTAGCAACTTGCTAAAAGAGGAAGAGGAAATGCTTTTGAAACGTCTCCAAATGAAAAAGGAAGAACTATTCGCGTTCGCCGAGTTGTTAAGCGAGAATAACCCGGAAGAAAAGACAAGCTCCCTGTTAAACATAATAGGGGAACAATCCAAAGAAAATCTTTTTACAGCCCTTGCCGCATACCAGAAAAAGGAAAAAAGTAAACTTGATACAATCAGGAGAATATATCCCAATTTATCCCCGTCCGAATTAAACATCTGCCGTTTAATACTGCAAGACAAGACCGTCAGCCAAATATGCGAATTATTACATCGGAGTAGCGGAAACATAACCAGCCAACGAGCGAACATACGTGCCAAACTCGGACTGAAAAAAAGCGACAATTTAAAAGAAGCATTACAAGAACGCATGAGGCTGTATGAAGAAGAACACCACCGGCAAGAGGAGTTTTCAGCCATGCGTTAGGGATTGCAGAGTAAAGCCCACAGCCTTTAGGCGAGGACTTGCAACGGAAAGCCTGACCGTCCCACAGGAACGCCCAAAAGAAAAAGAATCCCCCGAACATTCATCCGGGGGACATCCAAGCCGTCACATCAATTATAATACAGATTCAGATCATCCGTGCCAATCTCCTTTCCGTCCCGGAAAACAAGGCGTAAATCAATCCTCTCTCTGTTTTCATTGCCACAAAGATAGACATACCGGCCAACATACGCATCATACTTATCAATCAGTTCTAACGGTATGACCGGCATGGGAAAAGGATACACCTATATTGCATATAGCGGAAAATTTGTAAGATTACCCTGTACTTTATAAGGCAACATAGAAAATCTCTCCGCATGCAATTCCGGTCTTTTTCCCAGTAATGCTGTCAACGAATTGGCCCGGACATTCCCTTCGGCCTTCACTTCTATCGGCACCATTTGGGCATTACGTTGAATAACAAAATCCAACTCAAGACGCGAATTGTCTGTGTTATGGTAATAAATCGGTGACACGCCCTTACTTTTCATCTGCTGCAATACATACTGTTCAGTCATTCCTCCCTTGTATTCCTTAAATATGTCGTTTTTAATCAAGACTTGGGCCGGATCTGTCTTGACCATAGCACCCATAAGCCCCAAATCAACCATATAGAGTTTGAAAGCCGACAGGTCTTCATAAATATCAAGCGGAAGCTCCGGTTTGGTACATCGAGGCACTTTATACAACAACCCGGCATTTACAAGCCATTGAATGGCCATCTCAAAATCATTGGCTCTGGCACCTTTTCGCAAAGCTCCGTAAATGAATTTCTTGTTTTCTTTAAATAATTGGGAAGGAATGCTGTTCCATACCATTCGGACACGCGGAACCTGTTCTTTGGGCGCATGTTTTGAGAAGTCAAGATCATAGCCTTGCAAAATCTCCGACTGTATTCTTCTGACTTCCAGCAAGGAATCCGTTTCTACATATTTGAGTACAACTTCCGGCATACCACCTACATAATAATATTGCCGAAGGAGATCCGTATATTTGTCATGCAGGAGGCTTATCGTTTCAAAATCCCCACTCATAAGCAATTTACAAGCTTCTTCTTCTCCCTTGGCGACAAGAAACTCTTCAAAGTTCATAGGAAATATATTGATGACATTTACCTTCCCTACGGGATAAGACACATCCTGATGAAGGGATATCCCCAAAAGTGAACCTGCCACAGCTATATGATACTCCGGAACCTCCTCTTTAAAATACTTCAAAGATTCCAGTGTTTCCGGGATATCTTGTATCTCATCAAGGATAATAAGCGTATCACCCGGAGTAATGTCAACGGAAGTCATCGCACGCAGCCCCCGTAAAATTCTGTCAACATTGAAATCCTGAGAAAAAAGCTGGCGTGCAAGGTTATTCTTACGGCATACCACATAAGCCTCTTTTTTGTATTCAAGTTTGGCAAACTCATGGAGCAGCCATGTTTTCCCAACTTGTCGGGCACCATTTAAAATCAGAGGTTTTCTATCCTCACGGTTTTTCCATTCTATAAGTTGTTGCAAAACAAATCTTTTCATCTACAAACAGCATTTTTATACATGTAAAAACAGCGTATAATACATTTATCCGCACTTATTTAAAGCACAAATATACTAAAATAAACAGATAATAGAAGCAATCTTATACATTTTTCCGCACTTTAATCAACTCCAATGGAAAGCAGTAGCCAATTTAGGATTGCCTTCTCCACGCTCGATGGCCACCAGCGTATTGATGCCCACGCCCGCCAGTTCGGAGAAGTTCCAGCTGATTGACCTTCAAACTCTTCCTGCACTCTTTAATCATCTTTCCTAGCTCTTTCATATTCACAACACATTGTGATTTTAGTCAGTTTTCATCCTAGTTCAAAGAAAAAAACAGCCGATAAAGCAACTATAATCATTGTATTCATATAGATTAACATCATATATTCAAGCTAATCTATATATTTACATGGATTATTTGTATATTTGCAAAAAAGGAACAACCATGTGGAATGAAATGAGCAATCCAGCTGTGCTGATGAGAATCGGCCAGCGCATCAAAGAGACACGTATCAGGCAGCATATCACGCAGGAAGAACTGGCAACGGCTTCCGGTGTAAGCCCCTTGACCGTTGCGAACATCGAGAAGGGCAAATCGGTATCGCTGCTGTTGTTCATCAGCGTACTCCGCTCGCTCGGCCTGCTGGAGAACCTGGAGCAACTGGTACCGGAAATCCGGGTCAGCCCGATAGAGCTCAAAAAACTGCAAGGAAAGAAACGCTACCGTGTACGCCATTTAAAACAAGATAACCATGAATGATTTGATAGTAGATGTAAAGCTATGGGGAGAAAGCGTAGGCTCTCTCTATTGGGAAAAGGAAAGCAATGCCGCCTTGTTCGACTATGAACGGAAGTTCATCCGCTCCGGTCTTGACATTTCTCCCATCATCATGCCCATCAGCCAGTACAGGAACACCCCCTACCGGTTCCTTGAAAACCGTACCGACTGTTTCAAGGGGTTGCCCGGCCTGTTTGCCGATTCACTGCCGGACACTTTCGGAAACCAGATCATCAATGAATGGTTTGCCAGCAAGGGATTGTCCGGAGAAGAGATTACCCCTTTAGACAGGCTTTGCTATGTAGGCAAACGTGGCATGGGCGCACTGGAGTTTGAGCCGTCCTCGCCAATCAACGGCATGAACGAATCATCAGTGCTCCATATCGAGGAACTGACGGAGCTTGCCAAATCCGTATTCACGGACAGAATGGCTTTTCAGGTCCAACTGCGCCAGGAAGGAAGAAACATTCTGGATATACTGAAAGTGGGAACATCTGCCGGAGGTGCCAAGCCCAAGGCCATCATCGCCTACAACGATATTACCGGAGAGGTACGCTCCGGACAGGTAAAAGCTCCTGAAGGATTCGGATATTGGCTGTTGAAATTTGATGGCGGCAAATACAGCGAACACACGCAGATAACGGACAATCCACAAGGAATAGGAAATATCGAATATGCCTATCACCGGATGGCAAAAGCCTGCGGTATCGATATGATGGAATGCCGGTTACTTCAGGAAAAAGAGTCATATCACTTTATGACACGCCGTTTTGACCGTATGAAAGACGGAGAGAAAATCCATGTACAGACATTGGCCGGGCTTGCCCACTATGACCGTGACCAACGCCATTCATACGAAGAGATATTCCGTATCATGCGGCAGATGAACCTCCCTTATCCAGATCAGGAGGAACTATACCGAAGAATGGTGTTCAACGTCATGAGCCGTAACCATGATGACCATAGCAAGAACTTCTCTTTCCTGATGGATAGACAAGGGAAATGGAAACTGGCCCCGGCATACGACCTCTGCTACTCATACACACCGGGCGGCAAATGGACGAACCGCCACCAACTGTCACTCAACGGCAAACAAGACAATTTCACGATGGAAGATCTGCAAAAGGTAGGTGAGAACATGGGCATCCGGGAACACAAACAGATTATCGAAAAGGTACAGGAAACCGTATCGTATTGGCATGAGACTGCCAAGGATTGCGGGGTCAAGCCGGAACACGCCGATTTTATCGGAAAAAACCTGCTCTTGTTCGGCAAGCAACTGCATACCATCCAAATGCCGGACATTGCCAACGAACAAGAGCAGGCTTTCATGAAGGCTATGCGAAATGATGACTTCAACGCCATCCTGGAACTGAAGATGAGAGGATATCAGCCATCGGAGAACGTACTGAAAAGCCTCCAGCCGGATATATCCGCCACCAACTTCATCGCTGCCGCCAAAATCTTCCAAATGGAAGGGATGCTAAAAAGCCTTCAGGACATAAAGCCTGTGCAAAGCCCGATTATAGGCGGCAATAAGCGTAGCATGGAATTGGGGGATTAACACACAAACGGCATCCTGTACCATTCAATATAATAGTAAATATATTAATTGTTATCTATCATATTTTGATTTAACAGTTAATATATTTACCTTTGCGATATGACAACGAATCACATCACCCAAGCCATGGCCAATCCAGAAATCACTGCGGAATTAGTCAGACGATTTAAGGAATATAGACTAGCCTACAGGTTCACCCGGCAAGAGGGTGCCGAGAAAGCCGGTATCAGCCTTATCACATTGCGCCAGTTTGAGAGCGGGAAGGCTTATAACATCAATAAGGGGGAACTTTCTTTTCCTATGATGGGTAGTGGACTGCTTGAAACAGATGGGCGGCCTACTGCCGGAGATGCCTGTTTCAGCCTATATAATGGAACACATGATGAATAAAAAGCCGAAAAGGATAAGACATGGAAAATAACGTTGTGAGTATCAAAGGGGGGATTGACATCTTTTCACCTTAGTATCTCCGACCATAGGAGAAGCCATGAAACACTGCTTGCCCACCGTCATCGAGCCATACGAAACAAAGACAGTTTTCAGGTATCAGAAATCAACGTTATCAAGGCCATCATCAACGGAAAGCCACAAAAATACGTTGTCGGGCGTAAAAGCGATTTAGCCGCCGAAATCATAGCCAAAGGCAGAAACAAAGTACCCGTTGAAAACAAGAAAGGCTTATGGAACGGTTGTTTCTGCTTTTAATTAGAAGCAAACAGCTAACATTTGGCTTGACGGGAAAGTTAAGCCCGTAGACTGCCTTCTCGTGAATAACCGGCCTCGTACCCTAAAAAACAATGGCAGGAAGAAGTTAGATAAGAGAGAATATACAGGTATTCAGAAACAGATAAGTGTTTATTCTATAGAGGTTTGATTTTTGTTACGAAAATTTAGGGGTGACATTCCGGTTCCTTTCTTAAAAAACTTTCCGAAAGACGATTGATCCGCGAACCCCAAACTTTCCGCAATACCTTTTATTGCCAAATCTGTAAAAACTAACAGACGTTTAGCTTCTGTGAGAAGGGCTTCCATTATAAAAGTATTTACAGTCTTTCCTGAAACCTGACGTATAATCCTTGAAAGATAAGGACGGGACACATGAAGCCTGTCCGCATAAAAAGCAATGGTATGTTCATGTCGCTAATGTTCGGCCAATAATTTTCTGAACAAGCGGAATAGTTCATCAGGACGGCTGATCTTTCCAGAGGAACGCGCACTTTGATTATCAATAATTTTTGTTATTTGTAATAATAGGAAATTGACCAAATGACTCATCATTTCAACAGGATAATTAGAAATGAGGCTATGAGCCAATAGCTCTAATGTTTTATGCACATATGCAAAATCATCATTATCCAACTGTAAAGCCAACGTCATAGAATCAGAGTTATAGAGGCTTTTATACGCA
>OOCH01002767.1_pt1 | contig 10354 bp, 9 predicted proteins | sample 1671641 | NCBI WGS metagenome assembly OOCH01 (sample SAMN06348177, study PRJEB24527) | human gut metagenome | biome: human gut; feature: ankylosing spondylitis patient; material: feces | host: Homo sapiens | place: China | collected 2015-10
ATCGTGGCCTATGCCAACGCCCGGGGCATTATGGTTGTGCCGGAGATTGACATGCCTGCCCATTTTGCGGCGGCGCAGGCAGCTTATCCCTGGTTGGCTTGTCGGGAACTGGAACGCCAGGTGCCCGGCTACTTTGGCGGTCGTGTACCTACATTGCACGGCGTAATGGACTGGAACCGCTCTGCCTGCCTGGGCAAGGAGAGTACCTTCCAGTTTATCTTTGATGTGATTGATGAAGTGTGCGAACTGTTTGACGCGCCTTACTTCCATATTGGCGGCGATGAGGCGCCCAAGGATGAATGGAAGAAGTGCCCCCACTGCCAGGCGAAGATGAAAGAGATGCACCTAAACGATGTGGAAGAGCTGCAAGGCTGGTTCAACAACCGGGTGCTGGAATATGTAAAGCAGAAGGGCAAGCGCCTGATCGGCTGGAATGAGATTTTGGCCGCCGGCAATCTGGACCCCTCTGTGATCGGTCAATACTGGACCCCCAAGCGGGATAAGAATGTGGAGCGGCATATTGCCCGCGGCGGCGATGTGATCCTGAGCAATCACCGCAGTTTTTACTTTGATATGACCTACGGGCAGTACCCGTTGAGCTATACATACGATTTCGACCCGGGTCGTTATCATATTCCGCCTCGTTCCTATGACCATGTGCTGGGCGTAGAGGCTGAGGTATGGACCGAGTGGATCGACAAGCGTCCAAAACTGGATCTGAATGTGTACCCCCGTATGCAGGCCCTGGCAGAGGTTGCCTGGTCGGCCGAAGAGAGAAAAAAATACGCGGACTTCAAAGAGCGACTGGAGGCCTTTAAGCCTACGCTGGACGCCTTGGGGATCGGTTATGCTGTAACCAGCGTGGCGGAGCCGGGCACCTTCCAGCGGCAAAAGCCCCGCCGTTTGTTCTACTGCGGCGACACCCATTATGAGTTGAAGCTCAACGAAGAACGCAAAGCAAAAGGAGAAAAATAAGTATGAAATTTAGCCAATTTCCCCAGCAGGTGATCGACGAAAATGTGGATTACACAGTCAAGGAGATCACCAACATCATTAAGAAGTACGGTCCCCGGGAGTCCGGCAACAGCAACTGCCTGGCTGCCGAGAAGCACATTAAAAAAGAGATGGACCCCTTCTGTGACGAGACCCACTTTGAAAGCTACAAAATGGCGCCTAAGGCCTTTTTGCACTTTACAAAAATCGTCAGTGTAGCCATCATTCTCGCTGTGGTGGTGTGTGCCGCGCTGGTGTTTACCAGTGTGCTGCCTTGGTGGATCGCCCAGTGTATTGTTGGCGGTGTGACTTTTGTGGGGCTGTTTATCACCGTAATGGAGTTCCTGTTTTACAAGCAGTTTATGGATCCGCTTTACAAGAAGGTAGAGGGCCACAACTTTTGCGCCACCCGCAAGCCCACCGGCGAGGTTAAGCGCCGCATTGTAATCAGCGGCCATATTGACGCAGCCTATGAATGGCGCCATCTGTACTATGCCAAGGGCAAGCTGCCCTTGATGGGGATTTTTATGGGCGGTACCATTGTCTGCGCGATCATCTCCTTTATTATCGCAGTGATCTGCCTGATTGCTCACTTTGCGGATATGGGCGCTTTCGGCGATTTTATGCTGAATTACAGCTACTATTTCCATTTTGTCACCGCGCTGTTTATGATCACCCTGTTCTGCTTTGTGGATTTTAAGACCATTTCTCCCGGTGCCAATGACAACCTGACCGGTACTTATGCGGCGGTGTGCGCTTTGCGTATGCTGGATATGGCCGGTGTGGAATTTGAAAATACCGAGGTGTGCTGCATGATCACAGACGGCGAGGAGGCCGGTCTGCGTGGCTGCAAGCAGTGGGCCAAGGACCATAAAAAAGAGTGCGACGAGATTGAGACCGCCGTGCTGTGCGTAGATACCTTAACGGATCTGGAATACCTGAATGTGTATAGCAAGGATATGACCGGTACGGTGAAGAACTCTAAGCCCTTCAGCCAGTTGGTGATGGACAGTGCCATTGAGGCAGGTCATAAGGATTTGAAGTTCGCCAGCGTGTTCTTCGGTTCTTCCGACGCAGCGGCATTGTCCCAGGCGGGGATTCACGCCACCTGCCTAGCTGCTATGGACCCGACACCGGCCGACTATTACCATAATCGCCGGGATACGGCGGAGCGCCTGGTGCCGGAGGCTCTTAAAACCGGTTACGAGGTAGTGCTCAGTACCATTCTGAACTTTGATGAGAAAGGGCTGGGCGCAGCAAAATAAGCGTGTAAATCCAATACAAATGTATAAGCGGTACCCGGGTTTGGGTGCCGCTTTGCAGATTAAGGCTGTTTTTTACGGAAAGGGGAAAAGAAAATGACGGCTTTGTACATTATTTTAGGCTTGTTGGCTGCGTTTATCGTGATCACGCTGATCCGCGCAGTGTTCTTTACGGCGCCCAAGCTCCAGCGGGAGGAATTTCCGCCGGAGCAGGTGAACGGGCAGCGGGCGTGCGACCGGCTCAGTCAGGCGATTCAGATCAAGACCATCTCCTGCGAGGATGAGAGCCAAACGGATTGGGGTGCGTTTGACCGCTTCCATGCGTTTTTGGAACAGTCCTACCCGCTGATTCACAAAAATCTGAAACTGGATCATATTTCCACTGCCAGTCTGCTGTTTTACTGGGAGGGGACGGATCCCGACCTGGATCCTATTGCCTTTTTGGCGCATCAGGATGTAGTGCCCATCAGCGAGGGCACCGAGGAGGACTGGGAACACCCGGCCTTTGACGGCGTAAATGACGGCCAGTTTATTTGGGGTCGCGGTGCGCTGGACATGAAGAACCACCTGATCTGCCTGATGGAGAGCGTGGAGACGCTGCTGGAGGAGGGCTATACCCCAAAGCGCGGGGTGTACCTGTGCCTGGGGCATAATGAGGAGATCGTCAGCGGCGGCAATAACGGTGCCCGGGAATTGGCGCGGGAATTGGAACGCCGGGGCGTGCACCTGGACAGCGTGGTAGACGAGGGCGGCGCTATGCTGCCGGCGCATGTAAAGGGGCTGCTGGACGCCAACTTGACCGGCGTGGGCGTGGCAGAGAAAGGCTATGCGGACTTTAAGATTACTGTAAAGTCCAAAGGCGGCCATTCTTCTCAACCACCCAAACACACTGCCATCGGCCAGTTGGCAAAGAAGGTGGAGCGACTGGAGAACCACCAATTTAAGAGCACCATTTTGCCCTTTGTTTATAATATGTTTACGGACATTGGCCGCCATGCCACCTACCCGGGGCGGGTGGTACTGTGCAACCTGTGGCTGCTGCGCCCGGTGCTGAAGCTGGTGATGAAGCAGATCCCGCCGGCTGCATCTTTGATCCGCACCACGACCGGTGTGACTATGGCCAGCGGTTCGCCTGCCGCCAATGTGCTGCCCCAAAAGGCCAGCGTAACGGTAAACTTCCGCATTATGCCGGGCCAGACCATTGCGGATGTGCAGCGGCATATTGAGAAATATATGGGCGGCGACAATGTGGAGATTGAATTCATCAAGGGCAAGGAGCCCAGCATTGTATCACCCACAGACACCCGGGCTTTTGATACCCTGCGTCGGCTGTCCGTCAATCTGGACGAAAAAAATATTGTGGCGCCCTATTTGGTGATGGGCGGCACAGACGCTTATAATTACGAGAATGTGTGCAGCAATATTTATCGCTTTGCGCCCTTTACGGTGGACACGGCACTGCTGCTCACCACCCACTCCACCAATGAGCGCATTCCCGTAGGTCAGATGACCCAGGGCGTCACCTTCTTTAAGCGCTATATTCGGTTGATGACCGCAGAGTAAAGGGGGAAGTGATATGGATTTTAAAGAAAGCGGATGTATGTATGCTCTGGGCGGCTTTATTGTCATCTTTGTGTTGGCCCAGTCGCTGTTTTTTCTCATTCGTGCCTGGAAGCAGGGCAAAAAGCTGGGGCTGTCCACCGCCATCATGCGAGGTACGGTGACCCAGTCAGCGCTGTTCAGCCTGGCGCCTGCCATCTCGATTGTGGCAACCATCCTTACCCTGTCCGGTGCGCTGGGCATTGTGCTGCCCTGGATCCGGCTGACAGTGATCGGTGCCATTTCTTATGAGGTGCCGGCAGCGGAGTCTGCCATGGAGGCACTGGGTTATACCGGCGGCCTGTCCACGGAGATCACGGATCCCCTGGGCTTTTCTACCGCCGCGTGGGTGATGACTCTGGGCTCTGTGATGCCTCTTGTGATCATTCCCTTTGCCATGAAGAAGATTCAAAACAGTATCGGCAAGGCGGTAAGCAAGAATACTGCCTGGGCGGATGTAATGAGCGCCGCGGCGTTTATCGGTCTGATCAGTGCCTTTGTGGGCCGTGCTATTGTGGGCCAGGGCGATAAGGCGGTGCTGGGCGACGGCGCCGGGATCATGAGCATTACCGCTTTGGCAGTGTCTATGCTGTCTATGCTGCTGTTTATGCAGATTGAGAAAAAGAAAAAGATTGCCTGGCTGCAAAGTATGGCTATGCCGCTGGCGATGTTTATCGGTATGGGTGCGGTGATGCTGCTGGCCAAGGTGCTGCCCACCCACATTGCTTGGCTGGAATGGAGGGGCTAATATGAAAGATTATAATGAAAAGACCCACCTGTACGGTCGCTTTTGGGTGATCTCCGCCCTGTTTATTTTCTTAATGCTGCCGGTTGCGATCAGCGCCCATCTGCATGCTTTTCCCTCCGCCCAGGTGGTGTTTAAGGGGTTGGCGCCTATTGCCCTGCTGTTTTATCCCACCGCGGTGATTGAGGTGATGACCTACACACCGCTCCTGGGTACCGGGGCAACCTACCTGGCTTTTGTAACCGGGAATATTAATAACTTAAAGCTGCCCTGTGTGCTCTCTGCCCTGGACTCTGCCCAGGTGCGCGCCCAGAGCAAGGAGGGTGAGGTGCTCTCCACCATTGCCTGCGCCACATCCTCTATTGTGACCACCCTGGTGATTGCCGCAGGGGTGCTGCTGTTCAGCCCGGTGCTGCCGTATTTGACAAATGACGACTCTGTTTTTGCCCCTGCTTTTAAGCAGGTGGTGCCCGCACTGTTCGGCGCACTGGGTATGAGCTATTTTGCCAAGCACTTTAAGCTGACTGTTGTGCCTGTTGCCGTCGTCTGCTTGATGTTGCTCTTTAAAGGCGACTTGGCGGTAGGCGTACTGATCCCTGTGGGCGTGGTGGTATCGCTGCTGTCTGCCCACCTGATGTTTAAGAAAGGCTGGGTCAAATAACAGACCGCATTCTTGCCAGTTAATCAGCAGATCGCCCAACTTGACTTTTATTGGTATGGTGGTGTATAATCATCATACGATCATTAGAGACGGGGGATATAAGTAATGAAAGAGACCGATCTGCGGTATGTGAAGACCGAGCGCGCCATTCGGGACGCCTTCTTTGAACTGCTGGAGGAGAGCGAATTTGACAAGGTATCCGTTACGGATATTACCCAGCGAGCCCAGATCAACCGAAACACGTTTTACCTGCATTACAGCGATAAATTCAATTTGGTCAATTCTATTTTAATTGACTTTGTGCAAGAGCTGTCCCAGCAGGCATTAAAGGTGATCGACCAGGCGGAGAAGCCGGACACAGCCACCTTTAACCAGTATTTCTTAACGATTTTTGTCAGCGCCAATCGGATTAAGAAAAAATATCGGATCTTGTTTCGCAACCGAAATATTGAGCCGTATTTGGATATTGCTGCCATTACGGATGTGATTGCGGATCATATCGGCAAAAACAAATTTTTGGATTTTCGCAGTCAGCGCTCCTCCGTGAGCAAGAGCTTTTTGGCTTTTGGCTTTTTCGGTGCGCTCAACGATTATTGCAGCAATGATTATACCAAGGAAGAGACGGTGCGCATGATCTCCGCCATGTCTGCCGGCTTGGCCGAGATTGCCCAGCAGCTACACGCTGCCGGGAACAAAGTCGGCAATGAAAACAAGAACAATAAATGACAGACGATACAAAGCAAAAGGGACCTGAATCCAGGTCCCTTTTTGTATAGATATTTGTCATTCGCTCAGCAGACCATACCGCCTTCCACCCAGCGCATAACAGCCGGGTATTCCTCTTTATAGTTGTCCAGCTGGTCTGCGTTGGAGTCCACAAAGGCCTGAAATTCGTCCGTGTCCTCAAACTCGTAGGTAAAGTCTTGCTCAAAGTCGTAAGTGGCGGTAAACAGGTAGTCAAACAGATCATCGGCAGAGAATTCCTCTAACAGCTTGTCCGCTGTGCGCTCAGTGATGGTGTCCAGCGCGTTCTTTACCGTTAGCTCGAAATCCTCCGGCTCTACCAGAATTTCCGGGTCGTTCTCGCAGTATTGCAGAATATCGTCCTCGCCGATAGCCAGGGTGCCCAGGTACTCCAGTACATCCTCATATCCGGTTTCGTTGACTGTATCATACAACCGGTAGGCAAACTCGCCTACCAGATTTTGCAGTGCCACCGCCTTAAACACACTGTCAATCTCGTAGCCGCTCTCATCGGTGATTACATAGCCCACCTCCTGCAGGTTCTCCCACATCAGGTAGTAAAAAATGCGGTGCTGTTCTTTCTCGCCAAAAATGGCTTCGTGAATAAAGGTATCAATATCCATTGCCGTTCTCCTCTGTCTGTCGCATTTGCGCAAGGCTACTCATATTCTATACTATATGCAGGGGATTTGCAACATTTTGCAGGTAGATTTTGGCTTTTTTGTAAACTCTGAAAACCCCGCCTGTTTTTATTGCAATGCCGGTAGGGATAAGCTATAATAAAGGGGACTGGAGGGTTCTTATGGAACTGACATTAAAAAATGAACACTGTGCCGTTACCGTTACGGATGCGGGAGCGATGCTCCGCTCCCTGGTGCGGGACGGCCGAGAATATCTTTGGCAGGGAGACCCGGCTTACTGGGCCGGTCAGGCGCCGGTTTGCTTTCCCATTGTGGGGGTACTGCCCAAGGGGGCGTCTACCGCATTTGGCAAGCCCTGCCGTATGAAGCGCCACGGCGTGGCCCGCATTAACCCCTTTACACTGACGGAGCACCACCGCAACGGCGCCACCTTTACCCAAGTGGCAGATGACAATACCTTGGCGGCGTACCCCTTTGATTATCGGCTGGAGATCCGCTATGAGCTGGTGGACAGCACCGTTGCCGTGACTTATCATATTATCAACAGCGGCGGGGAGCCTATGCCATTTGTGATCGGCGGCCATCCGGCCTTTAACTGCCCGCTGGCAGCAGGGGAGCGGTTTGAGGATTACAAGGTGCGCTTTGATCGCCCTGTGACGAAGGCGCCTTTGCGCCCGGATCACCAAACCGGGATTGTGGATCCGGCGCATCGGTACAATGTGCTGGTGAATGGGCAGGAGCTGCCCCTGCGGCACGATCTATTCTATGACGACGCATTGATTTTTGATCAGGTGGAAGCCAAAGCGGCTACCTTGCTGGGTCCGATGGGCTACGGCGTGCGGGTGGAATACCAAGATATGGCCAACTTGCTGGTTTGGTCCGCAGAAAATGACGCCCCCTTTGTGGCATTGGAGCCATGGAGCGGCATTTCTCATTGTACGGATGAGGACGGCACCCTGGAACACCGTCGGGGCGTGACCGTTTTGCAGCCGGGGGAGACAGCCACCTTTGGTTATAAAATTACCATGCTGAGCGGAGAGATGAAATGAATTACGGATTTTTCAGAGTGGCGGCGGCAGCGCCACGTTTGCGCGTGGCAGACCCGGATTATAACGCCGGGCAGCTGGAGGCAGTAATCGACCGGGCTGTGGCGCAGCAGGTACGCCTGCTGGTGACCCCGGAGCTGTCCGTCACCGGCTATACCTGCGCCGATCTGTTCTTTAGCGCTGCGTTGCAGCAGGCGGCGGATCGGGCGGTGCGGCGGCTGGCAGCTTACACGGCGGGCAAGGACATTGCGGTGCTCATCGGCGCTCCGGTGCCCTATAAGAATAGCCTTTATAACTGTGCCCTATTGCTCCGGGACGGGCAGGTGCAGGGCATGGCGCCCAAGGTGCATTTGGCCAATTATAATGAGTTTTACGAAAAGCGCTGGTTCGCCTCCGGTGCGGATTTCGATACGGTACAGATGGTGAACGGCGTTCCCATGGGCAGTCAACTGTTTGACCTGGGCAGCGGCGTGCTGCTGGGTGTGGAACTGTGCGAGGACCTGTGGGTGCCTCAGCCTCCCAGCGGTGCTTTGGCGCTGCAAGGCGCCAATTTGATCGCCAATCTGTCTGCCAGCGACGAGTATGTGTCCAAGGCGGCCTATCGTCGGGACCTGGTGGCCGGACAGTCCGCCCGCTGCGTGGCCGGGTATGTGTATGCCGGCGCCGGGGTGCATGAGAGCACCACGGACCTGGTGTTCAGCGGCGCCACCTTAGTGGCGGAGAACGGCGGCATTTTGGCAGAGGGGGAGCGGTTTGTCCGAGAAAGCGTGCTCACCGTTGCCGATGTGGATGTTGAGAAGTTGAATGCCCAGCGGCGGCAAAATATGTCCTTTGAGAACCGGCCCGGCGCGGCGGTACAGTCTTGCCCGGTGCCCAATGCAGAGAATGATTTGGCGTACCGCTTTGTGGACCCGCACCCCTTTGTGCCGGCAGCGGACGCCCAACGTCGAGAGCGGTGCAAGGAGATCTTCCTGCTCCAGGCCAGCGGCTTGGCCGGGCGGCTGGAGCATGTAGACTCCAAGGGCTGTGTGCTGGGGATCAGCGGCGGTCTGGACTCCACCTTGGCGCTGCTGGTGGCTGTGCGCGCCATGGAGCTGCTGGGTAAACCGGCCAGCGCCGTGCTAGGTGTGACCATGCCCGGGTTTGGCACCACGGATCGCACCTATCGTAACGCGCTGGATCTTATGGAAGCGCTGGGGGTCACCCGGCGAGAGATCTCCATTGCAGACGCCTGTGTGCAGCACATGGCGGACATTGGTCACGACCCGTCGGTGCATGACATTACTTATGAGAACACCCAGGCCAGAGAGCGCACCCAAATCCTCTTTGACCTGGCCAATAAAGAAGGCTGTTTGCTGGTGGGCACCGGCGATCTGAGCGAGCTGGCTATGGGCTGGTGTACTTACAACGGCGACCACATGAGTATGTACGGCGTGAATGCCTCTGTGCCCAAGACGCTGGTGCGATACCTGGTGGATTATGTGGCCGGGGAGTTGGGTGGCCGCACGGAAGAGATCTTGCGGGATGTGCTGGACACGCCGGTGTCGCCGGAGCTGCTGCCCCCGGACGCCAATGGCAAGATCGCCCAAAAAACGGAGGAGAAGATCGGCCCCTATGAATTGCATGACTTTTTCCTCTATCACTTTGTGCGCTTCGGCTTTGACCGAGAAAAGCTGGCCGTGCTGGCAGAGAAAGCCTTTGACGGGCAGTACGATCGTCCCACCATTGACCGGTGGCTGACGGAATTTTTGCGCCGGTTCTTTATCAGTCAATTTAAGCGTTCCTGTATTCCGGATTCGCCCAAGGTGGGTTCTGTGTCGCTGAGCCCCCGGGGCGACTGGCGTATGCCCAGCGACGCGGCGATGCAGGCGTTTTTACAACCGGATGAACGGATATAAAGGAGTTGTTATAATGAAAAAAGCAATGGCATTGCTGCTGGCTTGCAGTATGGTACTGGCATTCGCTGCTTGCAGCAAAAAGCAATATACAGAACAGGAGGTCACAGCTGTGGTAGATGTGACCGATGAGAACGGCAAGACCGTTACGGATAAGGACGGCAAAGCCCAAACCCGGGTGGTTACCATACCCCAAACGGACGCCAAGGGCAATACCGTGGCGGCAGGGGAGAGCGCTGCTGACGGCAAATCCGCCGGTAACGGCGGTTCGGCTGCAAAGGACGGCAAGAACAAGACGGAAAAGGCCACCAAGAAGAACGAAACCACCACGAAAAAGACCACGACCACCACAACCACCGTGGCCGCCAATCGAAAAATTCACATTTCCGTTTCTCTGCCTGCCGGCACAGATACCCGTACGGACAAGCTGCGCATTACCATTAACGGCAAGCAGGTGGACGAGAAAGAAGTGACCTTGGAGATCGGCAACACCTTTACCTACACCACGGAGAAAAAGTACCGGGGGGATGTAAAGGTGCAGGTGGAACTGGAACATACGAAAAAAAGCGCCAAAGTCACAGTGAAGAAAGGCACGGACACCGCCAAATTCAATTTTGAAAATATTGAGAATCTGCTGGGCGACGACGACTAAGCGACAATTGGTGAAAAAAACGAAATAATCGACAAAAAAGCTGATGTTTTGAAGGAAAGGTTCATGCGGCAGCTGAGCGAAATCATTGAACATATAAATAAAAACTCAGAGCAGGT
>OOCH01002769.1_pt1 | contig 10349 bp, 8 predicted proteins | sample 1671641 | NCBI WGS metagenome assembly OOCH01 (sample SAMN06348177, study PRJEB24527) | human gut metagenome | biome: human gut; feature: ankylosing spondylitis patient; material: feces | host: Homo sapiens | place: China | collected 2015-10
ATATGTATTATCCTGACAGCTGATTACCATATACCATTCACCTGATTTTGACATCGTTGTTGTTCTTAACTCAGATATCTTAGAATACATTGTTTTATTTGCTTTCTTTGCATTACCTTCAGCCAGCACGTTCAATCCAACCGCTGTTATAGTCGATACAATTACGATAATTGCCATAACAACAAGTAATTCCAATAATGAAAAACCATGATTATTTAATTGTCCTATTGAATCTCTTCTTTTCTTTCCACTCATAACTTTACTCCAATTAATAATCTTAGTTTATATCAGGTAGCTGAAGCTTTTGATGACTCCTCAATATATCTCTCCGGATCATCATATTTTCTCCACTGACTTACTCTGACCATATCTCTATAAGTCATGTCTCCTACTTTTATTGATGAATCATCATCTGAGCCAACCTTAGGATTCCAATATCTGAATATATCCTTAAAAAGTTCTCCATTATCTGCTCTTAAAGCTATATTGCCTGCATCATCTGCTTTTGAATTATCCTCAACGAATTTCCATAATGAACCGTTACCAAATGATGCATCAAATGTTGTATTAGATAATGTACATCCATCAGTTATTTCAATATCCTTATCTGACAATATAATTCCATCAAAATCACATTCCACCCTTACATTACCATTAGTTACAATAATACCTTTTGTAGTTGCAAGAGTAACTTCATATCCAGAAATCTCTGTTTTACTTCCGCTCTTAATAACAAGTGGATTATTAGTATTATTTCTAAATGCAATAACAACCTTACTATCCACTGTCTTGCAGAATGCAGATGATGCTGTCAACTTATCAAAGCCCTTTTTATTAATAACATTACCGTAAATATCGCCTTCAATATATTTGTTCAAATCAATAAGAGCATACTTATCATCTTTATTACTCAGATATGTCTGTGCCTGGGATGTAGATGTATATTTAGTTCCGCTTTCAAGAGGTGCTAATATCTTATTAAATACATTATATCTGCATTCTCTGTCAGTAAATTCACCCTTAAAATCATAATTTCCATTAGCTGAGAACCAGTTGCTTCCAGTACTGCTATATGGGTTAACTCTCACAATCTCTCCATCAGAATTCTCTATTCCAATTGCAGAATCACTTACTCTTGCGTATGAATCAACTGATGTTCTGATTTTAGTCCATAGCTTCTTAGCTTCAATCAGATATGTTGTTCTTGCATTAGCTGGAAGTGACTTATAATAATCCAGTCCCATAACGTAGCTTTCAAATTCACCTTCTGTTCCATATATGAGATTAGCATATGTGTTTCTTGCTGCTCTGCTCTTAAACTTGAAATAATAATACGTTCTTGACTGATCTTCATTAAATCCAAGACTTTCATTAGCTTTTATCTTTAAATCTCTTGTCTCTATAAAGTCATCTGCACCTGTAGATGTCTTATTTAACAAGTCATATCCAAAGAAATTGCTCTGATTAATTTCAATATTAAGACGGACATTAGGATCTCCTTCTTTTCTTGTAGATGGATTCTTTCCACTTACTATAAGATCAGCAGGTATCATATATATTTCCTGATTAGTATTAACTGATACTGATTCACCTGTTGCTACAGATACTTCATTCTCAAACTTGATATATGCTCTACCAGCAACTACAAGCTTACTAAGGCCTGATGAGAATATAATCTTTGAATGTTCTCCATTAACAATAAGTGCACTACTTCTATATGGTGATTCCTTAGCAGAATCAGGATCTTCATATCCATAGCCTGAAAATGAACTTCCGGAATTAAATTCTACATTAGAATAATTACCTTCAATTGTAATATCATCTTCGAGATTAATATCAGAACCACTTTCAGCTGTTATATATCCATTATTGCCTACAACTATTTCTTTTGCCCATAACTCAGCACCACTACCCAATGTAAAGTTAGATGCACCCGCCTTTATGCTGCCTTTCTTAGTATCAGCAAGAGCAACTGCTGTAGTTTTATCTCTGAATATGCTGAATGTACCTCCACATATCATATATTTATTAGAGCCTACAGTAAGATTGGCTCCATTAGTAACATTGAGTCCGTGTCCTGCTCCTGCATATGCATGTCCATTAATAGTTGCACTTCCAGAATTAAGAGATATTCCTCTGTTACCTATAAGTGAATAATCAGCAAAGAATAATGTACCGACAAGATTCTCGTCTCTGAAATCAATATATATATCTGGAAGACCAAGTGAGCCGTCAAATGTTATATATGAATAGTCTCCATTCTCATTAAGATATTTAACAACACAATCTTTGAACTCAACTGCATAGACTGGAAGTCCCGTAGCTGCTGTAGAACCAGATGTCTCCGAACCAGCTCCTGTTGTTGTATCATTAGTTACTGACATATTAATAACACTTATTGATTCAACTTCCAATGCAGTACCAACATTCTTAAGTGTCACATAATCCTCAATATAACTGTTAAGTTCTCTGACAAATAAGCTGCTTACAGATGTTCCATTAACATTATTGTCTTTAGTCTTGTCCCACTTGCCAATTACAGATGTTGTCAGAATACTTGGCATATTAGTTGTTTCCGCTTCTGTTTTAAGCTTTAATTCAAGAAGCAGGTACTTCATATAATTAACTCGTAAATCTTCATTAGCTTTCTTATTATTAATATTCACTACTTTGGTATCAGATTCTTCACTGCTTCCAGACTCAACCTGATTATAACTGAATATTCTGGTAAGCTGCTCCTCATAAGCTCTGTTAAAACAACTAACTGAAATCTTACCCAATGCAGCCTGTATCTCATCTACCGCCTCTTCTGATGTATAGAATGACTTTGTCGCCTGACTGGCAGCCAGCTTCATTCTAAGATTAATCATAGTAGTAGTCGTAATCAGTGTTGCAAGAATCAACACAAATGATGTCATCAAAAGTACAATTATGATTGTAGAACCTGCATTATTCTTTTTCCTTCGAAAAGATACTTTTTTCATACGCCATCCCCATTCTTTCACTGATTAATTAGTTTTCCTTAGTTGTTGTAACCGTCGCTATAGCACTGTCAGCAGAAGGTTGTTTATCGGTATGATTATATTCATCTTTCCACTGCCATACACGAACTGTCATTCTGTATAAGACATTCTTATTATTAACATCGTTCTTCAATGCCCAGTTCTTAATATTAGAATATACCTGGATTTTGTCTGTTAATGGAGATGATGCCACAGCACCATTAATGCATTTTGATACAGTTACCTTGTCTTTATCAACATGCATACTCTCAAATACACTGCTTGTCTTAACAACCTTTTCCTGTTCCAATACATATACATTCAAATCACTATATTCCACTATCTCTCCGGTAATCTCTGATGGAACATCATATGTTATATTAATCTTATCAGATACCAGCTTAGAAGTAATAGATTCCTGATTATAATGTTCTGTTGTACTTTCACCCTCAAAAGGAGTATAGAACATATAGAAGCTCTTCAGATTATCCTCAATTTTACTTGAGATATAATTGACATCAACTTCCTTAGTCACTTCTTCGCCATCTTCAATAACAGTCCTTTTTTCCTTTTTGACAAGTGCATCAAATGTATAATCTGACATAGTTGTTGTCTTAACATAATCCGGGTAAATAGTACCTGTATCATATCTATATGTAACTTTAACGTCGATAGTCTGTCTGAATCTTAATTTTCCATTGTTTTTTCCAAGATATGTAAGTTTCACAACAGCATCAGTTTTTTTAGTTATCTTGTCTCTTGCAGCATCAGTTTTATAAGACTTAAACCACGATAATGCCTGACTATCACCATTATCATCTCGGAAAACAAAATTATTACCCGAAGATATATCAGCGTATACTGAAAGTCCTGCAGAATTAATATTATTCTTTTTATTATCTGTTGTGCTGTCCGAATCAGTATATGGACCTGGATCAAATGTTGCTTTTATATAGTATTTCTCGCCATTAACACCTGTATAATAGCTTACACCTCTCTCATCTGATACTACATACGTATTATTATCAGTTGTAGGTGCATAATAATACTGCCCCTGTCTGTTAACAAGATTTTCCAAAGACATAGTCTTTGCTTCCTCTATTATATTATTAATTGCAGTATTAGCATTTTCTGTTCTTCGTGCTCTGGCATTAATACGTGCAGCATTAGAAAATGTACTTAGAACCGGCAGAGATATGATAGCAAGTATAACAATTGCCACAAGGACTTCTACCAGTGAGAAACCTCGATTATTCAATTTTCGTTTCTTATATGACATTATCATATCCCTCTCCCTAAATATAATCTTTAATTAGCAGCATTCTCTGAGAAAATATTATCTGTTCCTGTCTTTACATCAAATGTTGGTTCAGTAAATTTGCGGTCACTGCCTTCAACAGCATATAAAGATATAGAAACTGTTCCTGTAACAATACCTGTAGCATCATTATAAGATGATGTCAGCGCATCAATTGTAGTCTTATTAGAATATGTATTAATATAATCTATAAAATGCTTCCACTGACTATAGTCTGATTCGTAAGCAATGTTAATTGTTGACTTATATCCTGACATATTAGAATATGCCGAACCACCATTGACATTGCTTGATGCAATCTGTCCGAATCTATATATAGAAGTTGTTGGTGAAAGAGCAAGACTCTTTACCCACACTCCAGTTACGCCTTCTGTCTTAATAAAGAAATTAATAGTATTAGGCTGTGTACTTCCTGAATCAAATCTTGAAAGTGCTGACCTGTTCTCTGTCTGAAGCTTAGTAGTATCAGCTATATATTTATCTTTATTATTATTCTTTTCTTTCAAATCTCGCTGAGTAACTTCAAGCTTTGATTTCCTTGACGACAAATCATCTGCCTGTGAAGACAGATTCTGATATCCAAAGAAATATGCAAGCACTACAATCAATGCAGCTGCAACTATAAGTAATAATTTTTTATCTCTTTCTGAAATCTTTAACATTCCTTTTAACTTGTCCATCTGTCCCACCTCCTACTTTGTTTTATTACTAGTACTATTATTATCTGCAGATGTTGTTCCAATAAATGTACATGTCAAAGAGAATGTAGCTTCAACAGAACCTGCATTATCTTTACTCTCTGAAATGGTAGGCACATCTACATTAATAACGGATGGACTTTTCTGCAACTGCTGTATGAACTTGGCTACAGAAGCCTTACTTCCAGCCTTACCAGAAATAGAAACTGCACCAGACGTAATATTAAAGCTGCTTATAACAACATCAGATGGCATGTTTTTCTCAAGATAATCCACAAAATCCTGTAATGAATCATCACTGTCAGCGGTAAGTGCTGCAAATGTTTTAATATCATTATTCTCATCTTTAGCTGCATAATACTCATTGACAATATCATTAATTGAACTAAGCTTGTCTATACTCTTATTAAGCTTAGAAATCTCAGCATTAAGCACAACCACTCTTCCAAGAGGAACAAGCACAAGTGCTGCCGCTACAACAACCGCACCAGCAAGCGCGATAACAAGAGTCTTAGTATTCTCTTTCTTTACACCTGAATCAATCATCCTCTTAGGAACGAAATCAACCGGATCAATAACTGCACCTAAGTTAGTTACATAACTTGTAAGAGTAGCCTCTTCAACATACGCTTTCTTGTCCAGTGCAATATTCTTAAGTCTCTCAACCTTCTCAATTGGCATATTCAGCTCATTAGAAAGAAGCGTTGCAAAGCCCTTGATTGTTGTTGAATGTCCAATAAGGTAAGCCTTCTGGATTGATACTCTGTTACGTGATACATAGTAGTCAATAACTCGGTTGATATTGCTTGCCATATATCTTAATGACTCTGTAACCTCATCTCCATCAAATCTTGAATGAAGAAGTGTTTCATTCTGAAGCTTTGCAGTAGCAGCATCGTATTTTAATTCATATCTTTCCATAACTGCGTTAACAAGCATTGATTTACCATATGGAACCATTCTCTGGAGCTGTAATACATTTTCTTTGAAGATATTAATTACTGTACTGTCGTTCTCTACCTGAATAACAAGACTGACTTCCGGTCCAATCTGCTGTTTCATTATCTGATATGTACTGTTACCTACATAATCGATAAATGCAATCTTGAAGCCTAAAGTCTTAGCAAGATTATAGTATGATTCAGCAACTTCTGAAGGGACTGCCGCTACCATGAGCTTTAACTTGTCCTGTCCTGAATCTTCTATTTTTTCAAGAATTGTATGCTGGATAATATACTCATCCATATTAACCGGGAAATATTCTGTTGCATTAGCCTGTACAATCTTACCGACTTTATCTCCCTTTACATTAGGAATAAGAACTTCCTTAGTAGCAAGTCTAGGAGAACTTATTGAGAATGCAACATCTTTAGATGCAAATCTGTGCTCATCCATTACTGCTTTAATAGCACTTGCAAGATTAGGTATATTTTCAAGAATGCCATCCTCATAGCATCCTTCAGGAGTAGGTATTGTTACTGTCTTATGAACTATAACATTCTTACCTGTTTTAGTGATTTCACATATCTTAATATACTCGTTATTAATAACGATACTTACCAATTTACCTTTGGCTTTAACTGCAGCCATAAAATCCTCCTATCCAGCTCCCCACATAATAAGCTATTCATTCTAGTTAATAAATATATATAAATTTGCTGTTCTTCCTCTCATGCTTAGAACGCCATAAGTGAAAGATACCAGTTAATTATATTCGTACCAAAAAGCATGGCTATTGTAAGCCCTGCACACAGATATGGTCCGAAAGCTAATACATGCTCTGCTTTCGTGACCTTCATACGGATGGAATGAATGACTGCACCCAAGATGCAGCCAATCAGAAATGCCAGGATAATGCACTTCCATCCTAAGAACAATCCTGCAAACGCCATCAGCTTGATGTCTCCACCACCGAAAGCGTCAATACCTTTAATTGCCCGTCCGATATACAGACATATGAGCATAAATCCACTTATAATACAAAACCCTATTAGATAGTCTAATAGGTTTTTGTAATCAAGTATGATTCTTATTACCGCCAAGACACCAATTGCAATATTAAGTGAAAATGGTATCTCGAACGTTCTCCAGTCAATGACTGAGATAACAAGAAATATTGAAAACGCAAAGCACATAAGTATGCTTAACGGATTAAATCCATTCACAATAAAGATTATCACATAGGCAATCCCATTGGTCGCTTCAATGATTGGATATTGTTTCGATATCTTTGTCTTACAGTGTCTGCATTTTCCACCAAGTATTATGTAGCTTACCAGTGGTATTAGGTCATACCACTGGATTTTCTCGCCACATGTCATACAATGCGAATGTTCTGTAGCTATATTCTCTTTTAATGGTAATCTGTAAATCAGTACGTTCAAAAAACTTCCGAATACGGTACCGTATAGAAAGATAATGAAGTACAGTGGTAATTCGTATTGCATGATGTTTGTTCCTTATAAATATTATTTAACTTCTAAATTAACTTTTGATCTTGCAGCTTCAACTACAACACCATCAGCATCTTTTACAGATACAGTTACTCTTCCATCTGCTGCAATATCAATTGTAACTGTTCCGCTCTGTCCAGATTTTGATTTCATAGCAGCTGTTAAAACTCCATCATTGCTAAGCTCTGTTGATACAGCTGTAACAAAATCTGCATCCACACCAGTTGCACCTGATAATGTGCCACTACCTAATGTTAATGTAGCTCCACCTGTTGGAAGCTTACCATTAACAGTTTCTGTAGATAATGCTGTTGTAACTGAACCTCTTAATGAATCAAGTGTCTGTAAATCTGTTGACTCTCTTGACTTCTCAACATTTCTGATAAGCGTTGGAGCTAATACACCAACAAGAACTGCCATAATGGCGATAACTACGATAAGCTCTACTAAAGAGAAACCTTTGTTACCTAATTTTTTCTGTGTCTTTTTCATGTTTCATATCTCCCTTTTGAAATATATTTATATAAATCTGATATCATAAGCGACCTGACTATCAGATTGTATATACTTAATTATGCATTGCCCAGTGTATTATAGAGCTGAATCATTGGCTGGTAGATTGCAAGTATAAGCATTACTACTACTAACGCCATAAGTACTATAATAATTGGTTCCATAAGAGAAGTAAGAGTCTGTGTCTGAACCTCTACTTCTTCCTCATAATATACCGCTGAGTTAGTTAACATCTCCTCAACATTACCTGTCTCCTCACCGATACCCACCATATGTACGACCATAGGTGGAAACAATCCAGTGGACTTTAACTGGTTAGATAACGGCAAACCAAGTGACACACCATTCTTAACCTTTTCAAGTCCATCATAGAACAATACATTCTTCATGGTTGATGCCGATATCTCAAGTGCATCAATCATAGGCATACCTGCCTGCAACAATGTACTCATCGTTCTTGCAAATGAAGCACATGCCGACTTAGTCTGTAATAATCCGAATACTGGAATCTTTAACTTTAACTTATCAAGGTTATGTCTTCCCGCATCAGTTCTCTTATATAACTGAAGTCCTACCACGATTCCTACGATAACTAATATGTATATGAACCAGTAATGCTTAAGGCTGTTACTCATTGCAAGAATTGCCTTAGTTGTAACTGGCAGCTCGCTGTCAAGGTCTTCAAACATTGTCATAAAGCTTGGTATAACGAATGTAAGCATTACAATAATTACACCAATCATTACGCACAGAAGAACTATAGGATACATCATTGCTTTCTTAACGACGCCCTTTAACTTGGCATCCTTCTCGAACTGAATAGCCATTCTTGTAAGAGAATTTTCCAAGCTACCTGATGCCTCACCTGCTTTAACCATATCCACGAGAATACTTGGAAACTCTTCATTCTGTTTCATAGAATCCGAAAGAGTCTCGCCTTTCTCTACGCTGTCCTGTGTTCTCTTAATTGCTTCCTGTAACTTCTTATTCTCTGTCTGTTCTGAAAGCATCTCCAAAGCATTGATAACACTGACACCCGCTTTAAGAATACTTGCAAACTGTCTACAGAATACACTCATATCTCTGGCTGGTATCTTCTTTTTACCTAAAAAAGATACATTCACATCCTTATCAAGCGCCCCCTGTTTTCCAATTGACACAGGTGTGAATCCCTGTTCCTTTATCTTTCTGGCTGCTTCATCCCTGCTCTCGGCTTCCACAGCTCCTTTAACATCTTTTCCCGAAGCGTCTACCGCTTTGTATGAAAATGTTTCCATATCACACTCCCCATTCCAAGTAGAATCAAATTTGTGCGTTTAGTATAACACACCGTCCAATTTATGACAATAATTTTATCAAAATTAACAAACAATTAATTAGTCATTAAATTACTATTGCCACATAATTATCCACTTTACATATATACCACAAAGTAGTACTTATTGACTACATACTAAAAGTAGGGGATTTATTCATCTTTTGTCTTTGCAGCTTGATATGGCGTTTGGTCGTTTTCACGGGTGGATAGCTTTTGGAAGACCAAAGTTAGAAGTTGCCGTGATTGATAAGTCATTTTTACCAGGCATCTGTTATTAGACACATTTATACAAAAAAGCAACGCCAGTATGTTACTACCGGCATTGCTTTTATCTTACATATTCAATTTTGCTTTGATTTCTTCTATATTGTAGTCTGGTGCTGACGCCACTACTGCATCATAGATTGCTTTGATGTCAGCTTCTTCCTCCTCAAGTTCTGAGGCTATTGTTGGGAGAAACTTGGATTTTCTCACTTTCTTCATAATCTGGTTGATTTTGGTTAATATTTCGCCTTCTTCAATTCCTTTCTCAATTCCTTTTTCAATCCCTTCCTTAATTCCTTCAGCTAAACCTTCCTCTCGCGCTTCATCAGCCAAGGTCTTTCTCACTTTTTCCTCTTCATAGTCATATATACTCACTTCTACAATCTCCTCTCTGTGCTCTTTAAAGAAATCGACAAGTATATTTTCTTCTATGCATTCGTCTATCGCCTGTATTACTGCTTCTCTGACATTTATTTTTTCGTCGTCTGTCTTTTTTCTTACTTTTTCAACGAATGTCATGTAATCGCGAAGGCTCTTGCATTTTTTAAGGATTTCTGCATCTCCATTGATGTCTATAACTTTTACTTGAAGGTCAATCTGCGGATTATCCACATGTTTTTCGAACATTTCAGCAAGTGTGAGCTTGTCTCTGTCCCACTTTTCTTTGCCATTGTAGGCTGATATCCACGCGCATTTTATACACTTGTACTAATAATTGTGTCTCTATGTATAGTATATTAGCATTAACGGATATCTAATACAAGCCTGCTTTATTTAATTGTG
>OOCH01002771.1_pt1 | contig 10342 bp, 6 predicted proteins | sample 1671641 | NCBI WGS metagenome assembly OOCH01 (sample SAMN06348177, study PRJEB24527) | human gut metagenome | biome: human gut; feature: ankylosing spondylitis patient; material: feces | host: Homo sapiens | place: China | collected 2015-10
ACCAAAAATCACACCGTAGCTATATTTAATATTGTCCGCCTTTTTACACACTTGTTCTGCGGAAATTTGTCTCCATAAATCTGTTGTAGCCCTGCCACTTTGTATCGTTTTCAGGCACATTTACAAGCAGCTCCATGAAGGTCTCCATCTTGGCATCTATGTTGTCTGCAAAGCTAAGTGCAAGTGCCTCGACAAGTGCCGGCTTTTTCGGAGAGCCAAACTCAAGCTCGCCGTGGTGGGCAAGTATACAGTGCTTCAGCTCATTTGCAAGCACTACCGGGAAGCCGTCGATGCTCTTAATCGCATCGCCTACCCACTCTGCACCAATCATGATATGTCCGAGAAGCTGGCCTGCGTCTGTATAGTCATTCTCCGGGAAAGTAGAAAGCTCCTTTAATTTTCCGATATCATGGAAAATAGCTGCTGTAATAAGCAGGTCACGGTTTAAAACCGGATACATTTTTGCAAAATAATCACAGTTCTTCGTCACACCGAGTGTATGCTCCAAAAGTCCTCCTACAAAGCCGTGGTGCACGCTCTTTGCGGCTGAATGGAACTTGAAACGGCGCTCAAACTCCTTATTGTCAAAAAAGCTATGTAAGAGCTGTAACAGATACTGATTCTTTACAGAGCCGATAAAGCCCATTAGCTCCTTATACATGACCTCGACATCCTTATCGCTGACCGGCAGATAATCCGCAGGGTCATATTCTCCCTCGTTTACCTTTCTCGCACGCTTTATGGAGCACTGTAAATTGCCCTGAAAGCTCGTGATATCACCAGTTATGGCTATGTAATCCATTGCGTCAAATTCCTCAATGCCTACTGAGCCCACATCCCATATCTTGGCATCCAGCGTGCCTGTCTTGTCCTGCAGTATGACATTGTCATAAGGCTTTCCGCTTTTGGTCATTGCTGTCTGCTTGCTCTTGCATAAAAAAATCTCATTGATTCTCTCTCCCTCGCGGAGAGTTGAAATATACTTCATATATCCTCCTAATTTCGGCTAATTCATCACACCGATTTTCACCTGACAGGTAATCTCCGTGTAGCCGTTGCTTCCTTTTCTCTTTACTTTCAGATTGCAGGTATCCTCAGGCTTTTGCTGCATAAGCTGTGTGTTGTACGCAGACACATTCGATACATCCTTATCGCTTACCGCCACTATCACATCACCGCTTTGAAGCCCTGCGACAAATGCCGGTGAATCCATGGTAACCTGCTTTATATAAACACCCTTTGGGATGTTATATCTGTTTGCTATTTTTTCTGTAACTGTAGTACAGGTGATGCCTATGTACGGCACATCCGCGCCACTCTCGAGCTTTTCAATGACAGGTGACAGGTCGCTTATGCTGACAGCCGTGAGCGTATTGTTTTCCTCCGCCGGATTGAAATCCTGTAACGAAAGCCCTATGACCTGACCATCTGTATTAATCAGTATACCGCTCTGTAACTTGTTGCTTGCGATATCTGTGGTAAGCACCGAGTAATTGTTGTCCTGCGCCGACAGCTCGTTGGTTGTTGACGTTACAAGACCTGTGAGAATGGCATAATTTGCTTCAAGTGCAATGACAGATGCTCCTCTTGAAACAATATTTGAATTACCAAGCTCCGCAACCGCTATAGCCGCTGTTGTGGCATCGTCCAGAAGTGACTTATCCACAGAAATAATCGCTATGCCTGTATTGCTGTCGTACTTGACCAGTGCAGCATCAGCCATCATGTCGTTTACAAAGGTCACACTAAGCTTATCCGCCTTATCCACTACATCTTTCTCTGTCAGAATGATTAGCTGCTTTCCATTGTCCTTCAGTATCACTCCCACACCCTGACCCTCGGTCTCATAGGAATTGTTGAAAATATCAGTGGCATCTGTCACGCCTGTGACTCCTACTACAAATTTCGTTGCCAAAGCTCCCACTCTGTATAGCTGGTTCTGCACTGCCTGATAATCTGCGAGTGTAGGCTGATATGTCTGCGAAGACGGCTCCGAAGAAGTGCCGGACTCTGTGCTTTGTGTACCATTTTCACTATATGCATCACTGCTGTCATCTATGCCTGACTGCTGTGTGGCTGTCTGCACATAATTATTATTTTTTCCATCTGAAGCTTTTTTTGATTGTCTGTTGATAACCGGCAGAAATATAGCAAAAACAATGCTTGCAGCCACTGCAAATGCCACTCCGCAGAGTGCTGCTGTGCCTGCTTTTTTTGCAAGTCTTTTTTTATTCAGCGGTTTATCCTTTATCTTTTCTCTGATAAATTGCTCCATATTGTTACCCTGATTAGATGTCTTTAGTTACTATCTTACATTATATTCTGAATTATATTGCGTTGCAACCATATTTTTTCTTTGAGTATGGGCTTTGAGTACGGGCTTGCAGCAGTCCGGCGGGTACATGTCGCAAGCCCTTACTTTTTGGCTCATTTAACAAACTGGTTTGTTATGTATTAAACTTTATGTTATCATCTTGTAATTATCATTTAATACATATTTATTATGGTTTTTTTGAAGATTTTCAGCTATAATATGATAAGCTATACAGTAAATATGAATTTAATATTCAACTACCGAAATATAAGGATATAGAAATGAATAAAAAAGTTTACAAAACATTGGAATATAACAAAATCCTCACCATGCTAAGCAGCTACGCAGCATGTGATGAGACAAAGAAGCGGTGTCTTTCGCTTGAGCCTATCACCGATTTATACGAAATCAGACATCTGCAGACCACCACTGCCGATGCACTAAGCCGCCTGTACAAAGACAGCGGAGTGTCCTTCGTTGGCATACACAATGTACACGCTTCCCTAAAGAGACTCGATATCGGCGGAGCTCTGAATACGACCGAGCTTCTTCGCATCTGCAGTCTTTTGGAGGTTGCAAAGCGCGTGAAGGCTTATGGCAGAAACGCCATGGACAATGAGAAGCAGGATTCACTCTCCGGTCTGTTTGCAGGGATTGAACCGGTTTCTGCGCTCTGCGATGAGATTAAGAGGTGCATTTTATCTGAGGAAGAAATTGCCGATGATGCAAGTCCTGAGCTCTTTAAGATAAGAAAGAGCATACGCGGCATGAACGACAGAATCCATGCGCAGCTCACCAAGCTCATGAACAACAGCACAACGAGGACATATCTGCAGGATGCGGTTGTGACCATGCGCGACGGCAGATATTGTCTGCCTGTAAAGGCTGAGGCTAAGGGCAATGTACCCGGCATGATGCACGACCAGTCATCTACCGGCTCTACCCTTTTTATCGAGCCGATGGCTGTCGTCAATTTGAATAACGAGCTCAAGGAGCTTTTCATAAAGGAGCAGGAGGAGATTGAAAAAATCCTTGCAGCGCTCAGCGACAAGGTTGCCATGAATGCGGCTGCTTTGGAGCAGGACTATGAGATTCTTTCAGAGCTTGACTTCATTTTTGCAAAGGCAAACTTGGCTAAATCATATAACGGTGTGGCACCGGAGTTCAACACCGAGGGGCATATCAATATCAGAAAGGGCCGTCATCCGCTTTTGGATGCTAAAAAGGTGGTCCCTATAGATGTACGGCTCGGCGAGGAATATAAGCAACTCATCATCACCGGACCAAATCCCGGCGGTAAAACGGTTTCACTAAAGACTGTCGGACTTTTGACTCTCATGGGTCAGGCAGGTCTTCACATTCCTGCGGCTGACAGGTCAAAGCTCGCCATCTTTGAGGATGTCTTTGCGGATATAGGCGATGAGCAGAGTATTGAGCAAAGTCTCAGTACCTTCTCGTCTCACATGACCAATATCGTAAAAATTCTTGAAAAAGCTGACGACAGAAGCCTTTGCCTGTTCGATGAGCTCTGCTCGGGAACCGACCCGACAGAGGGTGCGGCACTTGCCATCTCAATTTTAAACAGACTGCACCAGTATGGCGCCATCACCATGGCCACCACACACTACAGCGAGCTGAAGGTGTATGCGCTTTCCACAGACGGTGTGGAAAATGCCTGCTGTGAGTTCAATGTGGAGACTTTAAGCCCTACCTACCGCCTGTTAATCGGTATTCCTGGAAAGAGTAACGCATTTGCAATCTCATCAAAGCTTGGTCTGGACGAAAACATCATCGAGGATGCAAAAAGCAGAATTAATGATAATGACCTTGATTTTGAGGATCTGATTGCAAGCCTCGAGTCACAGCGACAAACCATCGAAAAGGAACAGCTTGAAATCAACAGCTACAAGGCCGAGATTGAAAAGCTCAAGAAACAGCTCGAAGAGAAAAACGAGCGCATAGACAAGAGCAAAGACAAGATTTTACGCGAGGCAAATGAGGAAGCATACAAAATACTGCAGGATGCAAAGGAGCTCGCCGACAAAACCATCCGCAATTTCAATAAATACGGACAGGGACAGGCTCCTATGAGCCAGATGGAAAAGGAGCGCTCCGCCCTTCGTGACAAGATGAATGACAAGGAAAAGAAGCTGTCAGACATCAAGAAAAACACTGCCAAAGCAAATCACAAGGCGCCTAAGAAGCTGCGCATCGGTGATTCTGTGCTTGTGCTCTCCCTCAATCTGAAGGGAACTGTCCACACTCTGCCAAACGCCAAGGGTGATTTGTATGTGCAGATGGGTATATTGCGCTCGCTGGTTAATATTAATGACCTCGTGCTCTTAAACGACGATGTCTCTCCTGCCAAGAAGTATGGCGGCAGCGGAAGCAAGATAAAGATGAGCAAGTCAATGTCAGTTTCATCAGAAATCAACCTGATTGGAAAGACTACGGATGAGGCACTTGCTCTCTTGGATAAATACTTAGACGACGCATATATCGCTCATCTTTCATCTGTGCGCATTGTCCACGGAAAAGGCACCGGCGCACTGCGAAAGGCTGTGCATGGGCTTCTGAAAAGGTCAAAAACTATAGCGGAATACCATCTCGGTGAGTTTGGTGAGGGCGATGCCGGAGTAACCATCGCAACCTTTAAATAACGACAATTTACTTTTACGGAATATAAATAATTTTTAAGAAGGAGATTCGAAATGGCTGTTAAACAGAAAATACTGATAGTAGACGACGACAACAATATAGCAGAGCTTATATCTCTATATCTGACCAAGGAATGCTATGACACCAAAATCGTAAATGATGGTGAGCAGGCGCTTATCGCTTTTGAGCACTACAAGCCAAACATGCTTCTTTTGGACCTCATGCTTCCGGGCATAGACGGCTATCAGGTATGCCGTGAGATACGTGCAAAGTCCGATGTGCCGATTATCATGCTCTCCGCAAAGGGCGAGGTATTTGACAAGGTTTTAGGCCTGGAGCTTGGCGCCGACGACTATATACTCAAGCCCTTTGACTCAAAGGAGCTTGTGGCAAGAGTCAAGGCCGTGCTCAGACGCTTCCAGCCTGCAAAGCCGGAGGCTTATGCTTCCGTAGATATCAAGTGTGTGGAGTACCCGGGGCTTATTGTAAATCTGTCCAACTACTCTGTCACTTATGACGGACAGCAGATTGATATGCCGCCAAAGGAGCTTGAGCTTTTATATTTTCTTGCCTCATCTCCAAATCAGGTGTTTACAAGGGAGCAGCTTCTGGACAACATATGGGGCTATGAATATGTCGGCGACACCCGCACTGTCGACGTGCATGTAAAGCGTCTGCGCGAGAAAATCAAGGACAAGCCAACCTGGCGCATCGCAACTGTCTGGGGCATCGGATACAAGTTTGAGGTAAAATAATAATGAAGCACACCATCTACACTAAGCTGTTAATCAGCTATCTGATTTACGGTGTCATCGCTTTTTTCATTATATGCACCTTTACACAGCATCTCACCACAGACTATATCGAAAAGCAGGAGGCTTCCAATCTCTACAGGGAAGCATCCATCATTGCAGGTGATTACGCCGCCGAATACTTTGGCTCATCCATGTCGCTTAGCGATTTCCAGAATCACATGAAAATCGTAGCCGACTATATGGATGCCGAGGTATGGGTGGTCAGCCCTGACGGTGAGCTGCTCATGGACTCAGATGATCCGTCAATAGGCATTGATACCCAAAATGACAGTTCTAAGCCTGTAGTGATAAATGGCTTTGATGTCACCGATTTTGGCAGCGACAACTATATGATTGGAGATTTTTACGGCTCCTTCAAGCATAAGATGCTGTCCGTATTTTCCCCGGTAAATGTCTCGTACCAGAATATCGGCTACATAGTCATTCACAAGACAATGAGCCATATCACGGCAGGTGTAAACGGTTTTATGAATATCTCCTTTTACACTGTAGCGCTCATTTTTGCAGTGGCATTTATTATGCTTGTCATGATGAGCCGCTCCATTTACCGGCCAATCACACGAATCACAAAGACCGCAAAGAGGTATGCAAAGGGCGATTTCACTGCCCAGATTGATGTACATTCCAATGACGAAATCGGCTATCTGGCAAACACACTAAACTACATGGCAACGGAGCTGGATACGCTTGAGGAGGATCAGCGCAAGTTTGTTTCCAACGTATCACACGACTTCCGCTCCCCTCTTACCTCGATAAAGGGCTACGTGGAGGCTATGCTGGACGGAACCATTCCTGTTGAGATGCAGGATAAGTATTTAAATATCATACTTTTTGAGACGGAGAGGCTTAATAAGCTCACCAAGAGTCTTATCGATCTGAACCAGTTCGGTCATCACGGCATACACCTGGATATTGCTGATTTTGACATCAATACAATGATCCGCACGACAATCCTCACCTTCGAGGGTAAATGCAGTGAAAAGGGCTTAAGCTTTGACCTGCTGCTCACCGGAAAAGAGCTTTTCGTGCGCGGTGATATGGTCAAAATCCAGCAGATTCTTTACAACCTGATAGACAACGCCGTGAAGTTTTCAAATAATGATTCGAGTATCAAGATTGAGACGAGTATCAGAAATGAAAAGGTGTTTATATCTGTAAAGGACCACGGTATCGGTATACCGAAGGACAGCCTTTCAAAAATCTGGGAGCGCTTCTACAAGAGTGATTTGTCACGCGGAAAGGATAAGCGCGGTACAGGACTTGGCCTGTCTATAGTCAAAGAAATCGTGCAGGCGCATGGTGAGAATATAAATGTGATAAGTACTGAGGGTGTGGGAACGGAGTTTATATTTACGCTGCCGCTCAGCAAAAAAGAAGGATGAGGCGCAGCTCATCAAATGATTGGTGGTGGTGGGCGCCTCGCTTTTTAGGTTGTGAAGCTGCCGGCATAGCACGCAGTATATTCCTCAGAAAAATGTGAAGTCAGCCGCGGTTCTTTGTCCGGACAGATTATGGTTTTATTTACATTTTCTTTCTTTTTTACTTTATGGAACTCCGCGGCAGTTCACATTTTTCTTCGGAACACACCGTGTACTCTCCGGCTAATTCAGTTTTATGAGCGAGGCGCTTTGCTACCTTGCATTCTGGCAGTGCCGTACTTATTTCACTGGCGTGAAATAAGTACGGCACTTTTTTCTTCTTAAATTTAAAGCTCATTTCTCAGATGCGAAATGAGCTTTATTTAGTAGTTATATATTGTTTATAAATAAATATTCTGAGCCGCCTTGAAAACACAAGAAAAACTGATTTTAAATAATTACGCTTATATCATATTTTACGGTTCATATTTACTGCCGGCCGGGTCGGTTACTGTGTAGTCGCCGCCGGATATGTCGGCTATGGTTTCAAAGTCTGTGATATCCTGATTTACAGTACCATCAAACAGGTCATATGTGAAGGTGTAGCCCTGTGCCGATACCGCTTTGACATATATTTTGATATTGCTTGCAGCTGTGACAGGGATTAAGTCTTCGATTTTGACTGTGCCTTCGAGGCTATGGAGCTTACCGTCGTCCTCTTTTGAGGCATCAGAGGTATCATTTTCCGTGTTATTCTTTGAGCCATCTTTTTTGGCATCATCCTTCCGGCTTAAGGCGGATGTGATGGAGTCTGTGTCTGCAGAGTCTGCACTGTCTGTGCCGTTTTCTGCCAACAGCTGTCGGATATCGTATGTCCTTAGCTCTGTATCTGAGCTTGCAACCACGAGCTGCACACTGTTAAAGTCAAAGTAATCATTTCCCATGACCGCTACATCTACATCTGTGCCAAGCTTTATGCTGCCATTGTCAAAGGTTGGTTTATCGGCAAGTATGCCGGATGCTACGTTTTTGAACACTGATGTCACACCTTCAAACTCATCGAGCACCTCTGTGCTTCTCTTATTTCCATCAACAAACAGAAACGTCACATTGCCTGCATAGTCCTCTGACAGCGGAAGTGTGGCCTCGCCCGTATACTTGATGCCGTCTAGCTCGAGCGGTATCTCGTTTGTACCGAAAAATACACTGGTTTTTGTATCCTCTGTGTACTCCTTTGGCACCACCGAGACAGAGACTGTGTATGTCTTATCGGTAAAGTCTGCACTTTTTAAGGAAATATCCCAGTCTGTTATGAGGCTGGCCTCCTCCTCAAGAGTGGACTTGATATCATCCTGCATGGTCTGCACATCGGAAAGTATCACCGATGTGTTGTCTGAGGTGTATGACATCTGTGTCTCGAGCTTTTTTATCCTGTTATTAAGCAATACTGCCCCCGCAATAAGTGCGGCGAGCAGTATTATGGTAATCGCATTGAAAATATTTTTTTTCAAATTCATATTATAGTGTTATTCCTCATCTTCCTCTGCAGCTATAGCTATTCCAAGCTCCTCAAGCTGCTTTGGATCTACAGTTCCGGGTGCCTCTGACATAAGGTCCGAAGCGTCCTTTACCTTAGGGAATGCAATAACCTCCTTGATATTGTCTGTATGTAGCATATGCATGCAGATACGGTCAACACCAAAGGCAAGTCCTGCGTGTGGCGGTACACCATATGAGAATGCATCAAGCAGGAATCCAAACTGCTCATGCGCACGCTCCTTTGTGAAGCCAAGCACCTCAAACATCTTCTCCTGGATGTCATCCTGATGGATACGCACTGAGCCTCCACCGAGCTCTGTACCATTGAGTACTATATCATATGCCTTTGCACGAACTGCGCCCGGATCTGAGTCTATCTTGTCCCAATCCTCCTCCATAGGCATGGTGAAAGGATGATGCATTGCCATAAATCTGTTTTCCTCATCAGACCACTCAAGGAGTGGGAACTCTGTTACCCAGAGGAAATTGTACTTGTTCTCATCAATCAGTCCAAGCTCAGCTCCAAGCATGAGACGAAGCGCTCCAAGTACATTCCATACAATTTTATTCTTGTCGGCTGCGAAAAGGAGTAAATCTCCCGGCTTTCCGTTCATCTTTGCAACAAGTGCATCAAGCTCAGCTTCTGTCATAAACTTTGCAAATGATGACTTGTATGTGCCATCCTCATTGATGCACAGATAAGCAAGTCCCTTTGCTCCACAGCCCTTTGCATGCTCTACAAGCTTGTCAATTTTCTTACGAGGCATCTTTGCCTGTCCCTCTACATTGATACCGCGGACAGAGCCACCGTTTTCAAGAGCTCCGGTGAATACTCCAAAGCCACAGCCCTTTACCACATCCGAAACATCGCAAAGCTCCATACCAAAACGTGTATCAGGCTTGTCAGAGCCAAATCTGTCCATAGCCTCCTGCCAAGGCATACGCTTAAACGGAATCTCAACATCCACATTGATAACCTCTTTGAAAAGGTGCTTTAACAGTCTCTCATTTACCTCGATTACATCATCAATATCTACAAATGAAAGCTCCATATCGGCCTGTGTAAACTCCGGCTGTCTGTCTGCACGCAGATCCTCGTCACGGAAGCATCGTGCAATCTGGAAATATCTGTCATAGCCTGAAGCCATCAGAAGCTGCTTAAAGAGCTGTGGTGACTGAGGAAGCGCATAAAAATGTCCGTGATGTATACGGCTTGGCACGAGATAGTCTCTGGCGCCCTCCGGTGTAGACTTGCAAAGGATTGGTGTCTCTATCTCCAAAAAGCCCTCGTTTGCCATAAAGTCACGCATCACTCGAAGCACATTGCTTCTGAGCATGAGATTTCTCTGGATATCAGGACGGCGAAGATCCAGATAACGGTATTTAAGTCTGATGTCCTCGCTGGTCTTTGAATTCTCCTCAATCTGGAACGGAGGTGTCTGTGCCTCTGAAAGCACTCTGATTGATGTAGCGATAACCTCGATATCACCTGTCTTTAAGTTCTCATTGACAGCAGCTGTTCTCTTCTGGACAGTTCCCTCAACTGCGATGACGAACTCACTTCTTAAGGTGCCTGCCTTTTCAAAGCCCTCTGCACCTACATTTTCCTCACCGAACACAATCTGAAGTATTCCGCTTCTGTCTCTTAAATCTACGAA
>OOCH01002777.1_pt1 | contig 10320 bp, 6 predicted proteins | sample 1671641 | NCBI WGS metagenome assembly OOCH01 (sample SAMN06348177, study PRJEB24527) | human gut metagenome | biome: human gut; feature: ankylosing spondylitis patient; material: feces | host: Homo sapiens | place: China | collected 2015-10
TCGCTTATAAGAATTATATAGGCGATTGATAACCTTAGTATTAATTAAAAAAAACAAAGTAACATGAATTTGTTTGAAATGGAAAAACATCACACAAAGACATTGTGGCTATTGGCATTACTGCTAACATTTAGTACAGTAGTGTGGGCACAAGGTACTCCTGTAACAGGGCGCGTGTCTGATGAAAAAGGCGAATTGCTCATTGGAGTGAGCGTTCAGGAAAAAGGTACTACGAATGGTACCATAACAGATACCAATGGTCAGTATAATCTGAAACTGACGAGTAACAATCCCATTCTTATCGTATCCTATATAGGATATAAATCACAAGAGGTAAAAGTAGGCAAACAGAAAGTGCTGGACGTAATTCTTGCAGAAGATGTATCGTCACTGGACGAAGTGGTAGTTGTGGCTTACGGACATCAACGTAAAGTATCGGTAGTAGGTGCGCAGTCATCTATGAAAATAGAAGATATAAAGATGCCGACAGCTAATTTATCTTCTGCTATTGCTGGACGTTTGCCGGGTGTAGTAGCTGTGCAACGTTCAGGAGAACCGGGGCATGATGATTCCGATCTTTGGATCCGTGGTATTTCTACACTGGCGGGTCAGAACTCTAAACCACTGGTATTGGTGGATGGTGTGGAACGTAGTTTCAATAATATCGACCCTGAAGATATTGAGTCGTTTACGGTGCTGAAAGATGCTTCTGCCACAGCTGTATATGGAGTACGCGGTGCTAATGGTGTAATTCTGATTAAAACCAAACCGGGTAAGGTGGGCAAGCCGCAATTCTCAGTAGACTACTATGAAGGTTTTGTGACATTGACAAAGAAACCTGAAATGGCGGATGCCTTTACGTATATGGATGCTGCCAATGAAGCGTATATGGATACTAGAGGCAGTATGTTATATTCTCCTCAATATATTGAGGCTACGAAGAAAGCCCATGGATTACTACCGAATGATAATCCACTGATGTTCAATCCTTATTTGTATCCGAACGTTGATTGGATGAATGAATTATTCAATGACTGGGGACATAATCGTCGTGTAAATGTAAGTGTGCGTGGTGGTGTACCTAATGCCACTTACTACGTTTCATTGAGTTATTATAATGAAAAAGGTCTGACACGTACCGCTGAAATGGAGAACTATGATGCTAACATCCGTTACGACCGCTACAATTATACCGCTAATTTGAACTTGAAGCCAACAGAAACGACTACTATTGATTTGGGCTTCAATGGTTTCCTGTCTATGGGTAACTATCCGCAGCAATCTACCAGTGACTTGTTTGCGTCAGCCATGGAGATTAATCCGGTCTATTTGCCATTAATGATGCCTGATGGTTCTGTACCAGGTATCTCTACCAATGGTGACCTCCGTAACCCGTATGCTGATTTGACTCGTCGTGGTTACAAAAATGAAGCAAGAAATCAGTTGAACTCCAACATTCGTTTGACGCAAGACCTTGGTTTCTGGAAGTGGAGTAAAGGGCTTACCGCCTCTGCCATGTTGGCTTTCGACGTGCATAACAGTCGTGACCTGAAGTATAACAAACGTGAAGATACTTACAATTTTGCCGGAACTAAAGACGAAAACGGATTGTGGAATGACGATGTATTTGATGCAGATGGCAATTATCGGTATGCACTGACCTATACAGGACATAAAGATCTTGCATTTGACCAAGGCGCTTCCGACTCTAGAAGTACTTACTTTGAAGCTTCTTTAAATTACGACCGTTCGTTCGGTTTGCATCGGATAGGTGGTCTTTTGCTTTATAACCAAAAGATTTACCGTTCGAGTTCTGATAATCTGATCGGTTCTTTGCCCTATAAGCAACAAGGCTTGGCTGCCCGTGCTACTTACTCATGGAACGACCGTTATTTTTTCGAGGCAAATCTTGGATATAATGGTTCCGAGAACTTCAGTCCAGAAAAACGTTTCGGTTTCTTCCCTGCATTTGGTCTTGGCTGGGCTATCTCTAATGAGGCTTGGTGGGAATCTTTGCAAGAAACTGTTTCTTACTTTAAAGTGCGTTATACAGATGGCTTAGTTGGTACGGATGCTGTAACAGGACGGCGTTTTATGTACCTAGACCAGATGGCGAGCGTAGATGGTTATCGTTTTGGCGACCAGAATAACGGTGTTGGTGGTTGGGGGTTCAGCAAGTACGGAGCCAATGTCGGTTGGTCTACTTCCCGCAAGCAAGACTTAGGTGTTGACTTAAAATTTTTCAAAGACAATCTTTCGCTGACATTAGATATCTTTAAAGAACATCGTAAAGACATCTTTATTACCCGACGCGTTATTCCTGATTATTCCGGATTCGTAGAAATGCCTTATGCTAATTTGGGAGTGGTAGACAATAAGGGTTTTGAAGCTACATTGGAATATACACAGCAACTCGGTAAGAAATGTTTCCTGACTGTCCGTGGTAACTTCTCATGGAATGAAGATAAAATTATAGAGAACGATGATCCCCGGGTACAGTATCCGTGGATGGAAAAAAGAGGAACGAACGTGAACGGACGTTGGGGATGGATTGCCGAAGGGTTATTCACTAGTGAAGAAGAGATCATGGACCATGCCAAGCAGTTTGGTGAAGGGCATCCGGGACAGATTTCGAAAGTGGGTGATATCAAATATAAGGATTTAAATGGTGACGGAGTAATTGACGATTATGATAAATGTCTGATAGGTCAGGGTGACGTACCTAAGATTTATTATGGTTTCGGTGCAGATTTACAATTAGGTGATTTCTCTGTCGGTGCGCTCTTTGCCGGAAATGCCAAGGCAGACCGTTGTTTGGGAGGAAATGCCATGTATCCTTTTAATGATGGTTCAGGTATTACGAACTTGTTTGCAAACATTACTGACAGATGGTCTGCTGACAATCCGACTAATCAGGATGTATTCTATCCTCGTTTGCATCATGGAAACAATGCGAATCAAAATAATATGAAAACCAGCACATGGTGGCAGAAAGATGTCAGTTTCCTGCGTCTGAAACAGTTGACTATTGCTTACCAACTCCCGAAGAAGTTGATTAATCAAACATTCCTGAAGAGTGCGCGTATTTATGTGATGGGCACCAACCTATTGACATTCTCTAAGTTCAAATTATGGGATCCGGAGTTGAATACCAATAATGGTACTGCTTATCCTAATGTACGTACTTATTCAGTAGGTGTGAATGTAAGTTTTTAATAATAATCAGTTAGCAAGAAGGATATGAAAAATATATTTAAAATAGGAACTTTGGCGCTGTGTTTGGTGGTCGGACTTAGTTCGTGCAATGATTTCTTCGATGCAATCCCCGGTGAACAATATGACTTGGAGGATACGTTTACTAATCGCTCGAAGACAGAACAGTTTTTGAATAACGTGTATAATTATGTGCCCGATGAAACATTAGAACGTTCTGCAAGGAATACGATGTCGGGGATCTGGACAACCGGTTCGTTGGAATGCAAGCTTTCATGGGACGGAAATAATGGTAGCGAATGGGCTTCCGGAGCCACCTATGCAGGTTCCTCATGGATAAACTTTTGGTACATCGAGTATTATAAAGGAATTTCTCGTGCCAGTACATTTATCATGAATGTAGACCGTTGTTTGGAAGCTTCGGCCGCACAACGCAAACAGTGGAAAGCGCAAGCCAGAGCTTTGCGTGCTTTCTATTACTTCATGATTTTCCGTTCCTACGGCCCATTTGTGATTTTGGGGGAAGAACCAATTCCATTGGATATTTCTACTGCTGAACTGCTGAAAGAACGTAATACGGTAGATGAATGTGTGGCTTTTATGGCGAAGGAATTTGATGATGCGGCAAATGAGCTTCCTGATAGATATGACGGATCCAATTTGGGACGTATAGACAGAGCTGCATGTAAAGCTTTCAAAGCGAAAATGTTGTTGTATGCGGCAAGTCCGCTATTCAATTGTAATCCCGATTATGCCGCCATCGTTAATCCGGAAAGTGGCAAGCAACTCTTTCCGCAAGATAAATCGCAGGAAAAAGCGAAATGGGAGGCTGCACGTGATGCTTACAAAGAATTCTTTGATGAATACGGTAACACTTTCTCTTTATATACGGAGAAGACAGCCGATGGAAAGATTGATTTCTATGAATCTTATAGAAAAGTGACATCGGGAGTTTTGTACGGTACAGAGAATAAAGAACAGATTTTCATTCGCTTGGCAGACCATGATTACCGGGCTTACGAAACCACGCCTTATCACAAGGGGTACGATGATAATAATGGTGCTTTGAGAGGTGGTCTGGGATTTGGTGTACCTCAGGAAATGGTGGACTTGTACTTTATGAAAGACGGTCGCCGGATTGTTGACGATACGAACTATAAGGAATATGAGGGGGTACCTTCTAATGAATATTTGGGATGGTCGAGTGACTATACTGACGAAGTAGTTCCTTCCAGAACCTACTTCAAGAGCAATTCGAATCAAACATTGAAACAATGGGCTAATCGCGAACCGCGTTTTTATACGAACATTACATTCCATGGTTCTACTTGGTTGAAGACAGATACTCCGCGTGGAGAAATAACCACAGAACTGACTTATAACGGTAATTCCGGTTATGCTAATGCCAATTGGGATGCCCCTTACACGGGTTATGGTATGCGTAAAATGGCTTCAAAAGAAGGACGTAGCGGGGCTAACAGGCATTGTGCAACTTTGCTTCGTTTGGCAGACATGTACTTGGGGTATGCTGAAACGTTGAGCGCTTGTGACCAACGTAATGAAGCGATTAAGTATGTAAATAAGATACGCGCCCGTGCCGGTATTCCTGGATATGGTGCGGTAGGTACTAAGGACGATAATGGATTTGCATGCATTCCTTATGAAGATACACGTGACGGAGTGGACAAACGTATTCATCGTGAACGTTTGGTTGAGCTGATGTTCGAATGGAATCATTTCTTTGATGTACGTCGTTGGAAAGTAGCCGATATGGCTGTAGGCGATGATTGGATTTATCCTAAATATCATAGAGGTGGAGAAGGCGGACCTATTCATGGTATGGCTTTCCGTTCGGATGCTCCTGCATTTTTTGAGAAGGTAGTAGTAGAAACACGTACATTTTTGCCTAAACATTACCTCTTCCCGATTCCTGACGAAGATGTACGTCGTAATCCGAAGATGGTACAAAATCTGGGATGGACAACGGAGTAATATACTCCGGATGTCCGATCTGCGAATGAATGAAAGAAATTAATGAAAAGAAAAACAATGAAGATACCTCAAATAAGATGTAGCGATGTGAATGCAGTGAAGAGAATCATTTTTCTTTTGGTGCTGCTAATTCCCTTTTGTCTGGCAGGATGTTCGTCCGACGATGATGAAGGAGATAATGGAGGAGAAGGTCCGAACGAAGATGCTCCGGTTTCTTATGTACTTGGTTCGGGTAACACGAATATGCCCTCCAGTGGTACAATTATAGCGCAATATGCTGATGCTCCTGTCGGTTCGGAAATCAGACGTTTGGTAGACGATAATGCTGACACGAAGTATGTTACTTATCATAGTAGTTTCAACATCACTTGGAATGGAAATAGTAGTAAGGCTGTCACTGCCTATTCGTTGACCTCGGCTGCCGATACTCCCGAAATGGACCCGAAAGATTGGACACTCTATGGTTCTAATGATAATACTACGTGGACAGAACTGGATGCGCAGACAAACCAACTTTTTGCAGCGAGAAAAGAAGAGAAAAGCTATGAAGTGGATAATGCAACTTCCTATCGTTACTACAGACTTTCTGTTGAAGCGAACAATGGTGGTGCTGCCACGCAGATAGCTGAATGGAAACTGGTGGCCATGCGTTCATATACGGAGAATATCAACGACTTGATTGCTAGTAAAGGTTCCAGTACGTTTAGTGCGATAACTCCGATGGGCAGACAGCATGAGAATGACAGAGAAGCTACGGCAGCAGACTTGAAATGGCTGCCGATCCTACTGAAGAACCTGAACCATTTGGAGATGGTGGGACGAAGATGGCTTGGAATACATTCAATGTTGTATCCATTTATCCAAATGGAAATCCTGTGATGTCTGATGTAAATCAGCGTTGGGTAGGTGACTGCTGTGCTTGTGCGGTGATTGCTTCGATGGCATACCTCTATCCCCGTTTCGTAAAACACATTATCAAGGATAATATGGACAAAACATACACAGTTACTATGTATGACCCGAAAGGAAAACAAATATCAGTTGGTGTAGGTGGCGACTATTTTATCGGTAATAGTGGCGATTTAGGTGCCTTAGGCGGCAGAAATAAAGAAGTCACTTGGGCTACGATTCTCGAAAAGGCTATGATTAAGTGGAATCAGATCTATCAAGGTAGTTCTAATGTCGGTGGTATTGGTACTGAATATGTTTCTGCTATCTTTACCGGCGACGGGGAAAGTGTAGGTTTCGGTGCAAATGCATTGATTGCCGAAGACTTACAACGCGCGGTGGAAGTGTCGCTCAAACAGGGTAGACTGGTGATCGGTGGTTTTACAAGAAGCGGTGAACAGGTAGATCAAAATTGGCAGACGACCAGTGGGCATGCGTTTACGTTTATCTTGCCGGATGATAATACTCATCTTTTCAAGATGCGGAATCCTTGGGGAGGTACTACTGACGGTGTGATGAAAGTGAAGGATGACGGACGGATTCCGCCGATGATCGACTTACGTATTTGTGCGCCGGGAGCAGCCAAGAATTATGGAGTGGGACCGGACTTGGGAGGATATATACCTAATTTCTAATTTCAAATCTTAAAAGAAAAACATCATGAAGAAACTTATTTATATAATGTTGTCGTTGTGTTGCCTGGTTTTTTATAGTTGTGGCATGACGGAACCTTGGAAAGACTGGGAACATGAAGGTGACATGAGTGCAGACCGCTTGCGTCCTTCAGAGGTAAAAGAACTACTGTGTGCGGCAGACGGATGGAAAATGATTTATCAAGGAGTAACGTTCTACTTTCAGTTTGATGAAGAAGGAAGTGTAGCATCGGATTCAGACGAAACGTTGTTGAAGAATGAGGTTGGAACAGATTATTCTCTGGATTTCCAGGGGGAAAAAGCGGTGTTGCTTACCTTGCTGAATGGAGGAATGCTACAATATTTGAACGAAAACTCGGAGACGACATTTGTCATTACGGGGTATTCTGATTCACAAATTACAGCTGTAGGACAGACGCATGGCAAAGAAATGATCTTGACTCCGGTCTCAACTGCAGCTTTGCAACAAGCTAAGGAGAGAAAACGATTGGCCATTATTGCTTATAATAAAGCACAGGCCATGGATTTGCTTAAGGGAGAGTTGAATAATGGTGTATTTCGTAGGTCATCCTCTTCTTTGCGACGAGAGCAATAATTGGAAAGTGAAGATTTCTGCAATAGATAACGGTGTGGTAAAACACACAGAGTATCCGATGATAATTGATACAACGAATGATGAAAATGCAGTGTTGACTTTGGGTAGCAATGTGACGGTAGATGGAATAAGTTTAAATAAACTCTATTACAACTATTTGAATGGTGAAATTGAAACTGACAATGCTAATGTTGTATGTGATACTCGGAAAGCCTCTGATATTGCAGCATGGTATGCAGATGGTTGGAAGACCCATATAGTAGATCAGGATGAGATTCATGCAGACTTTAAGGGAATCTTCCACTCTGGTGTGGAGTTTGATGATCGTAATCCGAGGAATTTGATTGCTTGTCCGTGGAGTGGTATGGGATCTTATATTGGCTTTGCGGTTACTATGACAGCAGATAATGCTACTGGTCGTATATTCATCAGCTTGGGCGAACCATATGATTTATTCGGATGGAATAATAATCCGGCTGATTATAACCGTGTACAGCAGGATTACAGTAAATTCCTCTCTTTCTGTGTTTCGGAAGACGGCTTCTATTGGAGTTATGATGACAACGACAGTATGGTGTATGTGCTAAGTGCTACAGGCGAGCGTTGGTTTAGAATGAAGAAGTAACCAGTCTTTGAAAAAAGCAAGAAAGTAAACAGAACATAATCTCGATTACTTTCTTGCTTTTGTTTTTGTTTGTACTCTATTTGTATTTTCTTATGGGCAATTATTTGATTATTAGTAATTTAATTTGTGCTCTGTTTGACTCCTAGTTCTCTACTCTGACATTCTCGCCCGGACGTGCTTTTTGTCACGTTAGAGTATAGTTATTAATTTTCTATTGCGTTAATTTGTAACGTGAATAATAACACTCGCTAATCTAATATTAATAGTTTAACTCTTATATCATGAATAAACAGAAACTACTGTCTATCACAATGACTCTATTGTTGGGAGTCTCCTCTATCTTTGCGCAAAAGCAGCCGGTGGATTACGTGAATCCCCTGATGGGAACCGACTCCAAGATTTCGCTCTCCAACGGAAACACCTATCCTGCCATTGCACTGCCTTGGGGGATGAACTTTTGGATGCCGCAGACCGGAAAGATGGGGGACGGTTGGGCTTACACGTATGCTTCTGACAAAATCAGAGGTTTCAAGCAGACCCACCAGCCCAGTCCCTGGATCAATGACTACGGACAGTTCTCCATTATGCCGATGACCAAACAGCTGAAGATTGATCAGGACAGCCGTGCTTCCTGGTTTTCGCATAAGGCAGAGAAAGCAACTCCTTATTATTACAGTGTTTATCTGTCAGAGTATAACATGACAACGGAGATTGCCCCGACGGAGCGTTGTGCGTATTTCCGTTTTACTTTCCCCGAAGCGTCCGATGCTTATGTGGTAGTAGATGCTTTCGACCGTGGTTCGTATGTGAAGGTGATTCCTGAAGAAAATAAGATTGTAGGTTATACGACACGTAACAGTGGCGGTGTTCCGCAGAATTTCAGGAACTACTTTGTGATAGAGTTCGACAAGCCTTTTACTTATAAGAAAGTATGGGCGGACTACCATTTGGTAGAGACGCATCTTGAACTGCAATCCAATCACGTAGGTGCTGCCATCGGTTTTTCGACAAAGAAAGGAGAGCAGGTGCATGCCAAAGTGGCTTCCTCATTCATCAGCCCCGAACAGGCGGAACTGAATCTGAAAGAAATCGGAAACAAGACATTCGAACAGACCAAGGAAGCCGGACGTAAAGCTTGGAATGACGTACTGGGACGTATCAAAGTCGAAGACGATGATGAGAACCGGATGCGTACCTTCTATTCTTGTCTGTATCGTTCGGTATTATTCCCCCGTATGTTCCACGAAGTGAATGCGAAGGGTGAAACGGTACATTACAGCCCTTATAACGGTGAAATCCGTCCGGGATATATGTTTACCGATACCGGTTTCTGGGATACGTTCCGTTGCCTGTTCCCGTTTGTCAATTTGATATATCCTTCAATGGGAGAGAAGATGCAGGAAGGACTGTTGAATACATATCTTGAAAGCGGATTCTTCCCCGAATGGGCAAGTCCGGGACATCGTGGCTGTATGGTCGGAAACAATTCGGCTTCCGTAGTGGCAGATGCTTTTATGAAGAATGTGACCAAAGCGGATGCGGAGAAAATGTATGAAGGTTTGCTCAAAGGAGCCAACAGTGTACATCCGAGAGTTTCTACAACAGGGCGCCGTGGATACGAATATTATAATAAACTGGGTTATGTGCCTTACGATGTAAAGATTAACGAGAATGCGGCGCGTACATTAGAGTATGCATACGATGACTGGTGCATCTACCGAATGGGTGAAAAGCTAGGGCGTCCGGCAGAAGAACTGGAACTCTATAAGAGCAGAAGCCAGAACTACCGCAACCTGTTCGACCCTGAAACAAAACTGATGCGTGGCAAGAACGCCGATGGCACCTTCCAGACTCCTTTTAATCCGTTCAAGTGGGGGGATGCCTTTACCGAAGGAAACAGTTGGCACTACTCCTGGTCGGTATTCCACGACCCGCAAGGATTGGTCGATCTGATGGGGGGCGAAAAGGTATTTGCCAATATGCTCGATTCCGTATTCATTGTTCCGCCTGTATTCGATGATAGCTACTACGGACAAGTCATCCATGAAATAAGCGAAATGACTGTAATGAATATGGGCAATTACGCACATGGCAACCAGCCTATCCAGCACATGATTTATCTCTATAACTATATCGGACAACCCTGGAAAGCGCAATATTGGCTGCGTCAGGTGATGAACCGCATGTACACACCCGGTCCGGACGGTTATTGCGGGGATGAAGACAATGGGCAGACTTCGGCATGGTATGTATTCTCCGCATTGGGTTTCTATCCGGTTTGTCCGGGTACGGAC
>OOCH01002779.1_pt1 | contig 10310 bp, 6 predicted proteins | sample 1671641 | NCBI WGS metagenome assembly OOCH01 (sample SAMN06348177, study PRJEB24527) | human gut metagenome | biome: human gut; feature: ankylosing spondylitis patient; material: feces | host: Homo sapiens | place: China | collected 2015-10
GTTGAAACTGGCCCGCAAGTATATGAGTTCCGATGACTGGAAGCAGGCCCAGAAAGCGCTCGACAAGGCCCAGAAGGAGCTTGAAGCGGCCCGCAAGGAGACTTCGGCACAGCTTTCCGAAGCGCAGAAAGCGGTGGGAACGTCGCTTAAACTTTCGGCGGACGCCGGGCATGCCGATAAGGTGACCATTCAGGGCACTCCGGAAAGTTCGGTGTCGGTTTATAAGGGACAGGTTACGCTGAAAGGCGGATTTCCCGACGGCATGCTGATCCGTATCAACGGCAGGGAGGCCTCGAAAGAGGATGTTGAACGGCTGGAATCCGGGAAGATCAAGCGCATGGAGGTCTACAAGGGCGACGAGGCCGTGAAGCGTTACGGCGAGAAGGGGCGCAACGGCGTGGTCGAGATTCGCGCCCGCAGGTAAAGGCTTAAAGGAAAAACCATAAGCAGATAAAAAGTTCACGAAGGCGGGGGATTCCACGGAATCCTCCGCTTTTTTGTGCGTGCCTATTTGAATTCGACGATCTCGGGCCGCGTCGGTCGGTAGCGGTACTGCTCCATGCGTGTCGGGTTCGAAAGGCGGAAATATTCGCTCTCGACCAGTCCGCGTTTGCCGAAGGCCACGCCCAGCCGGATCTGGATCGTGTTGAACACCAGCCGTTCGTTTCGCAGCCGCACGCCCAGTCCGAACGAGGTGAAGAAGTCGTTTTTGAAGATATTGGGCGAATAGCCGATCAGCCCGAAGTCGGCGAACCCGAAGACGGCGATGCGGAATCCCAGCGGCTGGTAGGGGGTGAATACCACCGTCTCGGTGTTGAGGATCATGCGGTTGGTTCCGATGATGTACTCCTTGAGGGCTTGCAGGCCGTCGGTGCGCGTGAAGCGGATGCTCTCGTCGCTGCCCGTCGCACGGTTCCAGCCCTGCGTGTAGTTGAAGGCGAGGAACTGGCGGATGCGGCTGCGCTTGAACAGGAAAAGGTTGGAGAACCACCGCAGGTCGACATCTACGGCGCTGCGCTGCCACATGCCGTTTTCGAGGTCTATGTAGCTTCCGAGCGTGAAGCCGCCCATGATGTAGCCCAGTCTGCGGAATCCACCCGTTTCGTAGCTCGCGCCGAGGTAGAGGGCGTCGTTGAATTCGCCCCACGAATAGCCCGTCGTCACTTCGGCCTTGTAGCCCGTCGCGAGATACTCGCGCGTACCGAATCCGTAGATCATGTTGGCCGTGTAGAATTTTTCGCGGTAGAGACCCCCGCCGACCAGCAGGGCGTCCTGGTCGTGCAGCGCGGGGTTGTAGTCCGGGGCCACGAGGGGCCTGCGGCTCACGCGCCGGTAGTTGTAGCGTCCCGAGAGATAAACGCTCGATTTGATCCCGCGCAGGTAGTGCGAGTAGCCGCCCCAGACGTCGAGGTTGCGTTCCTTCACCAGCAGCGACGTGTCCTGTTCGATCATGTAGCGCTTGGCTTTGATGTCGCTGTATGTAAGGCCTATCTCGTAGTCCGTGGGTTTGAGGAACTCTTTGCGCAGCCCCATGTTGAGCGTCGAGTTGTAGAAGTCGCGCCCTCCGCCGATCTCGGCGGTGTAGAAGGTCCCGAGCAGGTTGGGGATTTCGTATTCGACCATGTTGCCGCCGTAGGAGAAGTCCTTGCGGCTGAAGTTGGTCATAAATTTGAGTTTGTTGCCCGATCCGAAGATGTTGGCGTCGGAAAGCCCCACCATCGTCCGGCCCTCGGAATGCCATCCTCCGTCGACGGAGATGGTCCAGCTGTCGCGCGTGGTGATCAGGAGGTTCACGCGTGTCGAGTCCACCGCGTCGGGGAGCACCGTGACGTCGATGTCCGAGATGTAGTCGAGCTTGTCGCCCGAGCGGAACAGCAGGTCGCGCCGGACGACGCGGTCGCGGGTGAGCATGTGGGTTTTGTTGGCCATGCGTTCGAGCCGGTTGCCGCCGGGGTCGAAAACCTGCTGGCGTTCGATGGTGATGTCGCCGATGGTTTTCCCGGCGTAGGGTTCCAGCAGGCGGCTCTCGTCGGTGACGCGGCCGCTCATCGTGGTGTCGAGCACGGGTTTTACGAAGAGCATCCGGTAAAGCATGCGCGGCACGGCGCGCCGGCTGGTTTTCGACTGGATGCTGTCGTCGGGATTCGCCACGCGGGCGCTGTCGGGCGTGAACCGGTCGGGGGCGTGCGTGCCGGGTCCTGCGGCACGGACCGAGAGGACCGTTGCCGCCCCAATCAGGATCAGGGAAAATATGCAGAACCGGGCGAACATTGTGTCAAAGATAACGGATTTTTTCGGCAAAAAGTGCGACACAGGGGCCTAAATTGAGGATTCGATACCCATATCCCGATTATTCCGTCTCGGCGGCGGGTGCAGCTCCCCGCATGGCTTATAATCGGTGTTTTCCATCCCTCTCTTTTCTTTGCCGCGACGCCCTCCCCCGGAGAAGACGAAAAAGACGGCCCGAAGGTCGTCTTTTTCCATTTTCCGTTCAGCGTGGAATGGGGGTCATCCCTTCCCCGCCTTATCTGCGGCCCTCTTTGGCCTCGATGCATTCCGTGGCGTGGGGCACTTTCATCAGCCGCTCCTTGGGAATGAGCTTTCCGGTCGTTTTGCAGATGCCGTACGTCTTGTTCTCGATGCGTACGAGCGCCATTTCGAGGTTGCGGATAAATTTCATCTGATGGGCAGCCAAACGACCGCTTTCCTCTTTGGAAAGAGTTGCAGCGCCCTCCTCCAGCACCTTGATCGGCGGTATGGGTGATCGTGGCGCGCAGCAGCTCGTAGTCCGCACGCGCGTTCTCAAGCTTTTTCAGGATAAGCTGCCGGAACTCTTCGAGTTCGGCGTCGCTGTATCTGGTTCTTTCGTCTGCCATAATAATCTCCTCTCTTTTAAGGTTTACTGTAAAATTAAGCAATAATTCCGATATTACCAAATTTTACCGGAATATATCAAGGGGCTATATCCGCGTCACGGCGATGCGCAGCGGTTCGTCGTCCACGTCGGTTTCGACGACCGTTTCGCCTGCCGGTTCCGCTGCCGGACGGACCTCCACGGCGAGGGTCTGCGAAGCGATGTAACCGGCGAATCGGGCGATTGCGTCGGCCACCAGGGGCTTCTGTTCGATCTCTGCGCGGATCTTGTCCGTGACCTCGAATCCGGAGTCCTTGCGGATATTCTGGATGCGGTTTATCAACTCGCGTGCCACACCTTCGGCTTTCAGCTCCTCGGTGACGGTAATGTCGAGCGCCACGGTGAGTTTTCCCTCCGAGGCAACGAGCCATCCGGGCATGTCTTCCGAGGTGATCTCGAAGTCGGCGGGCGTCACGGTGATCCGCTCCGCTCCGAGGTCGAGCACCGTTTCCGGCGCGGCCTCCACCTCGGCGATACGTTCCTGCGAGAACTCCGCGACGAGGGCGGCGATCTGCTTCATCCACTTGCCGTAACGCGGCCCGAGGGTCTTGAAGTTGGGCTTGATGCGTTTGGTAATCAGCCCCGTGGTCTTTTCGATCAGCTCGATCTCCTTCACGTTGACCTCGTTCATAATGAGGTTCTTCACGGCCGAAATATGCTCCGCCGTCGCGGGGTCGAGCACCGGGATCAGGATTTTGGTCAGCGGCTGGCGCACCTTGATCGACACTTTGCGGCGCAGGGCGAGCACCATTGACGATACGCGCTGTGCCAGGGACATCATCTCTTCCAGGTCGGTGTCGATCAGCTTTTCGTCGGCCTTCGGAAAAGTCGAGAGGTGTACCGACTCGTCCGCGTGGCGGCCGCTGACGGCATTCAGGTCGCGGAAGATACGGTCGGTGATGAAAGGTGCGAACGGTGCCGCGAGCATCGAAACGGTCTCCAGGCAGGTGTAGAGCGTCTGGTAGGCCGCCAGTTTGTCGTCGTTCATACCGCCGCCCCAGAAACGCTTGCGGTTCAGGCGCACGTACCAGTTCGAGAGGTTTTCTCCCACGAACTCCTGGATGGCGCGTGCCGCCGGGGTCGGGTCGTAATCCTCGAGCGAGCGGGTTACTTCCTTGACGAGCGTATTGAGCAACGAAATGATCCAGCGGTCGATCTCCGGGCGCTTTTCGACGGGAACTTCCGGCTCCTTGCCCGTAAATCCGTCCACATTGGCGTAGAGCGCGAAGAACGAGTAGGTGTTATAGAGCGTCCCGAAGAACTTGCGGCGTACTTCGTCCACGCCGTCCCGGTCGAATTTGAGGTTGTCCCACGGCTGCGAGTTGGAGATCATATACCAGCGCGTGGCGTCGGCCCCGTAGGTTGCGAGAACCTCGAACGGGTCGACGCCGTTGCCCAGGCGCTTCGACATCTTGTTGCCGTTTTTGTCCAGCACCAGCCCGTTCGAAATAATGTTTTTAAAGGCTACCGAGTCGAAGAGCATCGAGGCGATGGCATGCAGCGTGAAGAACCAGCCGCGCGTCTGGTCGACGCCCTCGGCGATGAAATCGGCCGGGTAGACCGACTTGAAATAGTCGCCGCCGTTCTCGAACGGATAGTGCAGCTGCGCGTACGGCATGGCACCCGAGTCGAACCACACGTCGATCAGGTCGCTTTCGCGCTTCATCGGCTCGCCTTTCGACGACACGAGTACGATATTGTCCACATAGGGGCGGTGCAGGTCGATATTGCGGGTCGAGTAGTTCTCCTTCGACATGTCGCCGACCTTGAAATTCTTGTAGGGGTTCTCCTTCATGAAGCCCGCGGCGATCGACTTTTCGATCTCATCCATCAGCTCCCTGATCGAACCGATGCACTTCAGTTCCGAATAATCCTCCGTAGCCCATACCGGCAGCGGTGTGCCCCAGAAGCGCGAGCGCGAAAGGTTCCAGTCCACCAGCCCTTCGAGCCATTTGCCGAAACGGCCTGTCCCGGTCGATTCGGGTTTCCATCGGATCGTCTTGTTCAGCTCGATCATCCGCTCGCGCAGCGCCGTGGTGCGGATGAACCACGAATCGAGCGGGTAGTAGAGCACCGGCTTGTCCGTACGCCAGCAGTGGGGGTAGGAGTGGGTATGCTTTTCGATCTTGAATGCCTTGTTCTGGGCTTTCAGCATCACGGCCAGGTCGATGTCGAGCGTTGTCTCGACATCGCAGGCGATCTCCGGGTCGTAGGCGTTCTTGACGTAGCGGCCCGCATACTCCTTGTATTTTTCGACGTCGATGTTGTTTTTTACGAATTCCGGGTCGAGGTCTTCGAGTACGAAGAACTTGCCCTGCTTGTCGACCATCGGCTGGTTTTTGCCGGCTTTGTCGACCATGAACAGCGGGGCGATGCCTGCGGCCTTGGCCACACGGTCGTCGTCGGCGCCGAACGTCGGTGCGATGTGCACGATGCCCGTACCGTCCGATGTGGTCACGTAGTCGCCCACGATCACGCGGAACGCGTCGCCCGTCGGCTTTACCCAGGGGATCAGCTGCTCGTAACGGATCCCCTCCAGTTCGGGCCCCATCCAGCTTTCGCCCGTGATCTGGTAGCTTCCCTCAATCTTCTTGGTGAAGTACGATGCGACGAGGTCCTTGGCGAGGATGACCGTCTGGGGTTCGTCGGTATAGGGGTTGCGGCATTTGACCTTCACGTATTCGATCGCGGGGCCTACGGCCAGCGCGGTGTTCGAAGGCAAGGTCCACGGCGTGGTCGTCCACGCCAGGAAATAGAGCGGCCCTTCGGCGTCGCCGAAGAGCTTTTCGCTTTTCGCGTCGCGGATGATCCTGAACTGCGCCGTGCACGTCGTGTCCTTCACGTCGCGGTAGCAGCCCGGCTGGTTCAGCTCGTGCGTCGAAAGCCCCGTGCCCGCAGCCGGCGAGTAGGGCTGGATCGTATAGCCCTTATAGAGCAGCCCCTTGTCGAAAAGCTGTTTGAGCAGCCACCACAGGGTCTCGATGTATTTGTTGTCGTAGGTGATGTACGGATCGTCCATGTTGACCCAGTACCCCATCTTGCGGGTCAGGTCTTCCCATGCCCCCGTGAACTCCATGACGGCCTCGCGGCAGGTGCGGTTGTACTCCTCGATCGAAATCTTCCTGCCGATGTCTTCCTTGGTGATGCCGAGCTTCTTTTCGACGCCCAGCTCCACGGGAAGCCCGTGCGTGTCCCAGCCCGCCTTGCGGTGCACGAGATACCCTTGCTGTGTCTTGTAGCGGCAAAAGACGTCCTTGATCGTGCGGGCCATGACATGGTGGATGCCGGGCATCCCGTTGGCCGACGGGGGGCCTTCGTAGAATACGAACGCGGGGTGCCCCTCGCGCGTGGTGATGCTCTTGTGGAATGTGTCGCGGGCGTCCCATTCGCCGAGCACGTCGGCGGCTATCTGGGCCAGGTCGAGGCCTTTATACTCATTGAATTTCATGGTATATGTGTTTTTTATTTCGTTCGGGGTCGTACGCCGGCATGGCCGGAAGTGCCGGAAAGATTCCTCTTTTTCCGACAACTTGCAAAGATATAAAAAAGATTTGAAAAGCGTGCAAAATTGCACCTATTCCGTCCGTGGCGGCATCTGCCCGGAGCGGGCTATTTTCCGGCCGGGATTTCGACCCAGAAGCACGACCCCGCGCCGACGGCGGAATCGACGCCGATACGGCCGCCGAGCTGTTCGGCGATGTTCTTGCAGATCGGCAGCCCGAGCCCGGTGCCCTGCGTGAAGGTGTCGACCTTGTAGAACCGGTCGAAAATCTTGGCGCGTTCCTCCTCGGGGATGCCGATGCCCGTATCGCGGACGTAGAACCGTACCCATCCGGGGCGTTGCGAGAACCCGATCGTTATCGAACCTTTTGTCGTGAATTTCACGGCATTGCGTACGAAATTGCCGAGTATCTGGTGCAGTCCCTGCTTGTAATCCTCGAGCTGGAGCCGGGGCAGGCTGTCTTCCAGCCGCAGGACGACCCCTTCGGCGACTTGCAGGCGGAATGTCTCGGCCACCTCGCGGCATAAATCGCGGGCGTCGAATTTCGTACGGACGATCTCTATGCGTCCCGATTCGATCCGGGCCAGGTCGAGTACGTCGGAGATGATTTGCAACAACAGGGTGTTATTTACCAGGATCAGGTCGGCGAATTCTTTGCGCTGGTCGGGATCGGCCTCCGTAGCCATCAGTTCCGAAAAGCCTACGATCGCGTTGAGCGGCGTGCGAATTTCGTGGCTCATGTTGGCCAGGAAGGCCGATTTGAGCTTGTTGGACTCTTCGGCGCGCTCCTTGGCGGCGATCAGCTCCTGTTCGGTCTGCTTGAGTGCCGTGATGTCGTAATTGATCCCCAGCATGTCGATGACCTGTTCGCCGGGGCGGTAGTCCCGGCAGATGAGGTGGGTTTTGATCCATGTTTTCCGTCCGTCGTCGTGCTGCACGCGGCAGATGGCCGTTGCCGACTGCACTTCACCCGCGGAGAAGCGGGTCAGCAGGTCGAGCAGGGGCTTGCGGTCTTCGGGGTGGATGTGGCGGTATTTGCCGATCACGTCGACGATCTGCGCCGAGTCGGCCTCCCCGTAGTTGCGCAGCCATACGTTTTGCGCATAGCCCTCTTTGTTGTAGAGGTTGTAGTTGGCATATCCTACCTGGGCATATTCGGAGATGATGCGGAACAGGGCTTCGAACTCCGAAACCCGGTTCTGGATCTTCCGCAACTCGGTGTTGTCGATATTGATGAGCAGGTAGTGGGTGAGTTCGCCCCGGTCGTCGTACAGGCAGCGTATGCGCCCCGTCCAGTCGAAATGCCCCGGGCGCGTGCTTTCGTAGTAGCCGCCGAGTTTTCCGAATTCGTAACGGGCGGTGAAATCCGCACTTTCGCCGTGCTAGATGCGGATTTTCGTCTCCTCCGGGAAATTAGGGTTGTCGAACAGGTTGAGCCCGCGTATTTTGCCCGGATCTTTCACCCCGAACATCTCCAGGTCGCAGGTGTTGATGTCGATGAGCCGTCCCCGGTCGTTGTAGATCTCGATGCCGACGGGGGCGTTCTGGATGATGTTGCGCAGCAGTTTTTCCTGCTCGTCCAGTGCCTTGTGTGCCGTTATGGCGTCGGTGATGTCGAGGATCAGGATCACAATCTCGCTTCCGTCGTTGGGCGTATTGTACAGGAAACTGCGGCAATGGCGCCTGGTTTTTTTTGCGAACCATTCGTCGGTCTTGTAATTGCCGAGGCGGATGTGCGCGAGTTTGTCGATATGGGCATCGACGGGGTGCCCGGTCTCGCGTGCCGTCTTGCCTATATATGCGTCCGGTTCTATCCCCACGATTTGCTGCGCCGCGCGGTTGACCGAGAGAAAAAGGTAGTCGATGGCGCGTCCGTCGCTGTCGTAAAGCAGCCGGATGCGGAAATATCCGATCGGCAGGTGGTCGAGCAGCACGTCCATATGCTTGTTTTCCTTTACGACCGTGTGGTAGTTGTTTTCGAGCGTCAGGATTTCTGCTTCGCGCCGGTCGTGCACGGGGACGCGCTGCATGTAGCCGAAAAGGTGCGTACCCGTTGCGGGGTCGGTCTGCCGTCCGACGAGCTGGGCGTGGAGCCAGACTTCGCCCTCGGGAAGTTCGATCGGGAACGTCCTGTCGAATTTGCTGTCGACCTTGAGCGCCATGAATTCGTTGTGGATCGGCATCCGGTAGTCTTCGCGAACCAGGTGTGTCAGTTGCCCGATCCGGACTTTGTCGCCGTCGAGCCCCAGCAGCTTGGCAATATATTCGGAGACATGCAGTTCGCCGGCCTGGAAATCCGCTTTCCACCAACCCATGTGGGCGGCGTCCAGCATGAGCATCAGGGATTGGAAATTAGGGGTGTCGGGTGTGAACATGGTGCAATGGGATGTCTGGGGATATTTAGAGCGGGCGGATGATACGTGCAGGGTTGCCTGCTGCGACCGAATCCGCGGGGATATCTCGTGTGACGACCGACCCGGCCCCGACGACCGCCCTGTCGCCGATCGTGACGCCCGGGCATACGATCACTCCGCCGCCCAGCCAGCAGTGGTCGCCGATGACGATGGGCTTGCCTGCTTCGAGGGCCGTCCCGCGTGTCGCGGCGTCGAACGGATGGTGCGCCGTGAGCAGCTGCACTTTGGGGCCTATGAGCGTCCCGCAGCCGATGCGTATCGGTGCCAGGTCGAGGAAAACGCAGTCGAAATTGACGAAGGAACCTTCGCCCATGTGGATGTTGTAGCCGTAGTCGCAGTGGAAAGGTTCGCGGATGAACCCGCGGACGTTGGGGCACAATTCCCCGAGTGTGGTGCGGTAGTCGTCGCCGTGGCCGCAGCATTCGACGTTGAGGCGATGCATCAGGCGCGTGGCACGGTCGCGGTCGGCCGTCAGCTCCGCGTCATGCGGGTCGAACCATTCGCCCGCCAGCATCTTCTCCTTCTCGCCTCTCATCGGTACATGCCGGCATTTTTAGTCGAACGACTGCAATTCGATCAGCTTGGCGTAGATGCCGCCCTTGGCGAGCAGTTCGGTGTGGGTGCCCTGCTCGGCCACGCGGCCGTGGTCGACGACGATGATCTTGTCGGCGTTGTGCACCGTGGAGAGCCGGTGGGCGATGACGATCGACGTGCGCCCCTTCAACAACGAGTTGAGCGCATCCTGCACCAGCTTTTCGCTCTCGGTGTCGAGTGCCGAGGTCGCCTCGTCGAGGATCAGTATCTCGGGATTTTTCAGCACCGCGCGGGCGATCGACAACCGCTGCCGCTGGCCGCCCGACAGTTTCATGCCGCGGTCGCCGATGTTGGTCTGGTAGCCCTTGTCGGTCTCCATGATGAAGTCGTGGGCGTTGGCTACCTTGGCCGCGGCGACGATCTCGTCGTGCGTGGCGTCGAGTTTTCCCAGCGAGATGTTGCCCTCGATCGTATCGTTGAAGAGGATCGTATCCTGTGCCACGACACTCATGTGGGCGCGCAGGCTCTCCTGCGTGTAGTTGCGGATCGACGTGCCGTCGATCAGGATGTCGCCGCCCTGGATGTCGTAGAAGCGGGGAATCAGTTCGCTGAGCGTCGACTTGCCGCCGCCCGAAGGTCCTACCAGCGCCACGGTCTCGCCCTTGCGGATCGTGAAGCTCACGCCGTCGATCACCTCGCGGTTGCCGTCGTAGGAGAAGCGCACGTTGCGGAATTCGATCCCTTCGTGCAGGCCGTCGAGCGTGCGGGCGTCGGGGGCGTCGGGCACCTCGGTTTTGGTGTCGAGCAGCATGAGGATGCGCTCGCCGGCGGCGACGCCCTGGTTGATGTTGGCGAACTGGTCGATGAACGAACGCACGGGGCGCGTGATCTGCGAGAACATGGCGATGAAGGCCACGAACTCGCCGGCGTTGAGCGAGCGGTTGAT
>OOCH01002780.1_pt1 | contig 10308 bp, 10 predicted proteins | sample 1671641 | NCBI WGS metagenome assembly OOCH01 (sample SAMN06348177, study PRJEB24527) | human gut metagenome | biome: human gut; feature: ankylosing spondylitis patient; material: feces | host: Homo sapiens | place: China | collected 2015-10
CTGCCCATCATCGGCATGGGCGGCATAAGCTCGGCGCGCGACGTGGTGGAAATGATGCTTGCGGGCGCCACGGCCGTGGAAGTGGGCGCGGCCAACCTCGTCGACCCGTGGGCCTGTCCGAAAATCCTGGCCGAACTGCCCTCCGTCATGGAGCAGTACGGCATAAGCTCCCTCAGGGACATCATCGGAGGAGCGCACTGATGCGTGATCTCAAAAAGGACGTCATGGTGGCCTGCGACTTCAGCAGCAGGGCGGAAGTCATGGACTTTCTCGACCTCTTCACCGAAGAGAAGCCCTTCGTGAAGATAGGCATGGAACTCTACTATGCCGAAGGCCCCGACATCGTGCGCGCCGTGAAGGCCCGGGGACACAGGATCTTCCTCGATCTCAAGCTGCACGACATCCCCAACACCGTGCGCAAGGCCATGGCCGTGCTCTCTTCGCTCGACGTGGACATGTGCAATCTGCACGCCGCAGGCACCGTGCCCATGATGGAGGAGGCTCTGAAGGGTCTCACCCGTCCCGACGGCACGAGGCCTCTTCTCATCGCGGTCACGCAGCTCACCTCCACGAGCGAGGAGAGGATGCGCGAGGATCTGCTCATCGAGCGGCCCATGGAGGAAGTGGTCATGCACTACGCCTCGCGCGCCCGTGCGGCGGGCCTCGACGGCGTGGTCTGCTCTCCGCTCGAGGCGGGCAAGGTGCACGAGGTGTGCGGCAGCGACTTTCTGACCGTGACCCCCGGCGTGCGCTTCGCCGACGGCGACAAGGGCGATCAGGTGCGCGTGACCACGCCTGCGCGCGCCCGCGAACTCGGATCCGATTTCATCGTGGTGGGCCGTCCCATCACGAAGGCCGACGATCCCGTGGCGGCCTATCGCCGCTGCGTCAGGGAATTTCTCGGGTAGCGCCGAAGGCGCGGCGCCTTCCGCTTCACAGCGGACGCAGAGTTCGCCGCATCCCGGACGCCTGTCCGGCAGGCATTGTGTCGCGCCGTCCCTTCACGCATGCCCTTTTTCAGCCTTCGCCCGGCAGGGCGGGGCCGTACCTCATCTACAAGGAGCCATCCTCATGGAGTCCCGCGAAAAGCTCATTGCCAAGGATCTGCTTTCCATCAAGGCGGTCTTCTTCCGTCCCGACGAACCCTTTACCTGGGCGAGCGGCATCAAGAGCCCCGTCTATTGCGACAACCGTCTCACCCTGACCGCCCCCGCCGTGCGCAACGACGTGGAAAACGCCCTTGCCGACGTGGTGCGTGAAGTCTATCCCTCCTGCGAAGTCCTCATGGGAACGAGCACCGCAGGCATCGCCCATGCGGCCATCGTGGGCCACATCATGGGTCTGCCCATGGGCTACGTGCGCTCCAGCGCCAAGGATCACGGACGCGGCAATCAGATCGAGGGCCGTCTCGAACCCGGTCAGAAGGTCGTGGTCATCGAGGATCTCATTTCCACGGCGGGCAGCGTGCTGGACGTGGTCAAGGTGCTGCGCGAGGCGGGCGCGGACGTGCTCGGCGTGGCCAGCATCTTCACCTACGGCATGAAGAAGGGACTCGACCGTCTGGCCGAGGCTCACGTCGAGAACCACTCGCTCTCGAATCTCGACGCTCTGGTCGAGGTTGCGGCCGAGGAGGGTTACATCAAGCCCGAGGCGTGCAAGCGTATACTCGCATTCCGTGATAATCCGTCGGATGAAAGTTGGATCAACAAATAATATCGCCATATCATGAGACACCTGATAGATACTACGGACATATCGGTCGCCGAAGTCGACCAGATACTCGAAACGGCACTCGACATCATCGCCAACCGCAAGAAATACAGCGAGGCATGCAAGGGCAAGAAGCTCGCCACGTTATTCTACGAGCCGAGTACGCGTACGCGCCTTAGTTTCACGTCGGCCATGATGGAGTTGGGTGGCAACGTACTCGGATTCTCGGATGCAGCCTCGTCGTCGGTAAGTAAGGGGGAGACCGTTGCCGACACGGTGCGTGTCATCGGATGCTTCGCCGATATCATCGCCATGCGCCACAGCAAGGAGGGTGCGCCGCTCGTAGCGTCGCACTATGCCAACGTGCCCATCATCAACGCCGGCGACGGCAGCCATGCCCACCCCACGCAGACGCTCACCGACCTGCTCACGATACGCCGCGAGAAGGGACGTCTGAATAACCTTACGATAGGTTTCTGCGGTGACCTGAAGTTCGGCCGTACGGTACACTCGTTGATCAAGGCCCTGTCACGCTATACCGGTATCAACGTCATACTGATCGCCCCCGAAGAGCTCCGCCTTCCGTCATACATCCGCCGCGAGGTGTGCGACAAGAACCATGTGCCGACACGTGAGGTCGAGACGATGGAGGAGGTCATGAGCGAACTCGACATACTCTACATGACACGTGTACAGAAGGAGCGTTTCCTCGACGAGGAGGAGTTCGAGCGTCTGAAAGACAGCTTCATACTCAACCCCGAACGTCTGCGCACCGCCAAGAAGGATATGATAATCCTCCACCCGCTGCCGCGTGTGAACGAGATCACGCGTGCCGTCGACAACGATCCCCGTGCCGCCTACTTCCGTCAGGTGGAGAACGGCAAGTTCGTACGTATGGCACTCATATATACGTTGCTCAAGTGGGCCGAAGAGGAGCGTCCCACCACGCCCACGCCGCGTCTGGACCACTCGCTCGTAAACAACGATCTACGCTGCTCGAACCGTCAGTGCATATCGAACAGCGAGGATGTGGATCACCTCTTCCGCAAAACCGAGGACGGAGATCTGCGCTGCGTATATTGTGAGGCACGTGTAAAGTAAACTCCAAGCCGTATGGTAAAGATAGGAACCCCGTTTACGCCTTCGGGTAAAAAGGCCCTGTTATGCGGGTCGGGAGAGTTGGGCAAAGAGGTAGCCATAGAACTGCAACGCTACGGCGTTGAGGTCGTCGCACTCGACAAATATCCCAATGCCCCCGCCATGCAGGTGGCACACCGCTCGTACGTTCTGCCCATGACCGACGGAGAGCGTCTGCGTCAGGTAATCGAGGCGGAGAAGCCCGACTACATCATCCCCGAGATCGAGGCCATAGCCACCCCCACGCTCGTCGAGCTGGAGAAGGAGGGCTATAATGTCATACCCACGGCACGCGCCGCACTGCTTACGATGAACCGTCAGGGCATACGCACCCTTGCTGCCGAGCAGTTGGGGCTGCCAACATCGCCCTACCGTTTCGCTGCGACGCGCGAGGAGTTCGACGAGGCGTTACGTCAGATAGGCGTTCCGTGCGTTGTCAAACCCATCATGAGTTCGTCGGGACACGGACAGAGTGTCGTGCGCTCGATGGATGAGGCCGACAAGGCTTGGCAATATGCTCAGGAGGGAGGCCGTGCCGGCGGCGGCAGCGTCATAGTCGAAGGCTTCGTCAAGTTTGACTACGAAATAACGCTGCTCACGGTACGCCACAGCGGCGGCACCTCGTTCCTCGAACCCATAGGACACCATCAGGTCGATGGCGACTACCGCGAGTCGTGGCAGCCTCAGCCCATGAGCGAGACCACCTTGGCTCAAGCCCGCGACATCGCACGCAAGATAACTGACGCACTGGGCGGCTACGGTATATTCGGCGTGGAGTTGTTCGTGGCGGGTGACAAGGTTCTCTTCAGCGAGGTATCGCCGCGTCCGCACGATACGGGTATGGTGACGATGATATCGCAGGATCTGTCGGAGTTTGCGCTCCACGCCCGCGCCATCCTCGGCCTGCCAATACCGTCGATACGTTTCTATGGCCCGAGTGCCTCGAAAGCCATCGTCGTCGAGGGTGACAGCGACGAGGTGGTCATAGGCAATCTCGATGCCGCACTCTCCGAACCGGACGTACAGATACGCCTCTTCGGCAAGCCCGAAGTAAAGGGACACCGCCGTATGGGCGTGATACTTGCCCGTACGGAGAGTGTCGAGGCAGCATTGGCCAAGGCCGAGAGAGCATATTCGAAACTCGAAATAGAGGTAAAGCCTCGACGTAAATGACAGCAAAGCCCGAAATAATCCTTCGCCGCGCCACCATTGATGACTCTGCGGCCATAGCCCGAGCCGTCACGATGGCCTTTGGCGAGGATATGACACGACGTCTGTGCGGCGACCGCGGCGTGGAGATCTTCGAGCGCATAGTACGCTTGGACAACACGCAATACAGCTACCGCAACACAATCGTATGTACCGTGGACGGAGTGGTTGCGGGTGCAATATGCGGTTATGACGGTGCGCGCCTGCACGAGTTGCGGCAACCGGCACTCGACATCCTGCGCGAGGAGTGCGGCACCGTTATCCAAGTTACGGACGAGACGGGCCCGGGAGAGTTCTATCTCGACTCTATCGGTGTCATGCCCGAGATGCGCGGCCACGGTATCGGCGCACGGCTTCTGGAGCGCATGCGTGACGAAGCCTTCGATGCGGGATACCGACGTGTAGGACTGCTCGTAGATCTCATCAACCCCAAGGCTGAACGGCTCTATGAACGGTTGGGATTCCGCCGCGTAGGCGAAGTCTCATTCTTAGGCCACAAGATGCACCACATGCAGTGCATAAGGCCCGAGTAATACGGTCTCAACAAACTAAACCGATAAACGGAAGATCTTATGAAATATATGGTCTTCCGTTTGTTTTTGGTGATGCGACTATCATACGCGCGGCCGACATGAAAATAATTGTTATCTTTACACATATCGGGCAAAGCATTTGCACGACACGATACAACAAACACTCTATACGATGCATACGATACTCGGAGCAAACGGACAGATAGCCACCGAAATAGCACGCGAGCTGCACCGCCGCGACATCAGCGACATACGCCTCGTGAGCCGCACACCGCGCCGCGTCGCCCCCACAGACACCGTCGTGGCGGCCGACCTCACACACGCCGACATGACCGACAAAGCTGTCAATGGCAGCCATACGGTATATTTTGCGGCAGGATTGCCCCTTGACACGGCGCTGTGGGAAGCGTCATTTCCCGTGATGATGCGCAACGTAATTACGGCATGCGAACGACATAACGCCCGTCTGGTATTCTTCGACAACACATACATGTATCCGCAGGACGGTACGCCCCTGACAGAGACGACCCCCTTCCGTCCCGTCGGGCCCAAAGGCGCCGTACGCGCACGTATGGCGGAGATGCTCTTGGAAGAGATCGCTCACGGACGCATCGAGGCGATGATATGCCGCTCGGCCGAATTTTACGGGCCCGAGAATACGCAGAGCATAACCAACTCTCTCATTTTCCGCCGCATGGAGCAACACCGCGAGGCCTCGGTATATCTCAGCGACTCGACACTGCGTACGCTTATGTGGACACCCGATGCGGGCCGCGCCGTCGTGACGCTCGCCACGGCGGATGACGCATACGGCACAACATGGCATCTGCCTTGCGACGACAGCCGCCCGACGTACCGAGAGTTTATCGTGGCGGCGGAGCAGGCGGCCGACACTTCGATACCCTACCGCATACTTTCTATGCGGGAGTTGGAACGGATGATGGAGGTCAACCCGCGCGTGCGGGAGATCGAGGAGCTTCTGCCTCGATACGGCACCGACTGTATATTTGATTCTTCGAAGTTCAAACAGCGTTTTCCCGACTTCCGCGTCACGACTTACGTAGATGGCATACGTAAGATAATCGACGAAATGACAACACATAAACAACCCGCGTAATAAATCGATATATGAAGAAGACCGTCACAACACTGCTTGCCGTACTCTTCGCAACGGTACTCGCGGCACAGGATATGGATCTTCCGGCGCCGCACCGCACGGGAGGGATGCCTCTGATGGAGGCACTCGCCAACCGACACTCGTCACGCGACTTCGACAGCCGCGAGCTGCCGAAGCAGACACTATCCGACCTGTTATGGGCGGCATGGGGATATAACCGTGCGGACAAACGCACAGCCCCCTCATCGCGCGACAAGCAGGAGATAGAGTTATATGTGGCCATGAAAGATGGACTCTACCGCTACGACGCCGCCGGGCATCGTCTGTGCCTTGTCTCTGAAAAGGATCTGCGACCGCTTACGGGCACGCAACCCTTCGCAGCCGACGCGCCTATAAACATAATATACGTATGCCGCAAGCAGCTCATCACGGGCAAGACACCCGACGAACTCATCGCCGCCACATACGCCAATACGGGATTCATTGCACAGAACGTCTATCTCTTCTGTGCCTCCGAATCGCTCGCGACAGTCGTAAGGGCCATGGTCGACCGCGACAAGCTTGCCGCAGCGATGGCGTTGCCCGACAACAGCATGATAACATTGGTACAGACGGTCGGCTACCCTGCGGCCAAATAACCGCATCAATACCCCTAAACGAAAAAAGACGGATGACTATCGCCATCCGTCTTTACTTTGTCTATACGACCGCAATATACTACTGATGCTTTATGCGGCGCAGGAAACACTCGATAGTGTTCTCCATCAGGCAGCATATCGTCATCGGGCCGACACCTCCGGGAACGGGCGTTATGACCGAAGCCTTGGGTTCGATGGCCGCAAAGTCGACATCGCCGCACAGTTTTCCAGTCTCGGGATCACGGTTGACACCGACGTCTATGACGACGGTACCCTCCTTCACCATATCGGCCTTGACGAACTTGGGACGTCCGATGGCCACAACCAGAATATCTGCCCGGCGCGTCACCTCACCGAGGTTCTTCGTACGGCTATGGGCGATAGTAACGGTAGCATTCTCGTCGAGCAGCAACTTCGACACAGGCAGGCCGACGATATTGCTGCGTCCGATGACAACGGCCTCGCGGCCAGAGATCTCGACACCGGCGCTCTTCAACATCTTGATGATACCCTTCGGCGTACAGGGCAGCGTACAAGGCTGCTTCTGCCACAAGGCCGCCACATTCAGAGGGTGGAATCCGTCCACATCCTTCGACTTGTCGATTGCGGCGATAATCTTATCCTCGTCGATATGTTTGGGCAGAGGCAGCTGCACAAGTATTCCGTCTACCCCATCATCGGCATTCAGTTCGGCGATCATACCCAGCAACTCATCTTCCGTAATGGTATCGGGGCGGCGTATAGTGGTATTGCGAATACCCACCTCGGCCGAAGCTTTCGCCTTGCCCTTGACATAAGAGACACTGCCCGGATCCTCTCCCACGAGGATAACCACAAGGTGCGGCACTCGTCCATACTCGGCGGGGAACGTCGCCACGCGCTCCGCCATCTCGGCCTTGAGCTTGGCCGACAACTCTTTTCCGCTTATAATCATAGATTCTTGTTTTTTCAGTTATACATCATCTGCACGATTCACACCAGCGGCAACAACCGCCATGCAAACCATCATCTGAGTGTCGACATTTACTTCCCCGTAAGGGCCCAATGGCCTATATCGCTGCGATGGAAGAGGTTATCGCACTCTATGCGCTCGACGTCACGCAACGCCGCCTCGCGCGCCTCGGGGATCGTGGCCCCACGGCCTACTACGAACAACACGCGTCCGCCTGCCGTCACAATCCTGTCGCCCTCGGCCTTCGTTCCCATGTGATATACCTTGCCTTCGACCTTGTCAAGACCTTTTATCTCGTAACCCTTCTCATACGATGCGGGGTAGCCCTTCGAGGCGAGCACTATGCCCAGAGCGGCAAAATCGTGCCACTCCAACTCGGCATCGCCGTCCTCGGCCACGGCACGGAATATCTCGACGATATCACTTTTCAGACGCGGCAGCACGACCTCCGTCTCGGGGTCGCCGAAGCGTGCGTTGAACTCTATGACCTTGATGCCCTGCTCGGTCTTCATGAGTCCGCCGTAGAGCACACCCTCGAAAGGACAGCCCTCGGCAACCATAGCCGCAGCCGTCGGTTTCATTATATGTTCCAGAGCGTATGCTTCGTCCTCGGCCGTGATGAACGGCAGAGGCGAATAGGCACCCATACCTCCCGTATTGGGCCCCTTGTCGCCGTCGTAGGCACGTTTGTGATCCTGCGCCAGCACCATAGGCCATACCTTCTTTCCCGACACGAAACACATGAACGAGAACTCGGGACCCGAGAGGAACTCCTCCACGACGACCCTGCCGCGCCCGAACTTGTTGTCGAGCAGCATGTCGCGCAACGCCTCATCGGCCTGCTCCTGCGTCTCGGCTATGACCACACCCTTACCGGCAGCCAGACCGTCATATTTGAGCACCGTAGGCAACGGCCCCGCCTTGACGTATGCCGAAGCCTCGGCATAGTTGTCAAACGTATGGAAAGCCGCCGTCGGGATGTTGTACTTGCGCATGAGCCTTGCTGCTCTCGATACGCGTAGCGCTCTTCGTCGGCCCGAATACGGATAATCCCGCCGTGCGGAACACATCCGTCACACCCGCAGCCAATGCCGCCTCGGGGCCCACGACCGTAAGGTCTATACCCTTCTCCACGGCAAAGTCGCGCAGACGCTCGACATCGGTATCCTTTATGGCGACACACTCCGCCTGAAGGGCAATACCGGCGTTTCCGGGTGCACAATATATCTTCTCTACCTGCGGCGAACGAGACAGAGCATCCACGATGGCATGCTCGCGGCCGCCGCCTCCTATGACCAGAACCTTCATCACCATTAATGTTTGAAGTGGCGCTCGCCCGTGAATACCATCGTTATGCCGTTCTCGTTGGCCTTCTTGATCGAATCCTCGTCACGGATGCTGCCACCGGGCTGTACGATAGCCGTAACGCCATACTCGGCAGCCATGGCAACCGTATCATCGAATGGGAAGAAACCGTCCGATGCCAGTACCAGATCCTTGTCGAAACCTGCCGCCTTAGCCTCCTTGAGTGCGATCTCGGCCGAACCCACACGGTTCATCTGTCCGGCACCCACGCCCAGCGTGCGGCCGTCCTTAACCACGACGATGGCATTCGACTTTACATGCTTGACGATTCTCCATCCGAAATTCATATCGGCCAACTGCCCGGCCGTAGGTTTCGCGTCGGTAACACACTTGTCGGCCACAACCTCTGCCGTCTGGCGATCCAGCTCCTGTACCAACAGGCCGCCCGTAACGCTCACATACTGCTTGTGCTTGCGATCGTCGCGGCTCATGTCCACCTGTAGCAGACGCAGGTTCTTCTTCGTGGTCAGCACCTCCAGAGCGCCCTCCGAGAACGACGGCGCCATGATGATCTCCAAGAATATGGGCTTCATCAACTCGGCAGCCTCGCGCGTAAGCTCACGGTTCACGGCAACGATACCGCCGAAGATGCTCACCTTGTCGGCCTCGTATGCTTTAGTCCACGCATCCTTGACATCCGTGCCGACAGCTGCACCGCACGGGTTCATGTGCTTCAGGCCTACGCAGAACGGCTCGTCAAACTCGCGCACGATGCAGAGCGCCGCGTTGGCATCCTGAATATTGTTGTACGAGAGCTCCTTGCCGTTAAGCTGCTTGACCGTAGCCAGCGAATAGGCCCCGGCATCCGAACTGCGGTAGAACTTGGCCTGCTGGTGGGGGTTCTCACCGTAGCGCAGCGACTGCACCAGATCGAAATCGAGGAACAACTTCTCGTTCAAACCGGCCTTCTCGCGCAGATACGACGCAATGCACGAATCATAGAGAGCCGTATGGGTAAACGCCTTGGCCGAGAGCTTCAAACGCGTCTCGACATCAGTATTGCCCGAAGCCTCGATCTGGCCGATCACCGTCTCATAATCGGCAGGGTCGCATACGACCGTCACATCCCTGTAGTTCTTGGCCGCGCTGCGCAACATCGACGGGCCGCCGATGTCGATATTCTCGATGGCATCCTCCATCGTCACGTCGGGCTTGGCTATGGTCTGACGGAAGGGATAGAGGTTGACGCAGACCATATCTATGAACTCGATGCCGTTATCCTTCAACGCCTGAAGGTGGCTCGGGTTGTCACGGCGCGCCAACAGACCGCCATGCACCTTCGGGTGGAGCGTCTTCACACGGCCGTCACATATCTCGGGGAATCCCGTGACGTCGCTTATGTTTATCACCTCCACGCCCTTCTCGCGCAAAAGTTTCATCGTACCGCCCGTGGCGATAATCTCCCAGCCGGCAGAGCGCAGACGTTGTGCGAACTCCACAACACCGCTCTTGTCGCTGACACTGATCAAAGCTCTCATATCAAAATGTTTTATATTATTTCAGCAATTTATTTATCGTATCTATATACAGGTCATGCTCCACGGCATGTATCGCCGCCGTAAGCTCATCGATGTCGTTACCCTCGTACGGCACGGCACGCTGCGCTATGATGCGGCCGCCGTCGAGAGTCTCGTCGACATAATGTAT
>OOCH01002786.1_pt1 | contig 10270 bp, 6 predicted proteins | sample 1671641 | NCBI WGS metagenome assembly OOCH01 (sample SAMN06348177, study PRJEB24527) | human gut metagenome | biome: human gut; feature: ankylosing spondylitis patient; material: feces | host: Homo sapiens | place: China | collected 2015-10
AGCCGTTCTTCTCCAGCAGGGTCAGAGCGCGGGCCTCGTTGGTGGTGTCGTTGGGAACGGCGACCTTGATCTTGTCCAGCTTGGCAGCGGTGGAGGCAGCCTCAGAGGATGCAGCGCCGGAAGCGGCGGAGCTTGCGGTGGAGGAAGAGCCGCCGCAGGCGGTCAGGGCAGCGGCAGCAGCGGCCACGCCGGAAACTTTCAGAAAATTACGACGAGTGATCTTAGACATTTTGTTTTCCCTCTCTACTTTTACAAAAATGTTTTTGTGCGGTGCGGCACAATCCGCACCCTTTTGCACCGGAAGCAAAATAAAAACGCTTCCGTCCTCAGCGGGCATACACCCACAAGGACGAAAGCGTAAAACTTCCGTGGTACCACCTTGGTTTACTGTCCCCTCACAGAGACAGCCTCACTGCTGCGGCGTTTTGCAACGCGACAACCGGACGCTGTAACGGGCGCTCCCGTCGCAGGCTTAGCACTCTTGCACTTCGCCCCCGCGGCTCCGAGACCATTTTCAGTTCCCTGTTTCCTGCCCTTTTCCACCGCCCGGGCTCTCTGGAAGGATCAATGCGAAAACCTACTCTTCTCTTCACAGCCATTTTTGTGATATTGCATACATAATACCCCACTCTTCCGGGTTTGTCAACCCTTTCAACGAAGTTTTTCAGTAGGGAATTGCCTGCTTACTGCTGGCCGGCATCCTGCTCCGTGCTGTACAGCACCATCAGGTGGTTGGCGCTGGCTTCCAGCTGGGATTTTGCCTGACGGAGGTTCGCTTCTTCGGTCTCGTTCATCTTTTCGGGCTTATCCTTGCGCAGGCAGCGGCGCAGGCTGGCAAGGTCGTTCTTGACTCGGTTCTTCTCGTCCTTGTCCAGCTCCTTTTTGCACTTGGAGAGGGCCTCATCCACCTTGTAAGCCAGCATCTCGGCCTGATTGTGGAGTTCCAGCCGCTCCCTGCGGCGGGTATCCTCCTCCTCGTAGGCGGCGGCATCGGCCATGGCGCGCTGGATCTCGTTCTCAGAAAGATTGGTGCTGCCGGTGATGGTGATGTTCTGCTCCCGGCCGGTGCCCAGATCCTTTGCAGACACCTTGACCACGCCGTTCACATCAATGTCAAAGGTGACCTCGATCTGGGGCTTGGAGGAGAAGCCGGAGCGGATGCCGGTGAGCTTGAATTTGCCCAGACTCTTGTTGTCGCGGGCAAAGTGGCGCTCGCCCTGCAGCACGTTGATCTCTACGCTGGTCTGCATGGGGCGGGCCGTGGTAAAGATCTGGCTCTTGCGGGTGGGGATCATACTGTTGCGGGTGATGAGGGGGGTGGCCACGCCGCCCAGTGTCTCAATGGACAGCGTCAGCGGGGTGACATCCATCAGCACAAGGCCCTGCGCGGCCGCGCCGGTGGCACCGGCCAGCTTTCCGCCGCCCTGCAGCAGGCCGCCCTGCACGGCGGCACCCATGGCCACGCATTCATCGGGGTTCAGGGTGTGGCTGGGCTCACAGCCCAGCAGCTCCCGGACCTGCCGCTCCACAGCGGGCATCCGGGTGCTGCCGCCCACCAGCAGGACTTTGCCCAGCTGGCTGGCGGAAAGCCCGGCATCCCGCAGGGCGTTCTGCACCGGCTGAACGGTGCGAGCCAGCAGGTCGCCGGTCATCATCTCAAACTGGGGGCGGCCCAGGCTCAGATCCAGATGGTGAGGGCCATCCTTGCCCACCGCGATAAACGGCAGGTTCAGCTGAGCGGAAAGCGCGCTGGAAAGCTCCTTCTTGGCCTTTTCCGCTTCCTCCTTCAGGCGGCCCATGGCGGCGGGGTCCTTGGTCAGATCGATGCGGTCAGATCTGCGGAACTCCGCCACAGCCCACTCAACGATGCGCTCGTCAAAGTCATCGCCGCCCAGATGGGTATCGCCGCCGGTGGCCAGCACCGTAAAGGTGCCATCCTCGATCTCGATGATCGAAACATCAAAGGTGCCGCCACCCAGATCATAGACCAGGATCTTCTGGGGAGCTTCGTTGTCCAGGCCATAGGCCACCGCGGCGGCGGTGGGCTCGTTGATGATGCGCAGAACATTCAGGCCCGCAATGCGGCCCGCGTCCTGAGTGGCCTTGCGCTGGCTGTCGTCAAAATAGGCAGGCACGGTGATGACGGCCTCGGTCACCGGTTCGCCCAGGTAGCTCTCGGCATCGCGGCGGATCTTGGTCAGGATCATGGCGCTGATCTCCTGCGGGGTCAGGTCTCTGCCATCGATATGCACCCGGTGATCAGAACCCATGTACCGCTTGATGCTGGACACCGTGCGGCCTGAGTTTGTGGCGATCTGGCGCTTTGCCGCGCCGCCCACCAGACGCTCGCCATCCTTGGTAAAGGCCACCACGCTGGGGGTGGTGCGCTCGCCCTCGGCGTTGGTGATGACCACAGGCTTGCCGCCCTCCACCACCGCCACGCAGGAGTTGGTGGTGCCAAGGTCGATTCCGATCACTTTGCTCATAGTGCTTGTCCTCTTTTCTTCGGCGCAGAATATTTCCTTGAATATCTTACCGGTTTCCTATGACGATTTCTTAGAACAAATGTAAAGAAACTGTGTTTCAGGCGTTTTTATCGTCGGCCAGCAGCTGATCGGTCAGCAGTTCAGCCTCCCGCAGCCAGGCTGCAGCATCCGTTTCGCCCTCGGCCTGCAGGATCCGAAAGCCCTGCACGGCCTCCGCCACCTGCAGCAGCGCCTTTTTGCGGGAGAGGTACTGGGTCTCGTACTGGGCAAGGCGCAGGCAGACCTGCGGGGTGTAGGCGATGTCCGGCACCTCCCGGGCAGCGCTCTGGGCGCGGCGGTAGTATTGCAGGGTCTCCGCCATCTCCCCGCCCGATGCGGCACAGTCATCCCCCAGGGCGATCATGGCCTGCACCTCCCCGGCCTGCGCGGCCTTTTTCCACATCCGCCGGGCCTGGGTCTTATTCTTCCGGGTACCCCGGCCATAATACAGGCAGTCCCCCAGGGCAGAAAGCGCCTCTGCGCTGCCCGCCTCGGCGGCGGCAGTGTAGCGTGCCGCCGCTTCTTGCCAATCCCCGGCCCGGGCGGCGGCGTGCCCGGCTTCCAGCTCCTGAGCGCCGGGGTTGTCGCTTCCCCGCTCCGATTTCAGCAGCCCGCTGAGCAGGGAGACATCCAGCGTGGCAGAGCTTGTCCACGGGTCCAGCACCACACCATCGATGCCGTCCGTTTCCAGTGCATACTCCATGGCGCTGCGCAGGCTGCGCTCCACCATGGGGCGGGTTGCGCTGGCCTTTTCCGCCTCGGCGTTCTTTACCGAGGTGAACAGCGGCAGATAGTGCCGCTCTTTCCGGGCGTGGAGCAGCCAGGGCGGCAGGCCCTCGGCCCGATCCTCCGGGATGGGCAGGTGTGCCCAGGGGGCGGCCCCGCTCTGGGGGTCCACCGCCGCATCCAGCGGAACCAGCACCTTGGTCTGCAATTCCAGCGCATAGTTCAGGGCGTTCATCAGGCTCCAGAAATGTTCCTCGTTCTGCTCCCGGTACAGCCGCGCCACGGCCTCCTCCACAAATGGGCAGCCTGTGCCCACCGGCCCGTACTGCGGCGCAGTCCGCTTTTTTCCGCTGCCCACCGGCCGGAAGCGCCGACCGCCCATGTTGTATGCCATTTATCTCACCCTTCTTTTTCATCAATAGGATAAGTATAGCAGGAATCCGCAAATTTCACAATATTTTCCCGCAGGCAGCCGAACGCAAAAACAGCAGGCGGCTGCACATGGCCGTCTGCTGTTCGGTTCACTCTTCTGCCGGTTTTGCCGCATCGTCCAGATAGTCCTCGATGCTGCCGATGCTGTACCGGTTCTCGTTGGCTTCCACGCTCCGTGCACTGGCATCGTAGCAGGCTTCCAGAATGGGCATCACTGGCTGCTGGCCCTCCGGGTCGGTCAGATGTCCGATGGCCCGGGCCTCATAGTAGTTGTCGATGATCTGGTTCACGATCCGTTTGCGGTCACGGAGCGGAGTCTGCAGGTTGGCCAGCTGCTCCTGCCGGATGCCGCAGCTGTTGCTGCCGTGGTCACCGAACAGGATGTAATACTCCTGCTCGATCTCCAGCGGTGCAGCCTGATGCAGGTAATAATCCGCCAGTACCCGCCGCTTTTTCTCCGTGCTGAAGCCCTTGATATCCTCCATGCCGCGCGGAAAGAGTTCCGGATGCCGGATCCACATTTCATAGGGCCCCACCGGCAGGTGCAGAGTATCGAATACATCCAGATAATCCTCCAGCGCAATGCGGATCTCGCCCCGCTCCCATTTCTGAATGGTGCGCTTGTCCCGCCCCAGCATATCCGCAAGCTCCTGCTGGGATCTGCCCGCCACGTTCCGGGCAAAGGCAATGGCTTCCCCGATTCGGTTCCGGTAGTTGGTCATATTCTTTCCCTCCTGACACACACTTGTCCACCAGGCATTCCAACGTCTGGCGACATAAAATACTTTCCTCTGGATAAAAGGATAATGGTTTGTCCCGCCTTCTGTCAAGAGTTGCAAATTCAATCACTTCACGTCAAATTTTTGTTAAATGTGTCATTCAAGCCGGACAGCCGCCTTTTTTGCAGAGATTTCGCCGCTCTGTGGGGCATCCGCCCCCTGTCTTAAACAACGTTCGGGCCATTTTGTCCTTTTTCACCTGCCGGAGGCGGCCGGATGTGTCAGGTACACCACACCATGCAACGCAAAATATTTTTTGCAAAAAATTCCTCTTCGGCAAGTTTTTCCCAGCGCATCCGTTTCCATACACGCAAAAACCGCCCATAGCTGTCAAAAACAGCCATGGGCGGGTGCTTTTTTTATGCCAGTTTATTCAGCCTTACGGCAACGTAGGGGTCAGGGAGCTTGAGCTCGTCAGCAAGGTCGGCTTCAGATTCGTACTTCTCCGCCGCCATGCCCACCACAACGCTGCACACGTCAAAGCGTCCGGCGGGCGAAAGGGCCGTGACCTTGGCTTCTCCATCGGCAATGGCGGTCACCACGCCATCCGCATCCACGGTAACGACACCGGGGTTGCTGCTGACCCATGTAATGGGCACGCTGCCGCCGCCCTCCACCGCAACGGTGGCCGTCAGACGTTCCTGGGTGCCTACGGTGCGGAGCAGCAGGTCACTCTTGTTCAGGGTCACCTTGCCGATATCCGAAGTCACCGTGACGCTGCACCGCAAAGCCTGGCCGTTGGAGACCATTGCCGTGATGGTGGTGGTGCCCGCTGCCTGAGCTGTGACAAGGCCCTTGTCGCTGACTGTGGCAACCTCAGGGTTGCTGCTCATCCACTGGTAGACATAGAGGAAGGAGTGGTCGCTGTTGGTCAGCTGGAGCTGGTGGACGGGGTGCAGGTCATTGTACTGCAGCACAAGACTCAGGCTGGTGGTATCCAGCGTGGGCTTTTTTCTGGCTGTTTCTTCATTTTTGCGGGTCACGGTCACCTTGCAGGCGGCACGTTCGCCGTGGTCGGAGATGGCGGTGATGATGGCAGTGCCTGCATTGCGGCCCGTCACCTTGCCGTCGCCATCCACCGTAGCAACATTGGAGTTGCTGCTCATCCAGACGATGAAGTAATAATCGCTCTGTCCGCTGGTGTACAGGTAGCCCTTGGGGCGGGGGTCATCATCGGTGATCTCCAGCTCCATCTCGGTCAGCTCCAGTTCCAGCTTGGAACCGGTTCCGGTCAGGCCTGTCAGCACACCGGGCGCGGCCTGCGCGGGCAAAGGGGCAGCCAGCAGGGCCCCGCTCAGAGCCAGCAGGGCCAGAAGCCGCCCCGCGGTTTGGAATTTCCATTTCATTGGGTCGAACTTCCCTCCTTGTTTCATCCCATGGGATCAAAGGAATGCCGCACACATGGAAAAATTTCGCGTCCATGATTTTTCTCACTATTGATTTATTTTACACGTCCGGCCAATGTGGGTCAAGTTTTTCGCCCAAAGTGCTGTGCTTTCGCACCCGATTTCGTCGGGAATTCCAGTTTTTTCCGATTTTTTTGTGCAGAACATCAGGGCCAAAAGCTGCTCCCGGCGCAGGCAGCCAAACGCCGCACTCACATTCAGTTGTGCTGTTTCAGGGCGCAGACCGCAATGCTCAAAGCGCTCCATGCCGCCTGATACATCAGGACAGCGGCCACCGACAGGGTGCCGATGCTGCCCGCGTAGGTCAGCAGAACACCGATGACCACCGAGAACCAGACCGAGACCATCTGCACCGTGGTGGCGCTCGTCTCGGCGTTCTGGGCCTTTTCCGCCGCGCGCAGGCCGCCGATCAGGCTGGCAAAGCCCTTATCATGCAGCATACAGCAGCGGGCAGTCTCGTCCGGCTGGGCAGGGGTCAGCGCGCTGCACTGCTCCTGATCCAGCAGAGTGATCATCCCCTCGGGCAGATGATAAGCCTCGGTGATGTGGCGGGCCGTCAGGCTGGGGTCCTCACAGGTGACCAGCAGGCGGATGTTCTCCCGCTGCAGTACCTCCAGCCCGCGGGCAGCGTTGCGGCCGCCCACATAGTGGAGCACGAACATGGCGTGCAGGCTGCCGGAAACAGCCAGATACAGGATCTGCAGCGCGCCGTTCTGGGAGTGCTCATCCTCGTACTCCTGCTCAGGCAGGGGCACGCCCTCCCGCTCCATGTACAGCCGGTTGCCGATGAGCACCCGGTTGTTATCGCACCAGGCGGCAAAGCCAAGGCCGTGGTGGACCTCCAAGTCCTTCACAGGGTACAGGATCTCGGTGCGGTCCTCGATGATCTGGCGGAACAGACCCCGCAGGGTCTCGCAGCTGTGGTTGAGGATGCTGGCCGCATAAAGGATGGCGCGGTCGATGCGGCCGCCCTTGAAGATGCGGATATCCTCCAGGTTCACGCTGTCGGCGGTAAAGAGCTCGTCGGCATCCACCTGCACGGTGTCCACACCGCCCAGCTCCTCAATGGCGGCCCAGCCGGGCACCACGGCACCGGCGGCGGCAGCGGTCTTTTGCAGGCGCAGAGACGCGATGCCCGCAACCAGGGTGGAGGACAGCGGTGCACCCATGCAGAGCATGGAGGTCAGGGCTGCGGCCATGCCGTTGGGCCCGCCGCCAAACAGCAGGAACACCAGCCCGCTGAGCACGGCGGCACCCAGCAGGATCAGGGCTGTCTTGCGGGCGCGGCGCTCACTGGCGCGCTCCCCGAAGCTCTGCTCCACCAGCGCCTCGTCCCACTGGACAGGGCGGCTGAGCAGCACCCAGGGGTCTTTCTGATCCAGGCTCCGGGCCAGCACCCGGATCAGGTCCTTATCCCGGACGCGGAATGCGCCCTGCAGCCCCTCGGGGGATCGGGCGGCAAGGTCATAGCCGTTTCTGACGGCAGTCAGCAGGACACGGCTGCCCAGCAGGGCCAGGAACAGGCCCAGTGCGGCCACGCCGGAAAGCAGCGTCCAGCTGGAGTTCTGATAGCTCTGGGCGTTGAGCAGGGCGACCGCAGCCTGCACCAGCGCACCGCAGGCGGCCAGCGCCGGCATGGTGTCTGCACTGGGGCGGCCCTTGAGGCCCTGCAGTCCATCCCGCAGGACAGGCCAGCCCACAGCCAGCGCACCGGCCAGAAAGAGCAGGTTGGCGGCATAGAACGCCGCCGGGGCGATCACGGGGTCAAGGGAGGCCACAGGGGCCAGCAGCCCCTCGGCAACAAGGCCAAAGTGGAGCAGTACCACGGCAAGGATGCCCTCCAGCACACACCGCAGCGTCAGCTCCGCGCCCATCCGGCGGAGCTTCTCCCCCACCTGCTCGGGCGTTTCCGGCTCGGCTTCTTCTGCAGGCTTCTCCTCAGTCTCCGGGGCGGCAGGGGCAGCTTCCTCAGCAGGCTGGGCCGGGGCCTCCTCTGCCGGGGCGGCAGGCCGGGCGGGTGCCTCGTCCTCTTCCAGCCCCATCAGCGGCAGGCTCATGCTGTCGTCCTTGCTGGGGGCCTCGGTGCGGGTAGGGGCCTGCGGCTCGTTCTCGTCCGCGCCCTTGCCAAAGAACTGGAAAGCCGTTTCCGGTTCCGGCTCAACCTCTGGCGCGGCTTCCGGGGCAGACTTCGCCTGCTTTACCGACTGATCCTCGGCAAACACCATGGGGATGGCCGGGCCCTCAGGCGCTGCGGGAGCTTCCGGCTCCACAGCCAGCACCTCTTCGGGGGCATCCTGCACCTCCTCCACCGGGGCGGGCTTGGGGGTGCCATAGAGCATGGCCTTGAGTTCGGCCATCTCTGCATCCTCCTGCTGCTCCTGCGGGGTCAGGGGTTCCCGGCGGCGGGGCGGCTCCGGCTTTTTCTCGGGCTGGGGTGCGGGCCGGGGTTCCGGCTTCGGCGCTGCGGGGGCTTCCGGCGCGGTGGGCAGAGCCACAGGCTCTGCTTCCTCCAGCTCTCCGGGCTCCAATGCCAGCTCCAGGCCGGCCTCGGCTTCTTCCTCATGGCCCAGCACGATCTCACCCGTGGGCGGCAGCTCATTCTGCACGGCCGGGGCGGCGGCAGGCTCCTCTTTGTCCTTTTCGCGGTGAAAGAGCTTGCCCAGCAGGCTGCCGGTGCTCTCCTTTTCCTCATCGCGGCGCTTCATCTCTTCGGGCACCTGTGCCACGCTGGTGCTGAAAAACGTGCGGAACTTCTCGTTCTGCGCATCGATCTCTTCCTGTGTCAGCTCTTTGCGCTTATCATCCTTTGGCATCCTAGTCCCTCCCTGTTCTGGTCACGGCGGTCTGGCCGCTGTTTCTTACTCTGCGGCGCGCTGGCTCTGGATCTCGTACAGGATGATGCCAGCCGCCACCGAGACATTGAAGCTGTCCACACCGGTGCCCTGAGCGGCCATATCCAGCCGCACCACACCATCGCAGAGCTTTTTCACCAGCTGGGATACACCGCTGCCCTCGCTGCCCAGCACCAGTGCGATGGGGCCGGTCAGGTTGTTCTTGCGCAGGGGCACACCGTCCATATCGGCACAGTAGACGAACACCCCCTGATCCTTCAGGCGGCGGATGGTCTCGCCGATGTTGGCCACGCGGGCCACAGGCAGGCGCTCGGCCGCACCGGCGCTGGACTTGATAACGGTGGGGGTCACGGACGCGCCGCCCCGCTTGGGGATGACGATGCCGTGGGCTCCGCACAGCAGAGCAGAGCGCATCACCGCGCCCAGATTATGGGGGTCCTCGATGCCGTCACTCAGCACCAGGAAAGGAGGCTCCCCCTTCTCTCTGGCAACGTTCAGCAGGTCCTCCACGGTCACATATTCGATCTCGCTGGCAAAGGCAGCCACGCCCTGATGGCTCTCGGTGCCGGTCATCAGGCGCAGCTTGTTGGGGTGCACCCGCTTGACCGTGGCCCCGGCCTCCTTGGCCATGGCGGTATAGTAAGCTGCCACAGCGGGGGCCATGCCCTCCGCGATCAGCACGGTGTCCACGCCGGAACCGCTCTTGAGCAGCTCGGTCACGGGGTTTTTGCCGTAGACCAGGCTCTCATTCCTGGGCTGCTCCTCCGTGCTGCGGCGGGGGCGGCGCGGCATTTTCTGTTCGTCCATTGATGTGTTCTCCTTCCATTCTATGGCAAGGCGGGCCGTTTGAGCCGCGCCATGGTTTCGTTCTGTTTCAGTTTTACTATATTTTGACACTGATACATTCTAAAGTATAGCATACCCCGGCATTCTTCGCAATGTTTGCCGAAGGCAAAAGTTTTCCACATTCAGCAGGCTATACAATCGGTAATTCGGCTCAAATTTTTCCACATGTTGAAAACCCGGTGGAAAATGTTCAAAAATCAAGTGTTTCTGGACTTCGCAAAGGCGGCAGGCAAGCAGAGGCAAAGGCTCGAAAAATGTACGCTGTTCTCTCCGAATTTGGAGACAAATTGGCAGTTTGGAGAGAAAATTGGAGAGAAAAGAACGAGAACAGCGCGCAACGCACACCCGTCTGGTGTTGGTAAAACAGATGAGGTGATATGCAATGAGTCAGAACATCGACTATAAAGCGATTTTGAAGGCGTATCCGGAGACGATTTCGAAGGAACAGCTCTATAAACTGTGCCATATCAGCAAGCGCATGGCGAAGTTCTATCTTGACAATGGGATGATTGCTTGCACAAATACGGGGCATTCCACGCATAAGTACATTATCCGAACGAGTGATGCAGTGGCATTCCTTCGGGATAGGGAGAAGCATCCTGACAGGTATCGTGTTACAGGAGTAGGCGGAGCGGGGCGTGAGCCGATTGTGCATCCGTCCATCAACTATGATCAAGCAGTTATGCGAGCGTATCAGCGGCTTT
>OOCH01002790.1_pt1 | contig 10251 bp, 10 predicted proteins | sample 1671641 | NCBI WGS metagenome assembly OOCH01 (sample SAMN06348177, study PRJEB24527) | human gut metagenome | biome: human gut; feature: ankylosing spondylitis patient; material: feces | host: Homo sapiens | place: China | collected 2015-10
CTTTACAAGCGCATGAGCGCCGTGGAGTTCCGCACCGAGCCGCTGCCCCGCAACGCCATGGGCAAACTGCTGCGCTGAACACAGGAGAAAACAGAACAATGAGCAAGATCAGAGTGCTGGATAACGTCTACGACCTTATCACCATCAACATGGAGGACCGCTTTAAGGATAACGTGGCCTTCCGCTTCTACGACACCGCAAACGATGCCGTGACCACCATCCTCTATAAGGATTATGTGCAGGATATCCGCAAGGCGGTGAATTACTTCCAGTCTACCATCCCGGAGATCAAGGGCAAAAAGATCTGCCTGCTCACCAAGAACAGCTACGAGTATGCCGTGAACAGCTTTGGCGTGGTGGCAGCTGGTGCGGTGCTGGTGCTGCTGAACCAGCGCAAGAGCTGGGACGAGCTGAGCTATGAGCTGGGCCTTGTGGAGCCGGATGCCATCCTGACCGACGGCGACGACTACGGCTTCAACGCCGAGCTGAAAGCGGCCTACGGCGATATCCTCCGCCCCATGGACGGCTTCCGCAGCTATGAGCCGGGCGAACTGACCCGCTGCATCGACCACGAAGCCCTGATGATCCTGATGTTCACCTCCGGCACCACGGGCCGCAGCAAGGGCGTCATGCTGAGCGAGAAGAATTTCTTCTCGGTGATGCGTGCCCACACCCAGATCGGTGAGCACATGATGGAGTATAAGCACGAGCCGGACCTCGTCATGAGCCAGTACACTGTGCTGCCCATGTTCCATCTGGGCGCTTTCATCTGCCTGTTCTCCTGGGCCCACGCGGGCTGGGCGCTGAACGTGAGCAGCGACATCCGCAACTTCTATAAGGAAATGCAGCGGATGCCCAGCCAGGCCATGGCTGTGGTGCCCGTCATCATGAACTCGCTGCACCATGATGTGATGCGCGGCCGCAAGGAGCGGCTGGGCCAGCTGTGGGTGCCCATCTGCTCCTCGGCCATGTTCGACCCGCAGGTGATGCTGGACATGGCGAACAACGGCATGTTCGTGGTGCAGACCTACGGCAGCACCGAGACCTGCGGCGACGGCATCATCAACTACGCCCAGGACGCAAAGCACATCGGCGCAGTGGGCCAGGGCAACGACTATCTGGAGTATAAGCTGGAGCCGGACGGCGAGCTGTGCATGCGCGGCGACAGCATCATGCTGGGCTATTATAAGGACCCGGAGGCCACCGCCGAGGTCATCGACGCCGACGGCTGGTTCCACACCGGCGACCTTGCCCGCAAGGACGAGGACGGCTATTACTTCCTCATCGGCCGCAAAAAGAGCCTCATCATCCTGGGCAGCGGCGAGAACGTGAGCCCCGAGGAGCTGGAAGGCATCGTGGGCAAGTGCGAAGCCGTGAAGGAATGCATCGTGAAGGAGATGGGCCAGAAGATCGGCGTGGTGGTCTATTGCGACGAAGACAAGCAGCAGGCCGTGCGGGATTTCATCACCGAAGCCAACCGCACCCTGCCGCTTTACAAGCGCATGAGCGCCGTGGAGTTCCGCACCGAGCCGCTGCCCCGCAACGGCGCAGGCAAGCTGGTGCGGCAGTAAGCGGGCCATGCATAAGCGGGCAGGTTCTCTGCCATGCTAGAGATGTTTCTTTTGCCGCCCCCCTTGCGTATAAGGGCGAATCAGGGTATTATTAGAGAAAGGCGCAGCCTGCTGCACCTATCATCCGTCACGGAAAGGAAGAATAAGTTCTATGGAACGAGCAGAAATCATTTCCCAGATCCTGGCGATCCTGGAAGACGTTGCAGAGGTGTCCCCCGAGGATGTGAGCGAGAGCAGCGTCCTGATGGACGATCTGGACCTGTCTTCGATGGAGATCTTGACCATCGTGGCCGACCTCGAGGAGACCTTCGGCCTGCGCATCCCGGAAAAGGAGCTGCGCAACTTCGTCACCATGGGTGATCTTGTGGATTATCTGGCGGCCAACGCAGGGTGATCGCAATGGAGCAAGCACAGCACTCGGCGGAGTACATCTTCCAGGGGACGATGTACTTTTTCCGCCGGGAGAAGATTTTGTGCCGGTATCAGTTCGCGCTGAAAGACGCGGTGGACCCCGCCCTTTTGCAGCGCGCGCTGGATGCCGCACTTTCCGCTGCGCCCTACTACCGGGTGCAGCTGGTGCAGGAAAAGCGGGAAGCTTTTCTGGAGCCGAACCCGAACCCCTGCCTTGTCTATGCAGGCAGCGCACAGCGCAGTATCCCGGAGGAGACGAACGGATATCTTTTCAGCGTGAGCTGCGAAGGCGATACCGTCTATTTTGACTGGTACCACTTCCTCATGGACGGCCGGGGCGTCTCACCCTTCCTCACCCGCATCTTGGAGCTGTACTGCAACCTGCGGTACGGCACCGCGTTTGCGAACACGCCCATCGTGTCCAGCCCGGCTTACGATATCGAAGCCATGATGGCAAAGTACCCGGCCCCGGAGGCGAGCGAAAGCACCCTGCAGCGGGACGTGGTGCAGACCTGGGAGTGCAAAATGCGCCGCACCCGGGTGCGCCTGACCAAGCAGAGCCTTGTGGACAAAGCCGTGGCAAACGGGGTCAAGCCCTTCACCGCGCTGGCGGGCCTGCTGTGCCTGGCGCTGCGGGGGTACCTGGGCAAGGACGACATCCAGTATTCCTACTCGGCCGACACCCGCAAAGCGGCGGGCGTGCCGGACGCGCTGTACAACTGTGTGTGCTCCTTCCAGCACAGCGTGAAGCTGGGCGATGGCACCCGCCTGGCCGACATCGTGCCGGAGATGGACGCCGCCGTGCGCCGCGCCCTGCAGCCCGAAGCAATGCTGCGCCAGATGGCCCAGCAGATGAGCTGGGTGTACAAGGTGGACCAGCAGAAAGCGCCCCTGCGCATCAAGCAGCGCGTGTTCCAGATGGGCGAGTACATCAGCGGCGTGCCGGCGGATTTCTGGCTGAGCTACCTCGGCAACCCGCTTCTCCCGGCTACGCCGGAAATTCAAACCTACACCAAAGACTTCAACGTCTGGGTGCCGCCGGATGGCGGTTCCATGGGCGTGGAAGCTTCCAGCCTGAACGGGGTCATCACCCTGTGCATCGAGAACAAGGCCGAAATGTCCGGCCTTGCCGCAAGCCTGCGCACCGCCTTTGCAAAAGAGGGCATCGCGGTGCTGGAAGCCGTGGAGCTGGATACATAAGTGCAGAACATAAAAAGCACTCTTTCCGGGCAGGAAAGGGTGCTTTTTTGCATGTTGCTGAAAACCGGCATCGAAGGAACAGTTGCGCATCTTTCAAAAGTTTTGGCGCATTCCCGGAAAAAATATTTGCTTTCGACACTTTAACCGACAAATCGCCCAAAAAACGGGCGTTTTTTCTGTCATCTGTCCTCTTGAAACCTGTATAGGGGGGGGGGGTATAATATAAGGTGAGATGGGCGCATTTTTGAAGGAGCGCCCCAAGAAGGCAAAACGGAGGACAAGACTATGCGAAAAAAGAGTATGCGGCTCATCAGCGCAGCGCTTGCAGCCTGCATGATGGCCTCCACCCTGCCCGTGGGCGCATTTGCGCTGGAAGTGGGGGCAAGTGACGCCGTTGCGGCGGTGAGCGAGCAGGAAGCGGAAACACCGGCGGAAGGCATTAAGATCAATGCGGCGAATTTCCCGGACCCCAGTTTCCAGAAATATGTCACAAAGCAATTTGATACGGATCAGGATGGTACGCTCAGTCAGGAGGAGCGGGAAGCTGTAACGGAAATTAAAATATCAGGGAAAGGCTGTACAAGCTTACAGGGAATTGAATATTTCCCGAATTTGAAAATACTGGACTGTTCTTATAATGAGATAACGGCGTTGGATGTGAGTCAGAATTTAAAACTGGAAAAAATGAATTGCGATTCAAACAATTTGACAGTGTTGGATTTAAGTAATAACTTAGACTTGCAAGAGCTGAACTTCACAAGAAATCCGCTGACCTCAATGGATGTGACGAATAACCAGAAACTTCATGGGATTGCTTTTGGTTACAATTTCTATAAAATTGCTGTGGGCGAAGATAATACCTTTGACTTGAGCAGACTTCCGGGAAACTTTGATATTGAGAAAGTATTGTCTGACAGTTGGACAGGCGGAACGGTGAACGGAACCATTCTGACGGTCGATGAAGACAGCGATGAAGTTACCTATATATATGATAACGGATGTTGCTTTGGATCACCGGTCAATGTTCCGGGAGGTTCGCCGAAGAAAATGACGGTTCGACTGGATATTATACACAGACATACCTACGATGATAGCTGGAAATACAATGACACGGAGCACTGGAAAGAATGTGACGACGCAGCTTGCCCGGATAAAGAGGGCAGCGTGAAGGACAAGGCAGAGCATGTTTTAGTAGACGGTGTCTGTGAGTGCGGCTATACGCAGGAAATCATCGACCCCGGCACGGGTGACGGTGACCACGGCGGAGACATCGCGGCCGGTGTGGTCATTGGCGGCATTGCCGTGGCGGGCGCTTACGAAGTGGGCACCGGCCTGTACCGCATCACCCAGATGGACGACGTGGCCATGCCCACGAACCGCCTTGCCCTTGCAAAGCTCCTGTGGGAGCGCGCAGGCAAGCCGGAGCCTGAAAGCACTGTTCTTTACAGCGATATCAGCGCCGAGGACGAAGACGCCCAGAAGGCTGCCCGCTGGGCCGTGGAGCAGGAACTGCTGAAGGACGACGACAGCGTGGAAGGCGAACTGAAGTTCCACCCGGCCTTCCCGGTGAGCAAACTGCGCGTCTGCCTGACCTGGGAGAACGCAAAGCAGAAAGGTCTCTTTGACCAGAACACCGAAGCATAATCCCTGAAAAAAGCCGAAGGGCCGCCGCACGAATTGCCGTGCGGCGGCCCTTTTTGCGTGAACCCTCTCAGTCAACGCCTGACGGCGTTGCCAGCTCCCCCGAAGGGGGAGCCAAGAAGCACTCCCGTTATGCTCTTGCCTCTCCCTTTGGGAGAGGTGGATGCGACCAACGGGAGCAGACGGAGAGGGCGAACCCTCGTCAATCCGTCTTCGCAGGCCGGGTGGTCACCTCGCCGCAGCGCAGGGCTTCCTCGCGGCCGTTCTCCCGCCGCACCACCAGCCGCCCTGCGTCGTCGATGGCAAGGGCCTTGGCCGCGTAGGTCTCGCTGCCGGTGCACACCGTCACCCAGTGCCCGGGCACGAAGCACCGCGCGCGGTATTCGTCCAGGCAGTCTTCCCCGGGGCCGAGGGCCAGCAGCTCCCGGGCGATGGCCCCGGCCAGCGCGGCGCGGGGCACCGGGGCGGGCCCGCCGGGGTACAGGCTCCCGGCTTTGTCGGCCAGCTCCGGGGGCCAGTCGGCGGCGGTGGAAGTAAGGTTCAGCCCGATGCCCACCACCAGCCATTCCAGCCGCCCGCTCTCCAGGTCGGTGCCCGCTTCGGTCAGAATGCCGCACACCTTTTTGCCCTGATAATAAAGGTCGTTCACCCACTTGATGGCAAGCTCCAGCCCGCACAGCTTCTGCACCGCCCGGCACACGGCCACGGCGGCGCGGATGGTGGCGGTCTGGGCGCTGGCGGCGGGTAGTTCCGGCCGCAGCAGGATGGAGCAGTAAACGCCCTTGCCCGTCGGGCTTTCGAATTTGCGGCCCAGCCGCCCGCGCCCGGCGCTCTGGTGGGCCGTGAGCACCAGTGTGCCGTGGGGCGCACCGTCCAGCGCCAGCAGCTTTGCCGTGCGGTTGGAGCTTTCCAGTGTGTCGTAGATGTGCACCGGGGCGGGGTAAGGGCCCACGGCTTCGGCGCAGAAGGGGTCGCCGCCCGCCAGCCGGTAGCCCCGGCGGGAGACGGCTTCCAGCGCGTAGCCCTGGGCCGAGAGGGCGGCGGCGGCTTTGTGCACCGCCGCGCGGCTCACGCCCAGCGTGTCGGCCAGCTGCTGGCCGGAAACATAATCGCCCCCTGCGGCAGAAAGGGCCTGCAGCAGGGCCTGACGGGTGCTTGTGGGCATGGTGTGGGACCTCCGTTTGTGCTATAATGGCTCTATTGTACCATGAAGCAGAAAAAAGTTCTGCTTTTTTGCAGGAAAAAGTTCTCGTCGCTCGTATGAGTGTACAGAAGGGCGGCGCAAAGCGGCCTTTTCCAGAATGCGGCAGGGACCGGAAGGGAGGGTGTGCGGACCGTTGACGACCTTGGAATTCAGCGCGATGGTGCAGAAATATCAGGCGCTTGTGTATACGGTCTGCCACCAGCTGGTGCCGGATGCGGGCGATGCGCAGGACCTGACCCAGGAGACCTTTCTGGCGGCGTGGCGGGCCATCGACCGCTGCCCGCCCGGGTACGAAAAGCAGTGGCTGGCGCGCATCGCATCCAACAAGGCGAAGGACTATCTGCGCAGCGCCTGGGTGCGCCGGGTGAACACTCCCGGCGACGAGGTGCTGGCGCTGGAAGGCGCGCCGCCGGGCAGCCAGCCCGAACAGCAGGTGCTGGACACCCTGGGCGAAGAAGAACTCACCCAAATGATCCTGGACCTGCGGGAACCCTACAAAACGCCCTGCCGTCTGGTGCTGCTGGAACAGCACACGGCGGCGCAGGCCGCGCAGCTGTGCGGCCGACCACCCAAAACGGTGGAAGCGCAGGTCTATCGGGGCAAAAAGATGCTGGCACAGCAAATTTTAGCCCAGCGCGAAAACGACGAGAGGAGGAGCGTACATGGAGCTGTTTAACGAAAATGGCTGCCTGACCGACGAGGGCCTGCAGGCCCTTGCGAACGGGCAGCTGGATGAACTGGGGCGGCTGGAAGCAGCCGAACATCTTTCTTACTGCGACCACTGTCTGGACCGCTACACCGCCCTGCTGACAGCGGACGCGCTGGAAGAACCGCCCCGCTCGGTCCACAAGACCGTTATGGGCACCATCTGGGTGCGGCTGATGCAGAACACCTGGGGCCGTGCGGCGGTGGCCGGTGTGGCGGCGGTGCTGGCGCTGACGCTGTGGCGCTCCGGCACGCTGCAGCAGCTGCTGGATTTCCGCCGGGAGCTGTCCGGCTGGGTGCCGCAGCCCAGTCAGAGCCAGACCGCAGAGGATGCGGCGCAGCTGGGCCGCCCGGTGCAGGACGATGACCGCAAGCCCACCCAGCCGCAGACGCTGGGCCGTCCGGTGCAGGACGCTGCCCCCGAACCGTCGGCAAACCTTGCCCAGACCCTGAACGACCTGCTGTTTGGCAGGCATACCACAGACCAACCACAGAAATGAGAGGACTACGACAATGAAAAATGGGATCCTGACCTTTATCTTTGCCTTCTGCCCGGGCGCGGGACAGATGTATCAGGGCTATATGAAGCGCGGCCTTTCGCTCATTACCATGTTCTGCCTGTTCATCATGGCAGGCTCGATGACCGGGCTGGATGCGCTGGTAGTCGGCTGCATCATTGTGTATATGTACAGCTTTTTCGACACCTTCAACCTCCGCGCCCAGCTGGCGGCAGAAAAAGCCCCGCAGGACGACTATCTGGTGCACTTCAACTGGCACGATGACCGCATGACCCAGTTCATGGGCGAAAGCCACAAGCTGGTGGGCTGGGGGCTCATCGCGCTGGGCGCGATCGTGTTCTACAACAACATCATCATGCGGGTGCTGGGCGATGTGATGTGGCGCTGGGGACAGGATAACCCGGTTTTCCGCGCCATCTACCTGATGCTGGACGCTTTGCCGCAGATCGTGGTCTGCGTGGCACTGATCGTGTGCGGTATGTGGCTGGTGCGCGGCCCGAAAAACAAAAAGGGCAAGCAGCCCGCCGAGGAGGAACCCGAGGACTTCCACGCCTACACGGCTGCGCCGCAGGCAGAAGATGCCGAGGGCACCGCAGACACGGACGCCCATTTTGCCATGCCGGAGCTTTCGGCACTGCTGGGGGAGCCGGTGACCGGTGCAGAGCAGGACGAGACCCCTGCGGAGGATGACGATGACCGAGCAGAATAAGACCCCTTTGACGGCACAGCCGGGCAGTGCGCCCGCGCCGGAGCAGAAACCGGCAGAAAAACGACCCGCTGAAAAGCCCCTGCGCCGGGTGGGCAGCCTGACCTTGGGCGCGTGCCTTATTGCGGCGGGCGTGTTCTTCCTGCTGTATTTCTTTGTGCCGGGCTTTGATGTGCAGCTGACTCTGAAAATTGCCCCGGCGGTGGCGCTGGTTCTGCTGGGATGCGAGGTGCTCTTCTTTGCCGCCCGCCCCGGCCGCTGGAAGTACGATTTTGTGTCCGTGCTGGTCTGTCTGGTGCTGATGGCAGGCTGCTTCTGCATGGCGATGCTGCCCCTGCTGTGGGACGAAGTGAGCGGCGAAAATCAGCAGACCATGAACCGCCTGAGCGCACAGGCCATTGACGAACTGTACACCGCCTGCAAGCAGGATGCGCAGGATATTGCCATCCGGGATATCAGCGGCAGAATGTTCCTGAGCGGCCCGCAGGCCGAAACCTTGCAGGAGGCAGCCGCCCTGCCCGCCGGGGATGTCTACCTGACCTTGACCGTGGAGCTGTTCGGCCCCTACGACAGCGCCGCAGACTTTGCCCGGGATTGCTACGCTTTGACCGCACTGGCAAAGCAGTGCACCGTGCCGCCGGAAAGCCTGCATTTTACATGGGATGCCCGCAGCCCGGCAGAGAGCAGCCTGAACACCGGCAGTCTGCTATACACCGAGGACTATTCGCTGGACCTGAGCGGCGCTGTGCAGCTGGACTGGACAGAGCAGCAGATGGAACAGCAGACCGAGACCGAGTATCTGCTGGACGCAGAGAATATCCCCGACGAGGATTAAAAAATACCGCCGCACAGCTGTGCGGCGGTATTTTTGTAGTATGGCTGAAAGGATAAACGAAAAACGCCCCGAAGTCCTAAGACTTCAGGGCGGTTAAGCTGGAGCTGCTATCCAGATTCGAACTGGAGACCTCATCCTTACCAAGGATGCGCTCTACCAACTGAGCTATAGCAGCACATCACAGCTCAATTAGTATAGCACAGCTTGACCGGTTTTACAAGCGCTTTTTACAAAAAATAATATTTTTGCGCAAAAAAGCCCCCGGAGCATCCGCACATGCTCCGGGGCTCTGTAAATGGCGGTTACTTTGCCAGACTGGTCAGGATGGGCTCGCACTGCTCCACGGTAGAGGAGAGCATCAGGTTGTAGGCGGTGACCATCTCCTGAATGGCGGTGCGGTTCTCCTTGGTCAGGGCGTAGCTCTGGGTGGTGCCGTCCCGGCCAACGAATACGGCGGTGACGCTCTTGGCGTTCAGCCACTCGCTCAGCAGGCTGACCTCCTCATCGCTCAGCTGGAACAGCTCCATGTCGAACCAGCAGCCCAGATCCTGATCGTAGCCGCCGCCGTATTCCTCGTCACAGGTAAAGGTGTACAGCTCGTCATCAGCAGATACGTTGACCGTTTTGATGTCCAGCTTCTTGCTGCCCACATAGGTCAGGATCATATTAAAGGCAATGCTATCGTCCTGCAAGAACATATAGGGGTACAGCCCGCAGGACTTTTTATCCATGCTGGCCTGCTCCTGCGGAGAGGAAAGATCCCAGCCGCCGGCCTCCTCGTCGTAGGTGACGGTGAACTTGGAAAAGGCGGCCTTGAGTTCGGCATCGCTGGGGGCGGCGTTGGTAGCTTCCACCGCAGCGGGGGCGGCGGGCAGTGCGGGCGCAGCAGCCGAAGCGATCATGCCGCCGCACAGCATGGCGGCAGCGCACAGACCGGCAACGACGCGCCGGAACAAACGGGAAGATCTCATAAGTCAGCACTCCTTTCCATTTTCGAAGGGGGATCTCTGGCTTCAGTATATCGCAGCACGACAGAAAAAGCAAGAAAACTGTCACGAAACGCTCTGCCGCTGACACGAAACGACTTTAGCCCACCTGATGCTCTTCCAGCCAGCGGGTCATCTGCTGGGCAATGCCCTTGACGCTGCCTTCCTCAAAGGGCACCTTCAGCCCGGCGGTCTGCAGCAGCTCGGTGTAGCTGGCAAGACCGGCGCGGCGCACCAGTTTGAGGTAGCGCTCCCATGCGTCCTTGTGGTCGTCAAGGCTCAGCAGGAAGAACTGCAAGGCTGCCATGGTGGACAGGCAGTAGTCGATATAATAGAAGGGGCACTCGTAGATGTGCAGCTGGCGCTGCCAACCGGCACCGCGCCCGTAGAAGGGCAGGTTGTCAAAATCGATCCACGGACGGTACTTCTTTTCCAGCTTGAGCCACTCGGCGTTGCGCTGGTCGGGGGTCAGGT
>OOCH01002792.1_pt1 | contig 10244 bp, 8 predicted proteins | sample 1671641 | NCBI WGS metagenome assembly OOCH01 (sample SAMN06348177, study PRJEB24527) | human gut metagenome | biome: human gut; feature: ankylosing spondylitis patient; material: feces | host: Homo sapiens | place: China | collected 2015-10
GTATCTTCTCAATCAGAGTTTCGCTTTTCTTCTTTGTAATGAACTTCGATGACTCTACTGCATCAATCAGCAGTTTCAATTCCGGCAGTTCAAACTTACGGCTGGCTACAAAGTATTTGCTCTGAGTAGAATGGATAGTAACAATGTCCATTCCAAACTCCTGAAGTGCAGCAATGTCCTTTGTGACCGTCGTTCTATGTGCAGATATTCCGTATTCATCTTTCAATATATTGATTAACTGTGTTGTGGAAAGAGGATTTTCTTCATCGGTTCTTTCCAGTAAAATCTTTTGTAAATATAAAATTCTTGGCTTTGTTTCCATAGCCCGTCCTTTCTAAATTTTCACAATACTTTATATGAAATATAACCATTCTCATTTTAATCAAAGTGGTAAATCCACTTTAATTGCATCTATATCTTCCATAATTCTTTCTTTGTAGAAATAAAATAGTCCCCAAAATTTTTCCTTATTTTGCTCAAATTGTCCATATTCATTTCCAAAAATGTCACGAATTACAAAAGGTAACACATAATCTGAAATCTGGGTATCCATCTTTATATGTTCCATTCCAATAGTATTTATAATTCTCGAATAATTTTCAGTGAACCAGATATTATCTGTCCATTGCTTATTACATCTAAATGCTTCAAACGACTTTTCAAAACACTTACGATAAATACTGCTTATATTATCTGCTAACTGAACCAATTCATTTTCTTTGCTATCAACAAAATTGATATGTATTTTATTATCTTCAAACGACTGATTATATTCTTCTTCGTACCCCATTAAGTTATCGTGATATATTTCTGTCTTGCTCATATCAACTCCGTGTAGATGTTTTAAGCTCAAAAGCAATTCTCCTAATGCCGTCATATTCACAAAATTTACAGTATTTTTGCAGCTATACGCTTCGTAAGTCAACGGGAATTCTCCATAATCCTTATTTTCTAACATAAGCTTAGCAAATGCTATATACAAATTATAATCATTTCTATCCAGTTTCTCATAAGGAAAGGAAATAAGATATTCCAAAAACTCTATTTTAGAATTATCGGTGTTTTCACATACTGCGGAGCAATAATGTAAAAACAGTTCTTCTTTTTCTCCAGCCAAAGCACTTGCCATCATATAAAAAGTTAATGTTTCTTGCTGTTGAAAATGCACTCCAAAAATATATACCGAAATCAATGTTGACAAGTAAAATATCTTATCATAATTACAGATAAAGAAATGCTTATCATCAAGCACATTTGTTATAAAATATTTTAGGGCTTCATTATTACGCTGAGTCATAAGCTCAGAACCTTTTATTTCTCCTGTAAATCCGAAACGATTCTTAAACTGTCTATACTTGTTCAGTATTTCTATTTCATCTTCTTTATCAGCAACAAAAACACTTCCCAATACAAAATGTCGTTGTCCATCATTAAACAATTGTCCATTTTTGTTTGGCATAATACAACCGGAATATCCAGATTCATCAAAAAATAATTTCAATTCATTTCTCCTTATGCTAAACGATAATTTACCGTATCAATCACTGATGGTAGCCTGACCGTTCATTAACATAGGTAAAAGCCAATCTCTAAGAGATGTTAGCTGTTGATTTTCTCTTGTATTTTCAGAAATAATATCAAACATCGGCATTACTTGACGGTTAAATCCTTCTAATTCCATTTTTTCAGGAATATAGATAGGTCTGTCTTTAAGTAAAGGCTTTTGCAAATGCTTCAGCCCTGTTCCTTGGAAGAATTTTTGGTCAAGTTCGGGCTTAATTGAAAATAACATTAAGTAGAGATAGTCTGACATTTCGGATTTTGCAGAAATGCTCCAAGTATCTGTTGAATAAGCTGCTTTACCAACATAAAATTTAACATCAGCGTTACCACCAGTATTTAAAAAGCAATTTCTACCATCAACAAATGGTTCGTTCCATTTCAAAATAGTTGCACCACTTGTAAAGAATGGATATTCGCCATTTGATGTTTTGGCTTCTCCGACCTGAATAGCTGACTTTTCTGCTTCGGTCAAAATATCTTTCAGTTTAGCATTAGGCTTTTTTGAGAAAAAAGTATGCATATAAATGTCATAAGCCATTGCTGATAAATTATCGTTTATCTTTTCATTTACAGTTATTTTTTTATCTATGCTTCTTAAAACCGTGGATATATTTTTTTGTATTTTCATATCTGGTAAATCAATAACTAACTGTTTTAATGTTTCCCCCGGCAAGTGTTTGATTGTTGTTTCTGTGAAGTGTCTTCTAAGTAAATCATTTTTCCCAGATAATAAAAACCAATAGTATAAATATTCAACATCTACCAAATTTGTATTAGGTCTTATTCTGTGCAATGCCTTTTGAATTTTCATATTTGGAAGTTCATCTCTCCAAATAGCACATCTACCCGGCTCGCCACCTTCACACATAATTAAGTCGCCATATTTTATGCCATATCTGTCATTTTCATTTGGCTCAAATCTCATCAAAGATAAATTGTTCAAATCAAATGACCCCCATCTAACATTTATGTTTGCAAGATATGGCTGATACTCCCCTTTATTTTTTTTACTATCAAGCATTTTCCCCAAACACGATTCGGTAATCTCGTCCATTCTATATTTCATAAACAATCTCCATTATCCAATATATTTTCTATGAGCCAATTTAACATTGCTCTGTTTAACCATTGCATACTGCAAAGTCGTATCTATTTTTCTATGTCCCAAAAGCTGCTGTAACTGTTCAATGGGCATTCCTTTATCTATTGCCATAGTCGCAAGAGTACGCCTAAATTTATGTGGATGTACCTTACTAAGACCTAATTGTTTTCCAAAATTTCGCAATCGCACTTCAATACCACCGATTTTTAATCTCTCATAAGGGGCTTTTAATGACACAAACAATGCCGGATTATCGTCCTTGCGACTGTTCAAGTAATTCTGCAAATGTATTTTTGTTCTTGCATCAAAATATACCATTCGCTCCTTATCGCCTTTGCCGAAAACAACACATTCTCTTTCATTAAAATCTATATCCTCACGATTTAGTAACACCATTTCTCCGACACGCATACCCGTTGAAGCAAGCATATCAATCATTGCCAAGTCCCTGAGTTCTGTGCAATTATCTCTCATCAATTCAAGTGCTTCATCTGAATAGGTTTCCTTAATGTTCGTTCCGGTCTTAACCTTATGTATTCGCCTGACCGGACTTTTCAAAATATAATCCTCGTCCTCAAGCCAAGAGAAAAAACTGGAAAGTACTCGTCTTATATTATCTATCGTAACTTTACTGGATTTTTTCTTAGCTTGATACTCTGTCAAATAACAACGAATATCGTCGGTCACAATATATTTGATACCTTTTCCAATACCATCAAGCATTGCCCGTATCGTTGCATTATAGTATTTCAAGGTTTTCTCAGAACAGCCTTCAATACGCTTTGCCGATAAGAAAGACTCTACTAAATTCTGTTCTGAAAGTTCCTTATCTTTTTCTGCCTTTGTTACCTCATAATCAAAAAGTGTATGTTGCAACACCTCTTGTAATCTTTCTGTCTGTGCGTTATTCAAGAAAGGTAACATTCCTTGAATAACATCTGTGATTAAGTTCTGTTTCATAGTCAATTCTCCTTTTATTTAACTTAGAGAACAACTATGGAGCGGTAGTCCCCTGATTTAACTCCTGCCACTCACAAGAGTTACGGGATATATTAAACGATAATTTAGAGCAGCAACTTATGCTTTTATATGATTATTGGTTTACCCAATTTGATTTTCCTGATAACGACGGCAATCCTTATCAGACTTCCGGTGGAAAAATGGTTTGGAATGATACTTTGAAACGTAATATTCCTGAAAATTGGAAAGTTCAATCTGTAATTTCAAACTGTTTATCTTCTATAATAAAACCCGGAGTCGAAATCTTTAATACAAAAACATACCTAGCAACAGCCGATGTTAAAGGTACTTCTATCTCAACAGGAACTATTGTTGATTACGACGGTAGAGAAAGTCGTGCTAATATGCAACCAAGTATAAATTCTGTATGGTTTGCTAAAATGAAAAATAGTATTAAACATCTTTACCTAAACAAAGAAATGCAACCTATTATTTCAAGTTGTATTCTTTCAACAGGATTTTGCGGATTACAATGCAACGAAATCAGTTTTGAATATATTGCTTCTTATGTTTCAAATGCATATTTTGAAATTCATAAAGATATGCTTGCTCACGGAGCGACTCAAGAAGCTGTAAACAATGATGATTTGGCAGGCGTTCACATTATTATTCCTGAAGATACAGTTTTACGTGCTTATCACGAAGCTACTCAGGCTATATATGCACAAATAAGTAAAAATATTTGCGAAAATCAAGAACTTGTTAAACTTCGTGACTGGTTGCTGCCTATGTTAATGAACGGTCAGGCTACCATCAGTGATTGATGTGGTAAATTATCGTTTATCGCTTTATTATTGGCAATTTTTTCATCAACAGACCATAACAAATTTGCAATTTTTTGTTGAGAAATCACATCGGGAATTTCTACCTCAACATCATAAATTTTTTCGGGCGATGTATGCTTTACCTTCGTACCTGATGAACTACGTTCTAACTGCTCTCTTACACTTTTGGTCATAAAAAGATAATATGCAAATAATTTGTTCAAACGCTTTTCATCACAAGTAATCAGTCCTATTCGCTGATTATGCAAGTATTTATCATTTTCAGGAACTAACGCTGTACTTCCTAAAAGTCCCTCTGCCTGTTGTGTCATGGCAACTATCAAATCGCCTTTATGACACAAATATTCCTTTGGATAAACTCCTGTATAGTAACGTTCTTTCCCATTATTAGGCTTGAATCCCCCTTTTTCAAAAAAATTCCCCGGAGTTAAAATACTTTGTTCTCCATCTTCCGCAAAATACTCTCCCTTAAAAGCCCACCCATGCTTTACTGATAGTATTTCTCCAAGTTTCATTCTATTCATACTTTACCTTCTTTAACTGTTCCATGATTTCCGTTTTCAGTTTGTCGCCCTCTGCAAAATATTTTTGCAGTTTCTCTGCATAGGCACTCATACGAGCATTAAACTCGTCCTGTGACAATTCAACATATTCGATTTTTACATCAAAATATTGTCCAGCCGCAAGTGAATACTTCTTTTCTTTGATTTCATCATAGGTAACAGCAACTGAAAAATCATCAACGGCTTCTTTATTAAGGAATGTATCAACAATTTTATCAATCTCAAAATCACGAAGTCTGCGTTTCTGATTATTACCGTCCTTATATTCTTCTCCCAGTTTTGAAGCATCTATCAGTACAACCTTGTCTGTTTTTCTTGAATTATCGAAAAATAATACTGATACATTCGTTCCGGTATTAGCAAATACATTTGACGGCATACTAATACAGCCATAAACAATATGTTCGTCTACAATATGTTGTAGTATTTTCTTTTCTACACCCGACTTTGCAGTTATAAATCCGGTAGGAACTACAATCGCACCTTTTCCGGTTGATTTCAATGAGTTAAGAACGTGCTGAATGAACAACGTGTAAATTGCCATACTCTCTTTCTTCTTGGCAGGTACTTTCGGAACTCCCGCCCAAAAACGAACGGGCATTGCTGCTATACGCTCTCTTGTATCTGAGAAATCCATCTTAAAAGGCGGATTTGAAACTACATAATCAAAAGTTCTTAATTCCTGTCCATTATCACTCTTATGATATGGAGCAATCAGCGTATCTCCTTGAATTGCGTGGTCAAGAGAAGATACCAAGCTGTTCAGGATAAGATTAAGTTTTAACATTTTATTACTTCGCTGTGAAATATCCTGTGCAAAAATCGTACACTTATCTTCGCCAATTTTATGGGCAAGAGCCATCAAAAGTGTTCCTGTTCCGGCTGATGGGTCATAACACTCAATGCTATGTAAATCAGTTGCATTTCCAACAAGCAATCTTGCCATAATCGTTGCAATAGCGTGAGGAGTATAATACTCTGCATACTTACCACCGCCTGCGGTATTGTAGTCCTTTATCAGATATTCAAATATATCTGCAAAGAAATCATAGTGCTTCTCAAATGCTTCTTCAAAAGAAAAGTTTACCAACTTATCAACCAAAGCACGGGCAAAAGGTGCTCTTGCTGTATCGTCCGTTACATACTGTGTCAGCTTTTCAAAAAGCGGTATTTTTGTATTCTGAGCAGTCTGAGTTGAAAATATATCAATATTCTTATCTGCTATATCTGTCATCGTGCTGTCAAAGATTAAATCAAAATCGCCCTTTGCCTGCTGATTCCATAAGTTGGCAATAAGATGTTCCGGATTAAGTAATGGAATATCTGACGGTAAACTATCAAAAATATCCAAGCGGTCATCTTCTGACATTTCTGCATAAGCAAGTTCCCATTTTTCAGCATTTTTAAGAACCGGACTTACTTTTTTTACTTCATATCCGAACTTATCATTAAGGAACTTATAAAGGAAAACCTGTGTGATAATTTTATATTCGTTACCATCGTTTCCCATACCATAGGTCTGACAAGTTGCTTTTAAGGCATCTATCAACTCTATGGTTTTTTCTTTTATCGTCTTTATTTCTTCCATTGTGTTCTCCTTTATGCCACTGAATAAGTCTGGTTATACTGGTCAAGATACTGTTTTGTAATCCTGCTCTGTATAAATACTCTATCCTCACGAGCACTCGCTATTCCCAACTTATCAATGCCTGCTTTTATTTGTGTCATAACCGTTCTCTCAAAATATGCGTCTTTCTTCAATATATCATTTCTGTCATACACTTTCTGGTCAATATCAGACTTAATAGAAAGTAAAACATTCATAATAGACATATCATATTCTGAAACAATCGGCTGTTTATTTGCTGCTTTTCGAGCAAGATTTTCTTCCCTGATTCTTTTATGAACCCTTGCGAATTTCGCATCGCCATTATATTTTCTCAGCAGAACCGTGTTTTTCTTCTGCAATTCATCAAGCTTTTTCAGAATATCTTCCAATTCCTTTCCTTGCTCCTCAATCTCAGATACACTCTTAGGTTCAAAACCATGTTGCTTGAAGCGAAGCAAAAATGCTTCCTGCAAAGTAATAAACTCAGGGTCATCAGGGTCGATATTCTGAGTAAAGGCACGAACAGTCTTTTTATACTTTTCTGTTACTGCGTCTTTACCACCGACGATTTTCAATTCTTCCTCGCTGATTTTGCTGAAATTAAAAGTAATATCCTCCATTGCTTCATTGACAAGCAACTTTGTGGTATCATCACTTGCAAAAAGTTCTTTCTGATTTATGTTATCAATATGATGTTGCACCTCTGAAATCAATGATGGCAATTTTGTTAATTCCATTTTTGCAAATGTTTCCTTTAACTCATCATCGCCAAAGGTTCTTACCAAATTACAACAATCACGAGCAGCAATAAGAATTTTTTTAAGTTTAAGCAATTCCTGCTTATCCTCAATCGTGGATATTTCAGAACTAAATTCTTCTGCATTATCTGTGGTGTAGTTAAAAAGAACCTGCTGCACTTCCTGCATTTGTTTAATGAGTTCTGCCGGGTCTTCAATAACCTGTTTGAATGTATCTGTTTCATTTCCCTCACCAACTTCATTCGGGTCATTAAAACGGTTCAGCTCTTTGAGGTATGCTTCATTTGTTTCCTCAAAATTCCTTTTTATATTTGCAAAATCAATGACATAACCATAATGGTTTTCTTTATACGGTCTGTTGACTCTTGTAATTGCCTGCAACAAATTATGGTCTTTCAATTTTCGACCAAAATACAGGCGTTTCAATCTTGGTGCATCAAATCCGGTAAGAAGCATATTGAAAACGATAAGAATATCAACTGTCATATTATTTTTGAAGTCATCAATAATCTTATCTCTTGTATCTTTGTCATCACTATCGTGAAGTATAAGTCCAGCTCGCAAATGACTTTTCATAGAAGCGTCTTTATTAAGTTCTGCTTGAATTTCATCAAAATACGCAAACAGCTTCCTTGCCTGCTCACTTGTTTCACAAATGACCATACCGCCGAGCGTATTATCTCCCTGAATTTGTCTAAATCTCTTTAGGTCAGAAATAATATATCTAAGCAACTCTTTGACATAGTTATCGTGTTCAACAATCTGACTTTTCTTTACGTCTTTCTTTTCTACCAAAGTTTCAAGTTTTTCATAAATTTCAGAAAGTCGCTCCTTATACTGCGTTTCTATATCCTCACGGATAATTTTCAGCGTATATCCATCTAAAATTGATTTGTCATAATAGTATGTATGAATATAATTACCAAAAACTCTCCAAGATTCTCTTTCTTCTTTCAAAAGTGGTGTTCCTGTCAACGCAATCTTAATCGCATTTTTATCCGCATCAAGAAGATTAGCCAAGAATGAGCCTTCTGGTTTATATCCTCTATGTGCTTCATCAATAATAAACACTCTCTGCAAATTCGTTGCATACGCAGGAAGGTCAACTTTTGACCTATCTTCAGCAAAACGCTGTATATTTACAACTGTAATTTCTGGTTTTCCAGTATTTCCCTCTTGCGCCTGATTGTTACGGAACTGTTCCATAAGTTCAGCACGGGAACTTGCTGTTTTTACAACCAATCCACGAGCTTCAAATTCTTCTGAAGCCTGTTTCAGCAAATCAAGGCGGTCAACAATGAAATAAAACTTTGCAACTTTATTTTGCTTGCTAAAATAGTCAGAAAGAACATAAGTCAGGTAATAAGAAAGGGCTGTTTTTCCACTACCTTGAGTATGCCATATGACACCTGAATTAACACCTTCATCAATCTTACTTCTTACTGTTAATGCAGCAAACATCTGTTGATAACGCATTATATGTTTCTGTTCAATAAACTCTATCTTGCCATTTATTTCTTTATGAAAACGAACATAGGCAATTCCATATTTCAATATAAATAGCAATCTTTCAGGACTACACATAGATGTCAGTACACGGTTGGTTGGTGTATAGGTATCTAAATTTGTTTGATATTCCGGAGAAGTATGAATAACCTGACAATTAAAGTCAGTCAATATCTTCTTTTCAACAATCGGGTCAATATCCTTATATGGGAAATCTGCATTATAAGGTGCAATATCCAAATTTGTAGGATTTTCTTCTCTGAAACAGTTGAACGGTGCAGACTGTTTTGCCGTCGTACAATAGAATGCCCCCTGAACCGGAACAATACCACCCATAGTGTCATATTCCATATTATTAGAGAAAATCATCAACTGTGTAATATTCAAAAATCTCCTAAATTTTTTATTAGGAAATCTCTTTTGGTTCATTCTCTTGCTTTCTGCAACCATACCGCCGTGATTATTCGGCTTCTTTACTTCAACAAATACAAGTGGAAGTCCATTTACAAACAATGTAATATCAGGTCTAAATTCATCTTGGTCACGCTTACAAGTGAACTCGGCGGTAAAATGATATGTATTATTCTTTGGATTTTCAAAATCCACCAATCTAACAGGCGAAACAGACGATAAACGCTCGTAAAAACTGCGTCCTATATCATCATTATCTAATTCCTGCCTAATAGTTTTCAATGTCTGTTCCGCTTCTCCTGCGTGGGTAGGATTAAGCCGTGCGAACTGCTCCTTGAAAACGTTAATTAAGATATTGGTATCAGGGTCATATACTGTGCCTGCCATATCTTCAGTTATTTTCCCGAAATAGGTATAACCAAGGCGTGTCAAATGAACCATTGCTGGCATTTGAACACGGGTAGCTTCGTTAAACATATTTTTCTTACCACTTGCCGCCATCTTCAGACCTCCTCATATCATTCGTCTAATATGACTTCACATACATCGCCAATATCACAATGAAATACTTTGCAGATTCTCATAAGCACATCAAGGGATACTGTTTCATTCTTATTTAATTTTGTTGCAACAGACGATGAAATCTCCGCAGCACGCATTAAATCTTGTCTTTTCATTTGATTATCAATCATAAGTTTTTGAAGTTTGTTGTAGCTTATTCTCATCTGTAACGCTCCTTCGTATTCTCCGTTCCTTTTGGTTACAGTTACTCATTTGACATTATACTATGAATAATCTATTTTTTCAAGATATAGGGATTTATTCGCAACTCCTATCCAACAAGGTGTCACTTTTTACAAACACCTAATACAACTCTTTTAAAGAATAATAAAAAAGAGATGCCGAAGCACCTCAATTATACATTCT
>OOCH01002793.1_pt1 | contig 10242 bp, 9 predicted proteins | sample 1671641 | NCBI WGS metagenome assembly OOCH01 (sample SAMN06348177, study PRJEB24527) | human gut metagenome | biome: human gut; feature: ankylosing spondylitis patient; material: feces | host: Homo sapiens | place: China | collected 2015-10
GGATGCCCTGCTGCCGTCAGGGCATTCTGGCCGGTACGGTGCTGGCCTTTGCCCGTGCGCTGGGCGAATATGGTGCCACCAGCATGATCGCAGGCTACACGCCGGGCAGGACGGCCACCATTGCAACCACGGTCTACCAGCTCTGGCGCACCAACGATGAAGCCGGGGCCATGCAGTGGGTGCTGGTGGATATCGTTATCTCGGCGGTGGTGCTGCTGGCAGTGAACCTGCTGGAACGCAGGCAGAAGCAGGGAGGAAAGCGCGCATGAGCCTGGAAGTAAATGTGACCAAGCGGTTTGATGGCTTTACCCTCCACGCTGCGTTCACGGCGGGGGATACCGCCACCGCCCTTCTGGGCGCGTCCGGCTGCGGCAAAAGCATGACCCTGCGCTGCATTGCAGGCATCGTCCGGCCGGACGAGGGGCGCATCGTGCTGGATGGCCGGGTGCTGTTCGACAGCACTCAGGGCATCGACCTGCCGCCCCAGCAGCGCAATGTGGGCCTGCTGTTCCAGAACTACGCCCTGTTCCCCAACATGACCGTGGAACAGAATATCCTCAGCGCACTGAAAAAGGAAAAGGACCCTGCCGCCCGCAGGGCTGCCTGTGCCGAGGCATTGCGTGCCATGCGGCTGGAAGAACTGGCCAAGCGCCTGCCCGGCGCGCTTTCGGGCGGGCAGCAGCAGCGTGCCGCCTTGGCCCGCATCCTGGCGGCCAAACCCCGCATCCTGATGCTGGACGAGCCATTCAGTGCGCTGGACAGCTATCTGCGCGAGGAGGTAGAGGGGGAGGTAGGCAGCCTGCTGGCCGGATTTGCGGGCACAGCCCTGCTGGTGACCCACAACCGGGACGAGGCCTACCGCCTGTGCAGGGAGATGATCGTGATGGACAGCGGCGAGGTGCTCCGGGCAGGCACGACCAAGGAGGTCTTTGCCGACCCCCGCACCCGTGCCGCCGCCCGCCTGACCGGCTGCAAAAACATTCTGCCCTGCACCCGGGTGGGGGAGCATACCGTTCATCTGGCGGGCTGGGAACAGCCGCTGACCGTGGCTCTGCCGGTGCCCGAGGGCTGCTGTGCCGTGGGCATCCGCGCCCATGATTTTGCACCCTGCGCTCCCGGCACCCCCAACAGCCTGCCGGTGCAGGCTGTCACCACCAGTGAGAACCCCTTTGACTGGAACATGATCTTCACCCTGCCCGGCGGTGAGGCCCGCCTGTGGTGGAAGGTGTCCAAGGAGACAATGGCGGCCCCGCCGCCAAAAGCACCCGCCTGCCTTGCTGCCGCCCCGGAAAATATCATGCCGCTGGTCTGAGGCAAAAGAATCGCTCTCTCCCTGCTCCCGAAACAGAAATACGGAGCAGGGAGAATTTTTTTGAAAAAAACACTTGACTTTATCAAGTAACATGATTATACTAGACCTTGTCAAGTAAAGGAGATGCAAAGAGTGATTCAATCGACCATATCCTTCTACGCGATGGAGTTTTACAAGCAGTTCGCAGCCTACACCACCCAGCAGCTGCAGGAGTTTGGCCTGAGCTTTGGCATGATGTATTTTGTGATCTACGTGGGCAAACATCCCGGCTGCACCCCGGCTGAGATGACCAAAAACCTGCACTTGGACTGGGGCCACTGCCAGCGCAGCGTGATCAAGCTGGTGGAAGATGGCTTTATGACCCGGGAAAAGCAGGGCCGCAGTTATCATTTGGGGCTGACCCCGGCGGGTGAGAGAGCATTCCGGACCTGCCACCAGGTGTTTTTCGATTGGGATGCACAAAATTTGAGCGGGTTGACCGAAGAGGAACAGCACCAGCTCCTGAGCCTGCTGCAAAAGGCAGCACGGACGAGAAAAGAGAGTGTGTAACATGTACGACACCATCCTGAGCCCCATTGATTACGGTGGAATGCAGCTGAAGAACCGCATCATCTTTGCTCCCACCACCTTCGGCCTTTCGGACGAGGAATATCTGGCAGAGATGGAGCGGCTGGCCAAGGGCGGCTGCGCCATGATCATCATCGGCGACGTGCCGGTGGCCAAGAGCCGGTTTGAGAAGTCCCTGTTTGACAAAAAGGGCTTTGCCTTCTATCAGCAGATCTGCGAGACTGCCCACAAGTACGGCTGCAAGGTCTGCGCCCAGCTCCACCAGACCGATACCGACATGATGTCCATCATCAAGTGCATCCCGGGGATGCTGATGAAAAAGATCACCCCCGACCAGCTGCGGGAGCGGATGAACGATGCCGTGGGCCCCTACATCACCAAGATGTCCCAGAAAAAGATCCATCAGATCATCGATGGCTTTGGCAAGGCCGCTGTGCTGGCAAAGCAGGCGGGCTTTGACATGGTGCAGGTGCACGGCGACCGGATGTGCGGCAGCTTCTCTTCCGCCATCTTCAACCACCGCACCGATGAATACGGCGGCAGTGCCGAACGCCGCGCCCGCTTTGCCGTGGAAGCTGTCAAGGCAGTGCACGCCGCTGTGCCTGGCATGGCCATTGACTACAAGCTGGCTGTCCGGCAGGAGAACCCCCATTACGGCAACGCCGGTGTGGTGGAGGAGGAACTGGCCGTGTTCGTGCCCCTGCTGGTGCAGGCAGGCGTGACCAGCTTCCATGTGACACTGGCCAACCACTCTGCGCTGGAAAACACCATCCCGCCGGCCAGCCACCCCGAGTTCAAGGAGAACGGCTGCTTCCTCAAGTTCTGCGATGAGGTGCGCCGGTATACCAGCGTGCCGCTCTGCGGTGTGGGCGGCCTGAACGACCCCGATTTTGTGGAGCAGCAGCTTGCCAGCGGCCGCATCCAGTGCGCGGCAATGTGCCGCCAGCTGCTGGCCGACCCCAACTGGGTCAACAAACTGCAGAGCGGCAATGCGGCAAAGATCCACCGCTGTGTCCGCTGCAACAAGAAGTGCCTGGGCGGCCTGATCGCCCATCAGGGCACTCGCTGTGTCTATGATGCCCTGAACGCAAAAGAACAGGGAAGCATCTGATATCAAACATAATAAAGGAGAATGACCATGAGCTACGCCATCGTTTTCAGCAGCAAGACCGGCAACACCCGCCTGCTGGCCGACACCCTTCGCGCAAGCTTGCCCCAGAATGAGTGCACCTACTTCGGAGCACCGGCCCCGGAGGCACTGGAGGCTGAGACCCTTTACATCGGCTTCTGGACGGACAAGGGCCATGCCGATGACACCCTCACCGCCTTTTTGCAGACCCTGAAGGGGAAGCGGATCTTTTTGTTCGGCACCGCAGGCTTTGGCGGCAGTGCGGAATATTTCGAGCAGATCCTGGCAGCGGTGCAGAAATCGCTGGATGAGAGCAACACGGTCATTGGAACTTATATGTGCCAGGGCAAGATGCCCATGACCGTGCGCCAGCAGTATGAAAAGATGCTGCAGCAGCCCAACCATGCGCCCAATCTCGAAATGCTGATCGAGAATTTTGACAAGGCACTGGCTCACCCGGATGCCGCAGACCTCGACCAGCTGCGCAAAAAGGCGGCAGAGGTGCAGGCATAACGGAAGAACTCTTCAAAAAGCAGTTTTTTGAGAAAGCTGCTCCAAAACAGTTGACAGGTTCTGCCCGATGTGGTAGGATAATGTCGAGGAAATGGGAACAGTTCCTCAAGGTGAATTGAATATTCTCGGCAAAACAGTCGAAAGGCTGTGACGCAAAGCTACAGGGCCTGTAAAATGGCAGCCAGCTGCTTCTCAAAGAAATCTTTCTTTGGGCGACCTGCTTAGAATTTCTAGGTGTTGTTTTGCTGAGTGTATTGCAGAACAACACCTTTTTTCGTTCTCAAATTTCTTCCCAAAAGAAGAAAGGCACGCAAAACTGAATATCCTCGGCAAAGCAGTCGAAAGGCTGTGACGCAAAGCTATAGGGCCTGTAAAATGGCAGCCAGTTGCTTCTCATCACCTGAGGGTCTCCACAGCGGAGATTGGGTGTTGAGTGACCTTCATCTGAAGCATCAGGTGTCGATTGCCGAGTATACCAGCAATCGACACCTTTTTTCATGGGGCAACACAAAAGAGGTTCAACACCATGCGTAACGCTTCGATGAAAGTCCTGAAGAATCTGGTCTGCTGCGCCGCATTCATCTGCCTGATGTTTGTTCTGGCAATGCCCGCACACGCAGCTTCCAAGGCCGATGAGCTGCTGCAGCTCGTCAACGCAGAGCGTGCACAGGCTGGTGTGGCTCCTCTGAGCATGGGCAGCAGCGCACTGAATGCTGCCGCACAGGCCCGTGCAGAAGAACTTACCGTCAATTATTCCTACAACCGCCCCAATGGCAGCCGCGAGTTCACCATCCTGCCGGAGTACGGTGTGGATGATGTTTCTGTGGGCGAGAACTACTGGGCAGCTGCTGAGGATGCTTCGGACGTGGTCGCCGCCTGGAATCGCTACGATTTCTTCAAGGAGCGGATGCTGGACAAGGATGCCACCTCCGTTGGCATTGGCTACTACGAGGGCGGCGAGTACGGCAATTACTGGGTGATGATCTTCACCTACGCCCGCGGCACCAGTGAGAACGGTTTCGCACAGGAAGTGCTGGCGCTGGTCAACGCTGAGCGTGCAAAGGAAAATCTGGCACCTCTGGCCATGGGCGATGCCAAGCTGCAGGCCGCCGCCGATGAGCGCGCAAAGGAAGTGGCAAAGGTCGCTTCCCACACCCGCCCCGATGGCACCAACTGCTTCACCGTGCTGAAGGAATACGGCGTGTCTGATACCGCCACCGGCGAGAATGCCGCCTGGGGCGAGACCACGCCCGAAAAGGTCGTTGCAGACTGGATGGCTTCGGAAGGCCACCGTGTCAATATCATGGACCCCGCCGCCAAGTATATGTGCCTTGGCTACAATTACGATGCCAATTCTCAGTGGGGCCACAACTGGATCCAGATCTTCGCAAAGTAAGCGGATGACTTCCATTGAGCGTTGTACGATGAAATAAAACAGAGCAAAAAGAGATGCACCCCGCTCCCTGAACCGGTTTCAGAAAGGCGGGGTGCATCTCTTTTGTTTTTTTATTCTGCTGCCATCTCAGCCACATCCTCGGGGCTGAAATCACCCAGGGGCAGGATGAGCCGGCCCAGCGTTTCCTGCGGCAGGGCGGCAAGCCGGGCACTCTCGTCCGCAATTTCGGCAGGGCAGAGGACGTGCACGCCGTCCGCACCGGTCTCTACCCGGGCGCGGTGGCCGGTGGCAATGTACTGGATGCCCAGCCGGTCAGCCGCCGCCAGCAGGGCGGGGAAGCGCAGGTCGGCCGGGGCAGCGGTCTCCTCAGCCAGCTGGCTGGCCAATTCGCTGGCATTCAGGGTGATGCACTCGATGCCCAGAGCCTTGGCGGCTTCCTTGGCGGCATCCACAACGGGGTCATCGGTGCACAGACGCACCACAGCGCCCATCACCGCAAAGCCCTGCTGCTGTAAAATGCGGACAGCTGCTTTGCAGCCCGTGCCGCCGCACAGGCCTACCAGTACCTTGTCCTGCTGTTCATAGGTGTCGAACCCGCTGCCGGGCAGAAATGTATCGCTCATCGTCCCTGTCTCCCTCCGTGTGCCTGACTTTGTGCCACGGCCAGCTGGTCGCAGCGCTCGTTTTCCGGGTGGCCTGCATGGCCCTTGACCCAGACATAAGTGATCTTGTGCCGGGCTTCCTGCTCCAATGCCTGTTCCCACAGGTCGGGGTTCAGGGCAGGGGAGCCGTCGGACTTTTTCCAGCCCCGGCGCTTCCAGCCCCTGGCCCAGCCCTTTTCCAGCCCGTTGATGACGTACTGGCTGTCAGAGCACAGCCGCACCTCGCAGGGCTCCTTGAGCTGGCGCAGGGCCTCGATAAAGGCAGTCAGCTCCATCCGGTTGTTGGTGGTGGAAGCATCGCCGCCGCTGAGCTCTTTTTCGTAGACCTTGCCGTTGAAGCGGTAGCGCAGCACTGCACCCCAGCCGCCCGGGCCGGGGTTGCCGCTGCACGCGCCATCGGTGTAAACTTCGACTTGTTTCATCTGTTTCTCCCGGAACTTGAATTTTTGGATACTTCTATTTAGAGCTATTTTTCCGGTTCTGTCAAGAGGAAAACGTATCATCCCCGGCTTTTCCGGCAAAGCTTTGAATTGACAAAGTGGACAAGAAATACTATACTGTTTGTAACAAAATGCGTATAGGGGCGCACCGGTGCGGTGTGTCCGGCCGGAACGGGGCAGTGCCGCGGTCGCATCGAACAGATGGACTGACAGGGCAGAAATTACTCCGTTTCGGCCATCCCAGTGCCGAAAACGGGCATGGAAGCGAAAAATTCTATACGATGGTTTCGATGGGAGCGGCGGTGCGTTTGCTGCTCCTTCACAGCAGACAGGCCGCTCGCAAAGGGGTGTGCCTGCGTTTTGTAATTGATTTTGGAGGTACCGCATGGCACAGGTCAAAGAACAGAACCCGGCTCAGGCTCAGAACAATCCGAACAGAAACAGTGAATCCGGCGGGGAAAAGCGTACCCGCACCCGCCGCCCTTATTATAACCGGCGGCCCCGCCGTTCTCAGCAGCCCAAGGAGGCCGCTGTGCCCATCCACATCTACCCGCTGGGCGGTCTGGGTGAAGTGGGCAAGAACATGACCGTGTATGAGTGCAACGGGGACATGATCATCGTGGACTGCGGTCTGGTGTTCCCGGACAGCGAGATGTACGGCGTGGACATGGTGATCCCGGACTTTACCTTTGTGGTGCAGAACAAGGACCGCATCAAGGGCCTGCTCATCACCCACGGCCACGAGGACCACATCGGCAGTCTGCCGTACCTGCTCAAAAAATTCAATGTGCCGATCTACGCCGCCAAGCTGACGATTGGTCTTATCAAGAACAAGCTCGAGGAGCACGGCCTTGCGTCCAGCGCGATCTTCCATGAGATCCGCCCGCGCCAGAAGGTCACGCTCGGCTGCTTCACCGTTGAGCCGATCCACGTCAACCACTCCATCCCGGACTCGCTGGCCTTCGCCATCGACTGCCCGGCGGGCGTGGTCATCCACACCGGCGACTTCAAGGTCGACTACACGCCGCTGTCCGGCGACGCCGTGACCGACCTGCCCACGATTGCCGAGTATGGCCGCAAGGGTGTGCTGGCGCTGCTGGCAGATTCCACCAACGCAGAGCGCCCGGGCTTTACCGCCACTGAACAGACCGTCGCCGAAGGTGTGCGCCGCCTGTTTGTCAAGGCCGGTAAGCGCCGCATCATCGTGGCAACGTTCGCCTCCAATATCTACCGCGTGCAGCAGATCATCGACCTGGCGATTGAGTCGGGCCGCAAGGTTGCCGTCAGTGGGCGCAGCATGGTCTCCAACACCGAGATGGCCCGCGAGCTAGGCTACCTGCACGCGCCGGATAATGTGCTTATCACGATTGACGAAATCAACAAATACCCGCCGGAGAAGGTCGTGCTCATCACCACCGGCAGCCAGGGCGAGCCGCTGAGCGCGCTGTCCCGCATGGCGCAGGCCAGCCACCGTCAGGTGCGCGTCGGCCCCAATGACTTCATCATCATCTCGGCCCGCCCGATCCCCGGCAATGAAAAGACCGTCACCAAGGTCGTCAACGGCCTGCTGACTCTCGGGGCCGAGGTCATCTACGAAAATATGTACGACACCCACGTGTCCGGCCATGCCTGCCAGGAGGAGCAGAAGCTCATGCTGACGCTGGCCCACCCGCAGTTCTTCCTGCCCGTGCACGGTGAGTTCAAGCAGCTCAAGCGCCACGCCGAGACCGCGGAGCATCTGGGCTATATCCCGAAGCAGAATATCTATATCGCCGAGAACGGCCAGAACATCCGCCTTTCCGCGGATGGCATGACCGTTGAGAACACTGTTACGGCGGGCGCTGTGATGGTCGATGGCTACGGCGTCGGCGATGTAGGCAACGTGGTCCTGCGCGACCGCCACCACCTGTCGGAGGACGGCATCATCATTGTGACCGCCGCCATCGACGGCAGCAACGGACAGGTTCTCTCCGGTCCCGATCTTGTCAGCCGCGGCTTTGTCTACGTGCGTGAGAGCGAGGAGCTGATGGAGGGAGCCCGCACCCAGGTGGAGATGGCCCTGGACCGCAGCCTGGCCGACAATATGCACGACTGGGCCAGCGTCAAAGCCCGCGTGCGCGAGGCGCTGTCGAGCTATATCTACCGCCGCACCAAGCGCAGCCCCATGATCCTGCCAATTCTGCTGGAAGTGTAATTGTTTTCCTGAACAGGGGAGTGTACGATGAAACACAAGGATGGATTGGATATTGCCGCTCTGCTGCTGTTGCTGCTGGTCGCCATCGCCGCGATGGCCGTGCCGGTGGCCCTGACGCAGCCTGCCCTGCTGGCCGTGCCTGCGGTGCTGGTACTGATCGCGCTCTGTGTAGTGCTCTACCAGCGCCGCCGCCTGCGCGCGTTTCTGGCCAGGCAGCTTTGCAGCACCGATTTTGAGAACAGCCGTATCCAGTACAGCCTGGCAAATCTGCCCATCCCCACGGTGCTTGTCAACGACGGGCGCATTTTGTGGTACAACCAGTATTTCAGGCAGGATGTGCTGAACGATTACGACGCGGTGACCCGCCCGGTGAATCGCGTTCTGCCGGAGCTGGATCTGGCCGTCTGCTCCCGCCCGCACGGGCAGGACCTGAAAGTGGGGGAGCGCCGCTTTACGGCCTATGCAGGCTCAGCCAAGGGCAGCCGCGGGGCCAGCCTTGTGTATCTCATCAATGATACGCTTTATAAAGAAACGCTCGACGAGTACAACGAGAGCCGCCCGGCCTGTCTCATCATCGTCATCGACAGCTATGACGAGCTGTTTGATGATATGAAGGACAGTGAGCAGGCCAAGGAGCTGGAGGCTATCAACAGCCTGCTGGAGAAATACATCGGGCGCAGCACCGGCTTTTTGCGCAAGGTCACGAACAGCCGCTACATCGCAGTGGTGGAGGAGCGTGACGTCCGCTGGATGCTGGCGGAGCGCTTTGACATCCTCGATAAGGTCCGTGCGCTGCATCCCGGCGGGCTGACCACGCTGTCCATCGGTGTCGGCCACGGCGGAAAGACCCTGCAGGAATGCCACCAGATGGCACGCGAGAGCATCGACATTGCCCTGGGCCGCGGCGGCGACCAGGCCGCCGTTAAGACCGTTGACGGCTTTGAGTTCTACGGCGGTATCTCCCACGGCGTCGAGAAGCGCAGCCACGTCCGCAGCCGCATTATTGCCAACGCGCTGTGCGACCTCATCAAGCGCAGCGACAGCGTTATCATCATGGGGCACCGCATGAGTGACCTCGACGCCGTCGGCTCCGCCATCGGCGTGCTGCGCATCTGCAAAATGTGCGATGTGCCCGCGGTCATCGCCATCAACAGCGAGGCTACGCTCGCCGGGCCGCTGCTCAAGACTTTTCTTGATGCAGGCGAGGGCCACGACTTTATCGCACCCGATCAGACGCTCGACGTCATCACGCCGAACACGCTGCTGATCGTCGTCGATACCTACCAGAAGCGCCTGCTGGAAAGCCAGAAAATCTACGAAAAGTGCAAGCGCGTTGTTGTCATCGATCACCACCGCATGGCGGTCGGCCATATCGACAACCCGCTGCTGCTCTACCACGAGCCTTACGCCTCCAGTGCCAGCGAACTGGTGTGTGAACTGCTGCAGTTCCTGCCCAAAGAGGATAACATCACCGCGCTGGAAGCCCAGGCCTTGCTGGCCGGCATCATGCTGGATACGAGAGACTTTACCCTCCACACCGGCGTGCGGACCTTTGAAGCTGCGGCTTTCCTGCGCCGCATGGGTGCCGATACTGTGGCGGTCCGCAAGCTGTTTGCTTCCAGCATGGAAAGCTATCAGGAACGCAGCCGTCTGGTGGGGGCTGCCGAGGTGTACCGCAACTGTGCCATCAGCTGCACCTCCGGCAATGTGGAGGGCATAAGAGTAGTAGCCCCGCAGGCCGCCGATGACCTTTTGGGCATCAGCGGGGTGGATGCTTCCTTTGTACTGTACGAGCAGGATGGCGCTGTTAATATTTCGGCCCGCAGTATGGGTGCCGTCAATGTTCAGCTCATTTTGGAAGGGATGGGTGGCGGCGGCCATCAGACCATGGCCGGCGCGCAAATCAAAGATATCACACTGGAGGATTGCCGCCAGCAGCTGCTGGTCGCCATCGACCGGTATTATGAAGAAAACCCCAAGGGAGGAAAAGACACATGAAAGTAGTACTGAAACAGGATGTAAAAGGAAC
>OOCH01002796.1_pt1 | contig 10240 bp, 7 predicted proteins | sample 1671641 | NCBI WGS metagenome assembly OOCH01 (sample SAMN06348177, study PRJEB24527) | human gut metagenome | biome: human gut; feature: ankylosing spondylitis patient; material: feces | host: Homo sapiens | place: China | collected 2015-10
AAATATCATCAAGATACGAATTGTTTACAATATTCAAATTTTGAAACTCTATCATATACAAATAATCAGAAAACAATTGTGATAGTCAGTCATGATGAAGAGCTTGTAGAAAGAGCGGATCGTATAATAAATATCTAAAATGAACTTTAAGCACGCGCATAAGACGCAAAAATAACTGAATGTGCTTTAAATAAAGAAATATTCAGTTCTCTAAACGTTAGTTTATACTTTCGCAAGAAATACAAAAAACCACTCAAGAACTTATGGTTCAGAGTGGTTTTTTTATGCATAATGGTTTGAAATGTGCTATTCATCTAAAGCTTGTATTTCGCATGTACTTTTTTGATGTCATATATAGCTAGTACAAGACAGAGTATTTCTGAAATCGTACAACTGATCCATATACCATTGGCTTGGAAAAGTGATGTGCAGATAAGTAGGGAAAGAATCACAAAGACAATGCCTCTAGATATAGATAAAATAAAAGCTTTCTTTGCTTGCTCAATAGAGACCATATATCCGGTTGTAATCACTACATGTCCCATGATTAAGAAGACAGGACTAAATAGTCGAAGTGCATGAATGGTTGTCATGTAATTGGTGGTATTTGCTTGAATAAAGGCACCAGTAATATTTGCTGCGAATACTTGCACAAAGCCAAACAAGGCTATTCCTGCAATACTCACAAGAACTCTGGCGTATCTATGGAAGGTTTGAATGGCTTTTTTATCATCTTTTCCATAAGCGTAACTAATAAGCGGTTGAGTTCCTTGACTGGTACCGACCATAACCATAAGAACAAGGTTATATACATACATTAATACAGTAAAGGTTACTAATCCATTGGTTCCAAGCAGTTGGTTGATGCGAAAATTAAAGGCCGTAATCATAATTCCTGGAGATATTTCTGAGATGCAGTCAGCTAAACCTAAAGGGATAATCCGTTTATATTCTCTAAAGGGGTATTTGGCACGTACAAAGTGAAAATGCGATTTATGACTAAACGCAAAGTGGTAGAAAAAGAATAAAAATGTCATCATTTGGGATAAGCCGGTTGCCAGGGCTGCCCCTTCGATGCCCATCTGAAAAGGTCCCATAAATAAAGGATCTAACACTAAGTTTGTGCAGGCACCGATACAGATGCCAATAATAGATTTATGCGGAAAGCCATCGGCTTTTAGTAAGACCTCAAAACAATAGGAAACAATGTAAAAGAAGGCGAAACAAGATAAAACTTGAATATAACTGTTTGCGTATCCAAATACATCTTTATTGGCTTGCAGGATCTTTGTGATGGTATGGGAATGAAAGAAAGATACCAGTGAAATAAAGAGGGCAATACAGGAAATGACAAGGGTATTCATAGTAAATACTTCATGCATTTTTTCTTCTTCTTTAGCCCCACGGTAGATAGCCATGATGGTGCTGGAACCAACCGCAAATAGTACACCTACAGAAAAGATCGTTGTCACGAAAGGACTCGCTACATTGATTGCAGCTAGTGCGGTGTCTCCTTCATAATGGGCTACAAAGATTCCATCGACCAGGGTATATAGATTAAAAATCACCATCGAACAAATAGATGGAATCACATAACGTAAATATTTTTTTAACATCAAATCACCGTTCTTAGTCTAAACCTTGGTATAATACTAAAGTCAAGGTGATTGTATGAAAAAGTATTATAAAATCAATGAAATCGCTAAACTGTATCATATTCAACCGGATTCTCTACGCTATTATGAAAAAGTAGGATTGATTCATCCCATGCGTTCCAAGAAAAATTATCGTCTATATACCTTGAATGATATTTATGTTTTAAATATCATTCGTGATTGTCTAAAGCTGGGATATGATACTCAGCAGATCAAAGCGTATCTCGATCATCGCAGTGTAGATCAAACGATTCAATTTTTAGAAGAAGAGGAACAGTTGATTCAAAGCCAAATCAAAGAACTCAGTCAGAAACTTTCCTCGATTCAAACGCGTATCCACGCTATCAAGGCGACCAATGAAATGCGATTTAATACCTTTGAAATCTTACCTTATCCCCAAAGATATTGTCGGTATTTAAAAGAACACATCGATCAAGACCAAGAAATCGATTTTCTTTTAACCAAATTGACAGAGTCAATGGAAGAAGATGTTTCGATTCTCGGTAATATGGATTCAGGAAGTATTATTGAGTTTAAGGATCATGCCTATGTATATACGAGTGTTTTTGTGCTGACAAAAGGAGAAGTGTATGATTTCTGTCTGGAAGCAGGTATGTATTGTACATATACGTATCGTGGGGCTTATCAAAGCAAGCAGATTTTTCAAGAAATGAACCAATGGATCAAAGCGCAAGGATATGAAATTGCTTCTCCGTATCTGGAATTTTTATTGATTGATGTACATGAAACAAAAGATGTAGAAGAATATGTTACCTCCATTCAAGTGAAGGTCAAACAATGAAGGATGTTTTGGCATCCTTTTTTTTGTTGACAGAGAATTTTAGAGAGCCATAATATGGTTGTATATACAACTATATGGAGGCGCTTATGCAAGCTGCAAGAAAAATCACAAAAATAGCTCGTGAAGCCCAAAACTTAAATCGTTTGGCATTAAAAGATAAAAAGATTGGATCTTCGGAATTAGATCTGATTCATTATGTTCGGCATCATCCTGGATGCACCCAACAAGAAGTCGTAGAAGGACTGCATGCGGAAAAGGGGGCTATTGCCAAAAGAGTTTACGCTTTACAAAAGAAGGGATATATAGATAAACAAAGGGATCCACAAGATAAACGAAAATGTCTTTTATATCCAACTTTCCAAGCCCAGGCATTGAAACAATCAAAATCAGATATTGAAGACCTCTTTTATACCTGGCTTTTAGAATCTCTAACGGAAAACGAAAAAGAGCAGTTTTTAGAAACTTTAGATCTGCTTTATAGACGCAGTAAACAAGAGAGTAGAGCTGGTTTTCCCCATGTGTTAAATAGGGTGAAAGGTCTATGAAAAAGCCTTCTGTATTAACGTATTTCAAGCTTGAATGGAAGGCTCTAACAATCGTTACGATCTTTGGTCTGATTTATAATATTGGTCTATTAGCAGGCCCCTATTTTGAAGGACAGCTTGCCCAAAGTGTTGTCGATTACGCAAAGCAGAAAATCTCTTTTGATGCGATTGTTAAGCTTGTAGTTTTCTATTTATTAACGATTATACTTGTGCAAAGTGCTCGCTTTTTAAAACGAAATTATGTGCGTGTTTTTGCCAATAATACCAATAAGCGTTTTAAACAAGCTATCTATCATACAATCGTCTATTCGCCTTTACAAAACATTGAGAAAGAAGGAACCGGTTCGATTTTGACTAAAGCCATTGTCGATGCAGATGATTGCAGTGAAGGTATGCGAAAGTTCACTACCGAACTCTTCGATACATGTGTAGCCTTATGCGCTTATGTAGGACTCTTAATGTATTATGATGTCAAATTAACCTTGTTGTGTCTGATCTTTGTTCCAATATCGTATCTGCTTGCCGAAAAGATGAAAGGTCTTGTTCAAAGAGAAAATATGCACTTAAAACAAGTAACGGCGCAATTGAATGAAGAAACGCTAGATCGCGCCAACAATGCTTTAATGTATCGGGTATATGGCAGAAGTCAAGCTCGTACCCAAGCTTATGAAGCTATTCTAGATCAATATGAAAAAGCTTCTTTAAACGCCAATATTCCCTTTATAGCCTGTCCACCATTGTATGAAACCATTGCGCTGTTAGGTGTATTTCCCCTTTTGTATTTTGGCGCGAAAAATGTTTTGTCTAATACATGGAATATTGCTAGTTTTACAACCTATTTTGCCTGCTTTATAAAGCTGGCTGTGAAATCGAGTAAGTCTGCTAAGCTTTTTAATGCCGTGCACAAAGCCCAGGTTTCGTGGAAGCGAATCTATCCTTATCTGCAAGAAGACAAAGCTCCAACAAGCTCTAAAGAGCCCATTGATTCTTTACAAGTGCAGGATCTCTCCTTCCATTATCCGCATGCCAATTATTTGTTTACGCATCTTTCTTTTCAATTATCAAAAGGACAAATGCTGGGGATAACTGGCAAAGTAGCTTGTGGCAAGAGTACGTTGGGAAAACTCTTTATAGAAGATTTGCCATATACGGGAAAGATTTCCATAGGAAAAGAGCATGTAACGTATTTAGGGCATGATTTGCAGCTTTTTAATGCATCTATTTATGACAATATTGCCTTAGGTGAAGATATAGACGTCATACCCTATCTGAAAATGGTTTGTATGGATCAAGAAGTTGCTGCAATGGAACAAGGTATTTTCACAAAGCTTGGCAATGAAGGCGTTCGCTTGTCCAAAGGCCAGGCCCAAAGAATTGCCTTAGCCAGAACCTTAGCCCATGCCAAAGAGCTACTTGTTTTAGATGATCCCTTTTCGGCTTTGGATGTCCGTACGGAAAGGCAAGTTTTTCAGGCTCTGAGAAAGTGGCAGAAAGAGAAGATCATTTTACTTATCTCGCATCGTTTGATGATGTTTGACCAAGTCGATCAAGTCTTATTTTTGGAGCAGCAGAAAGGTATTGTTGCCACGCATACCCAACTGATGAAGACATCTTCAGATTATCGCGATTTGGTGAAAAATAAAGGAGAAAAAGATGCTTGTGTCCATATGTAAAAAAGTGTTACGTACGCATTGGCTTTTAACGATTGGTCTACTTCTTTCTATTGTAGGAAGTATTCTATTAGCGGTAATTCCACCTTTGATTTTAGCGAAGATGATGGATACTTTAGCTTTGCATCAAGTCTTGTCGGTAACGCTTATTGTTGTTTATTTTATCTTTTACTTAGCGGAAAATCTTTGTATATCTTTGCGGGATACCTTAATGGTTGCCTTTGGGCAAAAAATCAGTCATGCTCTGCGCAGTGCGATGATGCAATTCTATACGACCCTAGATACAGATACACTCAACCAACAAGCTCCTGGATCGGTTGTATCGCGCTTTTTAAACGATGTGGATGCTTTAGAAGACCTCTTTACTTCTGGTGTACTTTCTTTATTTGTGGATGCTTGTACGCTAGTGAGTATTTTAGTTGTCGTATTTCAGAAAGCTTTTGGGGCCTTTCTTTTACTAGTTATCGTATTGCCTTTCTTGTTTGGGTTTACGCGTTTTGTTCAAAAATCAATGTTGAAAAATGAAATAGACAATCGTAATGCCACCGCTAAGACCAATGCCATTCTTCCGGAAACCGTACAAAACTTATTGACGATACAAAATTTAAAAGTGCAGGCTTTTATGGAAAAGCGCTATGGAAAGGCGATTCAAGATAGTTATGAAGCCCTGCAAAAAACGAATTTCTTCGATGCCATCTATTCGCCTGTTGTTTTGATTTTAAATGCTTTGGTTATCGGTTTACTGGTTTTACTTTGTGTGGATCCAAAACTCGATTTATCGCTATTTGGCATGAGTGTAGGGACGGCCGTTATGAGTATGCAGTATATATCAAAAGTATTTGAACCCATTGAAAGCATTGGTATGGAAATTCAAGTCATCCAGTCATCGATGGCAAGTATTCATCGTATTCATGATTTTTTTCAATTGCCGGTAGAAGATGTGACATATAAAGCAGAAACAGAAACTACAGATCCGATTATTTCCATCCAAAATCTGTCTTTTGCCTATCCGGGTGGAAAGGAAATCTTTCATGATTTTTCTTTGACGATTCAAGCTGGCGAACAAGTGACTTTGCAAGGTCGAACAGGCGTTGGCAAGTCAACTTTGTTTAAATTGATCTTAGGCTTATATACGCCAAAAAAAGGAAGTGTGCACATCTTTCATCAAAATCCAAGTACTTTACTTCCATCCCAAAGAAGAGAATTATTGGGGTATGTTGAACAATCGTTTCATCCGGTAAAGGGAACCATAAAAGAACAAATCACCTTATTTGATGATTCGATTTCATTGTCCGAGGTACAAAAAGCCTGTCAAATTGTTGGCCTTTGGGAGTCTATTGAAGCCTTACCGGAAAAACTAGATAGTCCGTTTCAACCCGAGATCTTATCGCAAGGGCAATGGCAGCTTCTTTCAATTGCCCGAGCCATTGTAAAAGATCCTCCTTTGTTGCTGCTGGATGAGATTACCGCAAGTCTAGATCGTAGTACAGAACAAGCAGTTTTAACCGCCATGGAAAAGGCTATGAAAGATCGAACGGTTTTATCTATATCGCATCGTACATCCGCAATTACCGGGAAAGTGATTGAAATCCAAGGCTGATTGCGTGCGATAAAAATGTTGTATAATAAATGTATCTTTTTATTTAAAGAAAGTGTGGTATTCGATTATGTTAGAAAAAATAAGTGAACCAAAAGATATAAAGGCTCTATCGCTTAACGAACTGGAAGCCTTAGCTGATGAAATGCGGCAAGCTTTACTATTTCGCTTAAGTAAAAAAGGTGGTCATTGTGGCCCTAACTTTGGCATGGTAGAAGCAACCATTGCGCTACATTATGTATTTGATAGTCCAAAAGATGCTTTTGTGTTTGATGTCAGTCATCAATCGTATTGTCATAAGATGTTAACGGGAAGACAAGAAGCCTTCACAAAGGAAGAAGCGTTTGCTTCGATTACAGGGTATTCAAACTTTGAAGAAAGTGAACACGATTTCTTTAAACTGGGACATACTTCGACTTCGATTAGTTTGGCTTTAGGAATGGCCAAAGCCCGTGATTTACAAGGCAAGAAAAACAATGTGATTGCCATTATTGGCGATGGTTCTTTAAGCGGTGGACAAGCCTTGGAAGCTTTAGATTATGCTGGGGAATTTGACGGAAACTTGATTATTCTTGTGAATGACAATGATATGTCGATTGCCGAAAACCATGGCGGCCTTTACAAAAGCTTAAAAGCTTTACGTCAATCCAAAGGAACTTCGGAAAATAATATCTTTACATCCTTTGGTTTGGATTATTGTTTTATCGAAGATGGCAATGATTTAGAGGCATTGATTACTACTTTCCAAAGGGTTAAAGATATCAATCATCCGATTGTCGTTCATATGCATACGCAAAAAGGAAAAGGATATGCGCCGGCTGAAAAAGATAAAGAAAGCTGGCATTGGTGTATGCCGTTTGATCCTAAGACAGGAAAGAGTCTGGTTGCCGAAGAAGAGGTGTCCTATGGTTCTTTGACTTGCGATTATTTAATGGCAAAAATGCAGGAAGATCCAACTGTGATTACTCTGGTTGCGGCAGTTCCAACCAATATTGGTTTTACGCCAGATAAAAGAAAGGCTGCAGGGAAACAATTTATTGATGTAGGAATTGCCGAAGAGCTAGGGGTATCCATGGCTAGTGGATTAGCCCGTAATGGAGCTAAACCGGTTTTTGCTACGCATGCAAGTTTCCTGCAAAGAACCTATGATCAATTGAGTCAGGATCTATGTATCAATTCCAGTCCAGCTACGATTCTTGTCAATACAGCAAGTGTCTATGGGATGAATGATGTCACGCATTTGGGTATCTTTGATATTCCTATGTTATCTAATATTCCTAATTTGGTTTATTTAGCCCCAACGAGTAAGGCAGAATATTTTGCGATGATGGATTGGAGCTTGGCCCAAGAAAAGGTTCCTGTTGCGATTCGTATTCCTTGTAATGGCGTAATTGAAGATGAGCGTCAACCTGATACCGATTATGCTTGTCTGAATCGATATAAGGAAGAACACGAAGGCAGGGACATTGCCATTCTTGCTTTAGGGGATTTCTTCCAACTAGGTCAGGCCTTGCAGCAGGCATTAAAAGAAAAGGGTATAGATGCTACATTGATTAATCCTCGCTTTATAACTGGTTTAGATTGTGCCTTGTTAGAAAAATTAAAAGCCAGTCATACCAAAATCGTTACTTTAGAAGATGGCATTTTAGATGGTGGCTTTGGTCAAAAAATTGCTTCTTACTATGGAAACAGTACGATGAAAGTCTGGAATTATGGCTTAGAGAAAAAATTCTATGATTGCTATGATGTGGAAGAAGTCTTAAAAGAGGTACGTTGTACACCCCAACAAATCATGGAAGATATTTTGAAATAAAGAATGAAGAACTTTTTGGAAGAAATGAAAAAATCAAAAAGTTCTTTTCGTTTTGTTTCATTTTGCGTAAACTGAACCTATAATAGGTGGGAAAAGATATAAAGCGAGTCGCAATAGTAGGTAGTAGTGGAGGAAATCTCTATGCCCAAGGGGGAGATGATCCCTACACAATGATGGATGAGATGTTTGCACAAGGATCTGGCGTAGACATTGAAATTAGTTTTATTCAGTTTATTGGTGCCAGTGGATCGATGGATACAATTTCCATGGATGCGAAGGCCAACTTGTATTTTTTAGAGCAGGGTCACTTGTGTGAAAGTGAAACAAAAACGTTAAAAGAAATCAATCAAATGGCAGCACAAATGGATGCCAAATTAGCCAGTCAGATTGAACAAGGGCAAATTGATGCTTTGATTTTATTGAGCTGTGATCCGAAGGGTGTGAATCATCGAGCTTTGATGATGGCAGCAAAAAAACAAATTCCGGTTACGGGGACCGGAGGTACTTCTATGGCCAATGCCCAGGCTTTAGGTTGTCGGGTCATCAGCCCTAGTGGTACAACTGGTACAACCAATCGGACCCGCGCCATTAGTGCTATGGCTGCTTTGGCTAAAGAATGGCATTTGAAATACCAACCAGTCATTAAAAGTGGACAGGCTAAAGTCCAACAAGGAAATGTTTGGAAACGAATCAATATTCATGGCATTATGATGGCTTCTTTGCCAGGTTTTATTACGATGGCTTTGTGTTTGGCTCTATCCAAAGTACCTGGTTGTTCAGGCTTGTAAAAGTCTTTAATGACTTAATTGCCATTTTACCAGTTATCTTAGCTGCAATTGCTGCTCGGCAAGTTTCAGGACTTGATGAAGTAGGCATTGTTGCCGGCGTTATTGCGGGAAGTATGGCTAGTGATGGTGGCATCATTGGCGGCTTAATTGCGGGAATTTTAGCTGGTGTACTTTCGTATTATTTATTGAATCTATGTTTCTCACATAATGTTCCTGGTACGACGGCGAATATTGTAGCCGGTGGTTTATCGGGTTTGGCAGCAGGGCTGGTTGGAATGGTTGGCATTGCGCCAATTGCGCTGGCTTTAGGAAATGGAATTAATTCGTTGATTACTTTGGCTTTGAAATTTAATCCGATCCTTGCGGGAGGATTTGCCGGTTTTGCGATTTGGTTTGCCTTAATGGGTGGTGTGTACCATGCCGCTATCTTACCCATTGTGATGTTGGAGATGGAAGCCCATGGTTTTAGTTTTCTAGGTAGTATTGATATGAACTGTTTAGTTATGGTTTGTGCCGGCATTCAAGTAGCCAATATCCTACATTCTAGAAGAAAATCGGATCGTGTGGCATGTATTCCAAGTCTTTTTATTAATTTAGTATTTGGAACCTTTGTCGAAGCGGCATATCCATTTATGTTTGCCAGTAAGAAAGTCTTTGGGGCAACGATATTAGCAGCTACTTTATCGGGTGTTTAGTTGGCTTTCTTGGCGTAAAGGAAACGGCTTATATTCCCAGTTTCATGGCACCATTTATGGCAAATCCCAATCATAGCATACAAACTTTGTTTTGTATGATTGTTTCTTTGGCTTTGGGATGTTTCTTGACATTGCTGGCAAATCTATCCGAAAAAACCGAAGGATAGAGGAGCGGATCGATTTGACAGAAATTGGATAAGTGATTAGAATTAAACGTATAAAAAAGGACATAGTCCTTCTTTTTTTAGAACTTGGTATGAATAATATTCATGTCGAGTATGAAAGGAATCTATTATGAATTTGAGCGATTTTGGAATTTTGTTGGCCATTATAGTGTATCTATGTGGCATGGTTTTTATCGGTTTTAAAGTTATGGACCGTAATAAAACCGTAGGTGATTTTTATTTAGGCGGACGTCAGCTGGGTCCATTTGTGACAGCGATGAGTGCCGAAGCTAGTGATATGTCTAGCTGGTTATTGATGGGAATTCCCGGTTTAGCGTATTTATCCGGTATTTCCGATGCTGGTTGGACGATTATTGGTCTAGCGGTAGGAACGTATTTAAACTGGTTGATTGTTGCCAAACGTTTGCGTTTATATACCGAAAAAATGGGTGCAATTACCATTCCGGAATTTTTCTCCAAACGTTTTCACGACACAAAGAATATTTTAATG
>OOCH01002800.1_pt1 | contig 10212 bp, 4 predicted proteins | sample 1671641 | NCBI WGS metagenome assembly OOCH01 (sample SAMN06348177, study PRJEB24527) | human gut metagenome | biome: human gut; feature: ankylosing spondylitis patient; material: feces | host: Homo sapiens | place: China | collected 2015-10
CTGCAGGACCATGCCGCAAACGCCCATCGCACACACATAGCCCGTGCGCCAATCGGTCGCGTATTTCTTCACCAAATAGGGCGAATTAATATCTTGTCCGTCTTCGCCGTTTAATGGGCCTTGGTATTCCTGGTTGCCTGGCGCCTTAAGGTCGTCATTGATCGAGATCGCGAAATCGCCCTTTGCTGCTTCAGCAGGATTTCCAACCGCAGCATACTGCGCATTGCGAACCTTGCCATACCGTTCATTTCCGAACTTGTATCCCGTCGAGGAGGTGGGGTCGCGAACGCTATTGCCCTCATACGCATGTGATCCGCGATACGTGCCATTGCCATCAGCCGAGTCGGTATGAGCAGCACCGGCACCCGCGCCGCTGTTAATAATGGCAGACAGCACGAGCAGGCCCTGTCGATCTTTGACTGTAGTTTTAGGAGCCTTGTTGTTTTGCTGGCCGGCATCCCAGCTGAATTTCACGTACGTATCGGTCGTGGTTACGCAGCCGGTGTCATTCACATCAAGCTTGTTGATCTTGTAGTTAGAGTCTCCGTTCTCAACGTCGCAGCCCTCGCTAAAGGCATAGCCATCAATCACACGACCAACGTAGGGGTTGTCGTACAGCTGGAAGTTGGCACCGCCTTTCGCAGCGGGCAGGAACTTTTCCTTTGTGCCGCCACGCCATGAATCGCCCGTATGGCGGAAAATCACGCCGCCGCCCGCAATGGCGCCGACGTAGCCGCCAATGGGAACAAGATGCGGCTTAGTTCCGCCACCAGCAACCGTAAACCCGGTTGTAGGGCTATCGGCCGTCGTCCCATTAACGACCACGCCATCAATAATGTTATCGCCGCCAAGAATGCAGCCGATAACGCCGCCGAAAAACGCCGTCGGAACACCATCCGCATCCTTGGCAGAATAAGTAATAGTCGCTTGTGCATCCACATAGCGAATGTTCAGGTTGCGCACCACGCTGCCATAGCTGTAAGGAATAAGACCGCGTAATGAGCCAGTATTGTTTTTGATTACAATCGTTGCAGCCGTGCCGTTCACGTCGCCAACGATGACGCCGCGGAACGGGTATGCCGAGGTGCCGAATCCGGCGAACGCCGAGCCATCGAGCTCAATTGTGTTATCCGCATCCGACTTGGGCTCAATGCTGTAATGCGCACTTTGCAGATACCGACGCATTGTATCGTCGGAAAGCACATCATTGGAGTCGGTCGCATCGTCGACCTTCTTCTCCCACTTCTTCTTGGTGTCGTTCGTCTGCTTATAGACATAGGTAACTTCATTATCGACGCTGCCCCCGTTTCGACGTTGGCAAAGCGCCGATTGGTCCTTTACGATAGTAACTTCCCAGCCGTCAAGAGCGGTGCCGTTGTTGATGTAGTTCGCCGCCGCATTGAACTCCGATGCCGAGGTAATCGCGTACGGGTCGCCATAGGTGCCGCAACCCGTCGTGAAGTTAGGAATGCGCTGGTTGACTTTGATTTCGTGGTACTGAACGCCGTTCTCGGTGGCTTTTCCCTTAGCTACATAGGGAAGATAATTGCTGAACCGTTGAGCTTCAACGTTTGCCTTCTCGTCATTATCCGTCTCTACCAAGCCTTCATCGGTGCCATACGTCGCCTCATCGTAATACCAAAGCTGCTTGCCAGTGTATTCCTTGCCTTGGGCATCGATTTCGCTTCCGTACGTCACATTACCGGCCATGGCATCGGCCTTGGTAAAGGTATAGTCCGCAGTACCCGTGGTTGTATAGCCAAAGCTCTCCAGCAGGCTCGCGTGGGTGAAAATCGTATTGCCCTTCTGGCTAGGCAGGCTTATTTGCTCAAACTTTGCTGTGACCTGATCAGAATTCTTGTCATAGCCCAGATAGCCGAACAAACTTGAAGCCGCGGTTTTATTGACGCCAGAATTGTCAGCATATTTAGACGTCGTTACATTTTTGACATCCAAATTGACGTACCTTGTTATGGCGTTTATCAGCAGCGGCGCATACTGCTTGTCCATCGCTCCATCGACCTGCAGGCCGTTGAGCTTCAGTGTGTCAATTGTGATCGCTGCCTTCTTATCGCCAGATGCTCCGTAGGCACAACGAAGTACGAGCGCACCCGATACGCTCTTGGGGTCAAGTCCTTTTGCGTCATCATTTTTAGCTCTGCCCACTGTTCCCGAAAGCGTTACGCTGCTAACGGTGAGGCTCCTGTTGCCAATCGTTCGAATAAGACCGCAATGCATATTCTCATGCTGAGTAGCCGAGTCGTTGCTTTTATTGCCTTGCTGCTCATCTTTTATTTTCGAATAGCAAAAGATGATCTCTACGTTTTGGATGGTCACATTGTTGTCGCTAACATTTGAGGGATAGTAGCTATAGCCCGTCAAATCGATAGTGACCGGATTGCCGCTCTTGGGGCCGATTACGTTATTGGTAAAAATCTTCTCTTTGTCACCGGTAAGATACGTACATGTCGAACTTGGGGCGTATTTCCTCGCCGCCCACAAAACAAGGTGCTCGGGCGTATTCATTACAGACGCATTGAGGTCTTTCACCCGAGTCAAAGCCCTGTCCAGATTGTAGTAATAGCGAACAGACCCGTTCGTTTTGTGATCCTCGCCCTCGCCGAAAACCGTTGTCCTGGGCGGGATCCCCGCTCATGTCTAACGTATCAGCCTGGGTATGAAGCGAAACGATCGCATTGCAGCCGTTATCCATCAACTTGCTTCCGGGCTTCACGCCATTAGCGACCCATTCATCAAACGTCGTTACCTTTGGAGCGACAATGGACGCCCCGCCCACAGCATAAGCGGTTTCCCAACTGGCCTTGTCTTCCAGATATAGGCCAGTGTAGGAGATTTCGGCGCCAAAGCTGTTGGCCGAATCGGACGTACTGCCTCGAGCAATAAGAGCGCCAAGCGTAGTGGCGCTATCGGTATTGAAAGAAGCGCCCGCCAAATTGACAGCGTAGTCATTGATGATCCAATGACCGCTCGTGGCATATACAAGACCGCCGACCTCAACTGAGCCATTCGCAGTCACAGTAGTTTCATTCGTCTTAAGAGCGTAGGGCCTATCGTCGGAACTCGCAGAGGAATCGCCAATGGTAACGATGGCGTTGCCCCAGCTGTAGCCCAGAAGGCCGCCGGCGCCATGGTACTTGTCGCCGTTCTTGCCCACGGCCATATCGAACGAGTCGTATGCGAGCCCCATAATGTTGACGTTCTTGACAGCCGAACTGACTATCTCCTTTTTGACATTATAGGTACTCTGAACAATACAGCCGATAAGGCCGCCGACTTGGGCGATCTTGCCATCGGCACAGTCACCAGTATTGATTGAGCCGCCAACTTCGAGGCTGGTCACATTGAATGTCGAAGTTACATCACCCACATAACCGAGGGCGCCGCCGATGCGGGTGTCGCCCCTGAGCGTATTGCCTGTAGCAATAGCCGTTTGTGCTTTGCTATTGCCACCGAAATCAACGCTTGCAGCCGCCGATACACTACCCGCAATACCACCGATGTTCGCATCGTTACCGAACGTATCATCACACGTGATCTTTGTCTCGCACGCTACGCCCGACAACGTCAGTTTCTCGTCGGCGGTGCCCGTAATGGACGCCGCAAGCGAACCGGCATCGACGCTGAGGCCGTTATCGAATTTCATGAAGCCGCCGATGGTGAGGTTGCTCACCTTCGCGGCACCGCCAATGGCATTGAACAAGCCCAGACGACCATGGCGGTAAATCTTACCGTTGCCGTCACTCGTATCGCCGGCGGCAAGCGTCTTCCCGTCGCGCGTGCCATACGGCTCGCCGACGGCAAGGGTTACTTTATGATTATTGCCGTTGAACGTTCCCGAAAACGATACGCCGTTGTTCAGGCTGTCAAGGCCAAGACCCCCAATGCCCGTGCCCGACAAATCGACATCGCAGTTCAGGTTGATTACCGTTTGGCTCCCAAGAAGGTCAGCCATGTTTGAGGTCGGGCCAAACACGCCGTTATACAAGCCGCCGGTCTGAATCGACAATGCTAGGACAACAAAATCCTGTATGTCGTCGATGTCGAGCGTGTGGTCCTGGTTCCACTTGTCGCTGTCGGCGCCATTTACATAACCAACCTGCCAACTATAGTTGGCCGATGAAGGGCCTTCAGGCTTATGCGTAGTTTCGTTGAGCTGAATCAGGTTCCATTTTAGCTTCGATCCGTCGAGCCTTACGACCTCCCCATAGCCCTTAGAGGCATCTTGGGCTCCGCCAAGATCATCAATCTTGGGTGCATCCTTACACCGCTTGTATATCCAGTAGTCTTTTTCATTGGAATTCGTCGGCTCGCTGTCGCTGCCCGTGCCGCGAGCGAACACAAGCGACGGATAATCGGAACGCACCATGGCTATTTGCGCGGTAGCATCCCCCGCGCCAAAATGCATGTTGGAAAAATCGGTTTCGCCCCCAAGGCGTATCGTGGCCGTCCAGCACTCCGCGGCAATGCCAGCGCCCTTGGCGATGCTGCCCTCATTGCTCACGGTAATCCCGTTGACATCCGCGACGCTGTTTTTGTCGATGCAGCCGACCGCTCCGCCAAAGCCGTTGCTCGTTGAAGCGACCTGGGTGCAGTTGACCGTAGCATTATTAATTTCAAGCGCGGCGGGCATAGCGGACGTACCAAGCCATCCAACAATGCCGCCAGCAAAATATGGGCTCTTAACGAGCGAAAACTTAGTCGTCACGCCTTCAACTTTCAGAAGGCTTAGAGGACTCGTCTCTTCGGTCGAATTCGCAGCGCCGCTCACAAAGCCAATAAGGCCGCCGAAGGCAGCATTATTGGCGTCGTCCCCAAACGTGCCCTTGAATGAGCCGTCCTTGAATGACACAGAAACGCTTGGATCGTCCAGCGCCAGCACGCCGAAAACCGAGCCGGCTCCGTCAACCGCGCCCTTTACATGCGCCGCGCCCGCAAGCGTAACGCCATTACCCGTATCGATTTGGTTATTGCCAGTAAACTCAACCGACTGCATAAAGCTGACCTTGCCTATAAAGCCGCCGGAGATTTTGCTATTCGAATCGCCAATACGCTCAGGACACGCCACCTTTGCGCCCTCGGATTGCGAAAGGCTCAGGTTGGTCGCTTGTCCGATGAAACCGCCGCTGGCGGAGGTGCTCTTGACGGCGAGCGCGTGTAGGTCGAGAGCCTCCGTGACGTTGACCATGGCACCCGTGCTCGAGCCAACGAGTCCTACAACGCCACCGGCGGAGCCGTTCGTAGACTGGACGGTGGCGGTGGGAACGTTTGCCAGAGTGCCAATGCTCAGGGTCGCACCGTCCTTGACTTCGCCTACGAGCAGGCCAGCGTTGCCAGAGCTCGTTTTGACGGCTCCGCCTGAGGTCAGATCGTTGGGGAATGTGACGGACTCAACCGTCAAGCTCCCGCTCTCGACCGTGTTGGCAATCAAGCCAATGTTGCCCGTCGCATTCGCGTTGAGATTCTTTCGAGAATCGGTGAGGCTATAGGTAACGTTCGCAGCAAGGTTGCCCGTCGTCGCACCCAGGAGGGGTGCCGTCAAGGCGGAAGTCGTATCCTTCACATCAACGTTCACGGGTTCCACGATGTCAACCGACGCGTTAAGCGTCTTGCTCTCTTCGCTGTTTTCCGCACCGCTGACCTTCGAAGCGACCATCGGCGCGCTATAGCTAGTCGCGCCCACCCACTTCATCTTGACCACATTGTTTTGGTCGGTCAGCTTGAGGCTATTAAAAACCGTCCGATCAGTCGTGAGCTCGACGGGACTATCAACGCCATTCAGCGACCTATAGATCCTGCCTTCAAACGGATGCTCATCGCTGCCAAAGCCCTGGAAAGACATGCCGTTATTAGCCGACTCGGTGAGCTTCGCATCGCCCGTGATGATAACCTTGATCTGCGCATCATAGTAAAGCGAAGCGTCGGCGTTAGACAGGGCGGCGAACGCCTCCGACGACTTGACATTGAGGCTTTTGATTCCACTGTTATCTTCTTTGAGCTCGATGCCTTCCGCACCATTAGCCTCGAGCAGCTCGACAAGCTTTTTCAAATCCGTGATCGTCGCACCCGCCTGGGCCTCAGCGTCCTCCGAAGTCGCATCATCGGCATCTTGCTCGGCGTCGTCAGCGGCGGCATCGTCAGCGGCATCGTCGCCTTCCGTCTGGTCGCCCGTGGAATCGGAACCCATGGCGCTATCGGTGGTATCGCCTGCTGCAGCGTCATCCTTCGCCGCGTCATCCCCAGCACTGTCGCTGTCGGCGCCGGTATCACTCGACCCAGACCCGATCGTGACATCGCCGTTGGTCTCGCCGCCCTCGGCAGTATCCAACGCCTTCGCAGATGCGGCAGCAATCTCGTTCGAGATGTTCTGCCAGCCTGCCGCCACAGCAGCCACCGTGGGCGAGCATGCTTGGAGCACCATGACCACCGTCATGAACTCTGCGAATATGCGCTTTGCCGTTCTCATCGATTCCGTACCTCTTATCCTAAAACTCCGCTTCCAGAGTTATCGAGTCTCCGTTGTGCCCGTCAGCGTAGTTCCGCTCACGCTAATGCCCAGGTCACCCCAGGAATCGGGCGTTTTGCCGTCCGCTCGATAAAAGTTGACGACCATCGAACCCGGCTCCATGGTGAACGTAGCCTTGCGTTTTTCAACATTCACCGTCGCGCCATGGTTGATCTCAAAGAACGGGTCGATCTCCACGTTCTCCCCCCACCTAAGTTCGACGTTTGCCGGTGCGCCCGTAGCCGTCACGCGGTAGTTGTACGCAGCGTAATCAGCAAACTTGCCAGCCTCATCGACCAGCGCGCCCTCGACCACCGCGGTCTTGACCTCGGCCTTCTTTGACGGCACAACTTTCGCCGCCAGACAGGTGAGCTCGGTGCCGGGGCTCTCCTTCGAAACAACCATGGCCTTAATCACAAAGTAGGCATGTCCCAACTTGTCCTCAGGGAAAGTCACGGTGTAATCGTTTTTGGTAGGCTGATTCTCCGGAAGCTTGACGTTGCCGGCGGGTTGGGGCGCATAACTCCACGTGGTGCCATCGAGCCCGTGCCCCTCGACCTTCAAGGTGTATGTCACATTTTTGTCGTTGCAGAAGTTGCTGTTGCCCAGCAAGTAGTTGTAGATGCTAAAGGTACATTGCCCGTTGCTGGGATACACCGTAACGGAGCGCTGGGCATGGGCGAGTTCGTCGTTGCTAGGCGCACTCATATAGCCCGTGAGCAAATCGCTCGCAAACAGGCTCTGCGCGGTGCCCGTTGCGGCGACGGACTTTAGAAATCCGTTGGCGGTGTAGGCGGAATAGGTAAAGTAACCACCCATCACGAGCGCCACGGCACAAACAAGTGCGATTGCCGCCACAACCAGCTTGTTCTTGACTAGGCTTTTGCTTTTTGCCAGCTGCTCGCACTCGGCATCCTGCTGCTTCTCTTGCTTCTCCATGTGCGCCCCCTCTCCTACTTACCGCTCGTGTTGCGCGCGATCACATAGATCACGTCGGTCTCTTTGGCGCTCTCGTCCCACGAAAGCTTGATGATGAAGTTAAGCGTGTCGTTGCCAGTCGAGCCGTCGAGCGTCTTGGCATTGAGTTCGCTTTTGCCGAACACCTTGTATCGATAGAGCGGGCGCGCGTTGCGTTGGACGTTTTGGTAGCCCTTGAATGTAGGGTCGCTTGCGCCCTCGCCCGGCACGGCTGCCAGACCGTCGTTCTCCTTGTTGATATATTCGAAGCTCGTCAGCAGGTTCTCTCCGGTTGCTTTCCAGCTATAAGATTTGCCGTCTGCGGTACCGCTCACGTCGGGCGTCTGGAGCGCAGACGTGTTCTCGGCTCTGTACAGCTCAATAGTGAGACCCGTAATGTTGGTCGTATTCGCGAGTTGCAGCTCAAAACCGTCACCGCCCGTTTGCACGCAAAACGCGCGCTTGAGCGTCACCGTGTTGCCAGTCTTGGTATCGCCGTATTCGGGGTTGTAGCTCAGGTCGATCTGCTCTGTTGCCGTAGCGTTGGGGCCCAGCACTTTGAGCTCTGCCGGCTCCTTGATCTTGCCGACGGTGGAGCCGCGATTGGCATCGACGAACCATCCGAGCGTCAATCCCAGCAACACGAGAAGCACGGCAAGCAAGCCCATGATGGCAAGGGATTCGCGACGGTGGCCACTCCCCCAAGCCTTGATACGCTCGATGCGGCCAGCCGGACGCGCTTCGCCGTGCGAGCCGAACCCGTTGCCGCCGGGGTTTGCCGCTCCTTCGTTGTGTTTGATATCGCCCTGCTCGCGGGCATTAAGCTGCTCGTCCATTTATTTATCCGCCTCCTTGGCGGTAAAGCGCACGCGAATGTACTTGATGTTTTTGCCGATAACCTCGTCGGCGTTGTTGTAGTAGCCGGCGCAGGTTTCCACATCTGCAGAAGACATGCCGGCCTTGACAGGCGGAATCTCGCTGGGCGCCTGGCCCGGAACGCTCGTGCTGTCGGCGCGGAAATAGCGCGCGTGGTTACTGTTGATGTCGCCGACGAGGGTCGTGTATCCCCCCTCGTCGCCTGTGTTAGCGAAAAGGTTGCCACCGTAGCCGGCGTTGCCCGTGCGAACATAGCTCTTGAACTGCTCCGGCCAAATCCAGTAGAGGGTTTTGGTGACGGTTTCGGTCGTATTGTTTGAGCCCTCAGCACGAAAGCTCTTCGCCGGAATGGTAAAGCTCTGTGTGATGACGGTGACGCTCGCTCCGTCCTGGGTCACCGTGGTTGTCGTGGGAACCAGCGGATTGGAGTAAAAGCCAGAGGTGTCTTTGCCCTGGAAAACCAAGATATGGCCGCGCACCAGATTTTTAAGCGAGTTGATGATCTCTTCATTTTTCGATGCGTCCGTAGCAGTGCCGTCCGTGCCCGCAACGCTCGTCTGGACAGAAATCTCCCAGGTCATCTCCACCGTAATATCGTGCAGGTCGTTGCAGAGCGGCTTGACGTTGAGCTGAAGCTGGCCCGCCGACCCCGGAGAAAGACTGCCATCGGCACTCATGTTATTGAGGTTGAAAAGATTGTTCACGGCAAGGCTTGTACTGTCCGACGCGTAGTTGTCCTGGGCGTCGTACTTACCTGCCGTGCCGCCCTGCGTTCCCGAGAGCACAAACCGTGGGCCCTTCGCCCCGATCGTACTCCCCGTGGCACTCACTCGGTTATTCGCGGCAAACCAGGCCAGGCATGCAAAGATGGCAACGATGGCGGCCAGCACAAACAGACCGCTCACCAGGAAATCCTTCCAGAAATCCTTGAGGGTCCGCACGTGCTCGTCGGCAGCTTGGCGGTACTCGGCCGCTGTCTTGTGCTGCTGGAGCTCGCTATGTCGGTCCATGCCACTCATCGCTTACGTTTGCCCTGCTTGCGGGCTTGCCATCCTTTTCCGCTCGGTCGCGTTTATCCGTTGTTCGCAGGTAGAGAATTCAGGCAGAATACAACACCGTACGATAAGGTAAAAGAATAGCATTGACCTGCGGTTCGCTCCACAACGCAAGCCTTAATGATGTCTTAAAGATTACGAATAGCAGCTTCTTCCATATGCCAAGGACATGGTGCAAACAAACCTGACCACTTGCACCAATCCCCTTGCATCAAATTCGGATTTTCGGGTGTCAGCGATTCGGATTTTCATGTTCTAGGAGTTCGGATTTTCGGTCGCTCAAGATTCGGATTTTCTGAACCCGCTGGTCAGAGCACCCTCATTGGCAAATCAAAACCACCCCTAAAAGGGGTGGTTTGCTCTTAGGGTATAACCCTTGGATTTCCGGCACGCGTCTAAAGGCGCCGGCCCTCACGGGGTTCGGGCCGCACTGCAGGTTGGCCCGTGACGGGCCGGTCAAACCGGCGCTATTTGCGCCCCGGCCCCCTATCGAAGGGGTCCTCGTACTCCTTCACGCTCAGCTTGTCCAGCGCGATGTCGTGGGACTCCTGCTCCCTGATGTACTTGGCGATCGTCGCCTCGTTCAGGCCGACGGTGGACACGTAGTAGCCCTCCGCCCAGAACTTCCTGTTGCCGAACTTGTACTTGAGGTTGGCGTGCCTGTCGAATATCATCAGCGAGCTCTTCCCCTTCAGGTAGCCCATGACGCTCGCGACGCTGTACTTCGGCGGGATCGCCAGCAGCACGTGCACGTGGTCGGGCATCAGGTGCCCCTCGATGATCTCTATCCCCTTGTACTGG
>OOCH01002801.1_pt1 | contig 10210 bp, 8 predicted proteins | sample 1671641 | NCBI WGS metagenome assembly OOCH01 (sample SAMN06348177, study PRJEB24527) | human gut metagenome | biome: human gut; feature: ankylosing spondylitis patient; material: feces | host: Homo sapiens | place: China | collected 2015-10
AATGTGGAAACTGTCGTTCGTTCTGTCAGTATGCAGGAGCTCCATATAAAGATAAGTTTACATTGTTTGCAAATGAAGAAGATATGAAAGACAGTATAAATAATGGATTTACAGTACTGGATGCAAAAAATAAAGAAATAAAAATACGCATTGGGGAAAAAGAAGAAGTTGTAAGAGCAGATCAGCCGTCAGGTATTTTGAATAAAGGCCTTGCGCAGCTTATCTGCACAGTGATTGATCAATATGCTTATTTGCTGATGTAAATGCAATCTGTAGCAGAACAGGAAAAGGAGTAGTCCACTATGGCAGCATTTAAAGTAAACGGAAAAAATGTTTGTTCGGAGAAAAATCAGAAACTTTTAAGATTTCTCCGTGATGAACTTCGGCTGACATCTGTAAAAGACGGATGCAGTGAGGGCGCATGTGGAGCCTGTACAGTGATCATTGATGGAAAGACATGTAAAGCATGTGTACCGGATACGGATTCTCTGAGCGGAAGAGAAATTATAACCGTAGAGGGGCTGACAGAATGGGAACGTCAGGTATATACTTATGCATATGGAAAGGCCGGAGCAGTACAGTGTGGATTCTGCATTCCTGGAATGGTAATGTGTACGAAAGCACTTCTTGATGAAAATATGGAACCTACGGATGATGAGATCCGTTATGCGCTGCGTAATAATTATTGTCGCTGCACGGGATACGTGAAGATCATGGATGCCGTCCGTCTTGCAGCAAAGATCCTGAAAAAAGGTGAGATACCAGATGACGGAGATCCAAACTGGACGATTGGAAATCGCGTAGCAAGAATTGATGTTGCAGAAAAAGTACTTGGAACGGGAAAATATCCGGATGATTTTTATCTCGATGGAATGCTGTACGGCTCTGCTCTTCGAAGCAGATATGCCCGTGCAAGAGTACTTTCTATTGATACATCCAAAGCAAAAGAACTTCCGGGAGTGGAGGCAGTTGTGACGGCTGCTGACATTCCTGGAGAAAACAAAATCGGACATTTAAAACATGATCAGTATACGCTGATACCGGTTGGTGGTCTGGTACATTATCTGGGAGATGCAGTTGCTCTGGTAGCGGCAAAGGACAGGGAAACAGTAGAAAAAGCAAAAAAACTGATCAAAGTAGACTATGAAGTACTGCCGCATGTACATACTATAGAAGAAGCTGCGGCTCTGGATGCACCGAAGGTGTTTGATGAAGAAGACAGTAATGTCTGTGCACATAAGCACATCAGCAGAGGTAATGCAGAAGAAGCAATCCGAAATTCAAAATATGTGATCTCACATCATTTTGAAACACCGTGGACAGAGCATGCGTTTCTTGAACCGGAATGTGCGGTTGCTTTTTATGATGAAGATGGGGATGTTTTTATTTATTCTGCAGACCAGTCAGCACATCAGACCAGACACGAATGTTCACTTCTTCTGGGAACAGATAAGGTGAAAGTACAGAATGCACTGGTTGGAGGTGGATTCGGTGGAAAAGAAGATATGACCGTACAGCATCTGGCTGCATTGCTGACCTATGTGACAAAGAAGCCAGTTAAAGTCAAACTTACCAGAGCAGAATCCCTTCTGATACATCCGAAACGACATCCGTTCTATATGGATATGACAATGGGATGTGATGAACATGGAAATATTATGGGAGTAAAAGCTACTGTAGTTTCTGATACCGGAGCATATGCATCTCTTGGCGGACCGGTGCTCGAACGTGCCTGCACGCATGCGGCAGGACCATATCATTATGAAAATTTTGATATCGAAGGGACTGCATATTATACCAATAATCCACCGGCCGGAGCGTTCAGGGGATTTGGCGTTACACAGACCTGTTTTGCAACAGAGACGCTGCTGAATATGATGGCTGACAAGGTTGGAATCACACCGTGGGAGATCCGTTACCGTAATGCAATCCGTCCGGGAGAAGTGCTTCCGAACGGTCAGATCGTAGATGCATCGACCGGACTGGTAGAAACCCTGGAAGCAGTAAAAGAAGATTATGATGCAGCAATGACAGCGGGAAAACCGGTTGGAATCGGATGTGCGATGAAAAATGCCGGTGTAGGAGTTGGAATTCCGGATACCGGACGCGTTAAACTGATCGTAGAGGATGATGAAAAACTGCATATTTATTCAGGAGCATCGTGTATTGGACAGGGACTTGGAACAGTTCTGGTGCAGATGGTCGTTACAAATACAGATCTGAAACATGAGGATATTGTGTATGAAAGAAGTAATACATGGATCTCTCCTGATTCAGGAACAACATCGGGATCCAGGCAGACACTGGTCACCGGAGAAGCCTGCCGCAGAGCATGCGAAAAACTGATGGAAGACCGCACTGCCGGAAAACAGCTGAAAGATATGAAGGGGAAGGTATACTACGGAGAATACCTCGCAAAAACAGATCCGCTTGGCGCCAATGTACCAAATCCGGTATCACATGTGGCCTATGGATATGCAACACAGATGTGCGTTCTGGATAAGAAGAGCGGGAAGCTGGAATGCATAGTTGCCGCTCACGATGTAGGAAAGGCAGTGAATCCGCTGTCCTGCGAGGGACAGATCGAGGGTGGTGTTGTCATGTCTATGGGATACGCGCTCAGAGAACAGTATCCGATTGATGAGAATTGTAAACCAATTCAGAAATATGGTTCACTGGGATTATTCCGTTCACATGAAGTTCCCAAAATAAAAGCAATCGTTGTAGATAAGCCAGGACTGAAGGTTGCATGCGGTGCCATCGGCATTGGAGAGATCACATCCATTCCTACTGCACCGGCAATTGCAGATGCATATTTCCGTTATGATGGAATTCGCAGATATAATCTGCCGCTTACAGATACACCATACGAAAGGAAGGGTTGATATGGCAGCAAAAAAAAGATATCCGCCCTTGTAGCATGTAATGGTGGATGCAGGGCGGTACAGGGAGAAGAAGGATGTACAGATGGTTGCATTGGCTGTGGAGCTTGCGTCAGCGTATGTAAATTTGGCGCAATTTCCCTGAATGAATATGGTGTGGCGGAAGTCGATGAAGATAAATGCCTTGCCTGTGGAAAATGTATGAAAGTCTGTCCGCAGGAAATTATCCATATCCATGAATGTGCCAATTATATTGTAGTCAAATGTTCTAACAAAAGCAAAGGAGCTGAGGCAAAAAAACAGTGTGAGGTAAGCTGTATTGGCTGTGGAATCTGTGAAAAGACCTGTACGGCAGGTGCTGTCCGGATTATGGACAATCATGCAGTGATCCGGGAAAATATGTGTTTAAGCTGTGGCATGTGTTCAGTGAAATGCCCGCGTCATGCAATTTATGATCTGCGTGGAATATTTACAAAGACAAAGTGACAGGATTCCAGTTGACAAAATTCTATAAAGAAGGTGAGATCATGATAGGAAAAAGCGTTCCCCGAGTTGATGCTTATGAAAAAGTGACCGGAAAAGCCAAATTCACAGATGATCTGGTACCGCCCAGATGTCTCGTGGCAAAAGTTCTTCATGCAACGATTGGAAATGGAATTGTGAAATCTATCGATACAAGTGAGGCAGAGGCACTGGAAGGGGTTGTAAAAGTAGTGACTTTTTATGATGTGCCAGACCACTGTTATCCGACACCAGGGCATCCGTGGTCTGTGGAACTGGCACATCAGGATGTGGCCGACCGTAATCTTCTGACTGGTCGTGTGCGGTATTATGGAGATGATATTGCGGCTGTTGTTGCAGAAGATGAGATCATTGCAGCCAGAGCACTGAAGCTGATCAAAGTAGAATATGAGGAATATCCGGTGGAAATCCATCCACGCAAATCTATGTATGGCAGTAATCCGCCGATTCATTTTGATAAAAAAGATAATGTCCTTGCCCGTTCTAATTATTTTATCGGAGATGTAGATAAGGGGATGGAGCAGGCTGAAACAATTGTAAAGGGCACATATAAAACACCAATCGTGCAGCACTGTCATATTGAAAATCCGATTTCTTATGCCTATATGGAAAAAGGCAGGATCGTAGTGGTGACATCGACACAGATTCCACACATCGTCCGTCGTGTCATTGGCCAGGCACTGGGAATTCCGTGGGGCAATGTGCGGGTTATTAAGCCATATATCGGGGGAGGATTCGGCAATAAACAGGATGTACTTTATGAGCCATTGAATGCTTTTCTGACAACACAGGTCGGTGGCAGACCAGTCAAGCTGGACGTCAGCAGGGAAGAGACCTTCTGTAATACAAGAACCCGTCATTCTATAGAATTTGATCTGGCAGCCGGGGTAGACAAGGACGGCAGACTTCTGGCAAAAGATATGCATTCTTATTCAAATCAGGGTGCTTATGCCTCTCATGGTCATGCGATTGCGGCAAACGGACTGACTTCCTGGCGGCTGCAGTATGCCTGTCCGAATATCCGGGGAGAAGCTTATACAATCTATACTAATACGCCGGTTGGTGGAGCCATGCGAGGGTATGGAATCCCGCAGGTATGTTTTGCTATTGAAAGTTTTATGGATGATGTGGCAAATGAGATTCATATGGATCCGTTGGAATTTCGGCGCAAAAATCTGATTCAGGGATATTATGAAGATGCTTATCTGAAACCAATCGCAGCTAATACAAACGGAATTTTTGAATGTCTGGAGAAGGGCGCAGAATATATTCATTGGGATGAAAAGCGAAAAGAATATGCAGAACAGACCGGAGATGTACGGAAAGGTGTTGGCATGGCGTTGTTTTCTTACAAGACAGGTGTATGGCCGATTTCTCTGGAGATTGCAGGAGCCAGACTTTCTTTGAACCAGGATGGAAGTGTTCAGCTCATGCTTGGGGCAACGGAAATCGGACAGGGAGCAGATACTGTATTTTCACAGATGGTTGCGGAGACACTTCACACAGATATGGAACATGTACATATTAAAACGGTGCAGGATACAGATGTGTCACCGTTTGATACGGGGGCGTATGCATCCAGACAGTCTTTTGTGACCGGAACAGCAGTGCGGCATTGTGCAGAGATTCTGAGAGATAAGATACTTGCCTATGCGAAGACGCTCCTTCCGGAAATCGACACCAGAGAACTGACACTTAAAGATAACTGGATCTGGGCAGGTGATGAGCAGGCAATCTCTCTTGCGGCTCTGGCAGAAGAGAGCTATTACAGCCTTACAAATTCATCCGTATTGACAGCAGAAGTTTCTGAACAGGTGAAAAAAAATACGATTGCAACAGGATGCTGTTTTGCAGAAGTTGAAGTGGATATAAAACTTGGTAAAATTAAGATTCTTCATATTATCAATGTACATGACAGTGGAAAGCTGCTGAATCCACAGCTTGCTGAGATGCAGGTCCATGGTGGTATGTCTATGGGAATGGGGTATGGAATCAGTGAACAGCTGATTCTGGATGAAAAGACCGGACGTCCGTTGAATGGCAATCTGTTGGATTATAAGCTGATGACGATGCTGGATACGCCAGATATCAAAGCGGATTTCGTGGAATTGGATGATCCGATGGGACCATATGGAAACAAAGCATTAGGAGAACCGCCGGCAATTCCATGTGCACCGGCAATCCGAAATGCAGTACTTCATGCGACCGGGGTGGCATTTTATGAAAATCCATTGACACCGCAGAGACTGATCGACGGATTCCAAAAAGCAGGATTAATCTGAGAGGGGGCGCAGAGAATGTATGATATAGAGAAATACTATAATGCAGGAACCGTTTCAGAGGCAGTGACACTTCTGAATGAACATCCGGATACCAGGATTATATCAGGAGGAAGCGATGTTCTGATCAAGATCCGTGAGGGCAGGATGGCAGGAACCTCACTGGTATCTATTCGGGATATTGAAGAACTGAAAGGAATTGAGCGAAAAGAAAACGGGGACATTTATATCGGTGCAGGAACGGTATTTTCACATATTACAGCAGATCCGATCATTCAGAAATATATTCCGGTTCTGGGAGAAGCTGTTGACCAGGTTGGCGGTCCACAGATTCGTAATATCGGAACGATTGGAGGAAATATTTGTAATGGAGCAGTCAGTGCTGACAGTGTTCCGACGGTCTTTTCCTATAACGCGCTACTGCATATTGCAAATGCAGAAGGCGGAAGAAGTGTCCCTGTCAGAGAATTTTATCTTGGTCCTGGACGTGTAGCTCTCAAACAGGGGGAAGTACTTACACATGTGATCATTCCAAAGAATGAATATGAAGGATATCATGGACAATATATCAAATATTCCATGCGAAATACCATGGATATTGCGACGCTGAGCTGCAGTGTGGTAAGTAAAGTTGATACTGCAGAAAATATTCTGGAGGATGTTCGTATTACATTTGGCGTAGCAGCACCAGTGCCATATCGCTGTACAGAGACAGAAGCTTTATTGAAAGGCAGAAAACTGGATGCGTCTCTTTATCAGAATCTTGAGGAGAGTGTCAGAAGCGAGATACATCCGCGAGATTCATGGAGAGCTTCCAGAGATTTTCGTCTGCAGATTGGTGGAGAAATTGCACGGAGAGCACTGATCCGTACTGTGGAACTTGCAGAAAATGCAAAGCAGCAGGGAGGTGAAAACGCATGAAAAAAGAAAAAGTACTTGTTCAATGCGTGGTAAACGGAGAAGAGGTTGCAGAGTATGTAGATCCGAGAGAATCTCTGCTGGATATGCTCCGTAATCATCTCGGCCTTACTTCCGTCAAAAAAGGCTGTGAAGTAGGGGAATGTGGAGCCTGTACCGTGATCATTGACGGCGAAACGATTGATTCCTGTATTTATCTGGCTGTCTGGGCAGAAGGAAAAAATATCCGTACACTGGAAGGTCTTGAAAAAAACGGAGAACTGACAAGAATTCAGGAAGCCTTTATTGAAGAGGGTGCAATTCAGTGTGGATTCTGTACACCGGGTTTTGTTATGTCTGCGACAGTCCTTCTGGAACAGGGAAAAGAACTGACCAGAGAGGAAATTAAGAAAAAAATGTCTGGAAATCTCTGCCGTTGTACCGGATATCAGAATATTGTCAATGCAGTGGAAAAAGTTATGCATGAAAATACAGAAAAAGTTGAAGAAAAATAAACAATTAATACAACATTGAAAATGACAGCAAGAGAGGAATACAGTTAAGATGGGACATAAAACAACATTGCTCGTTCGCGGTGGCGGAGACCTTGCAAGTGGAGTAATCCACAGGCTTTATAAATGTGGTTATCAGGTACTGGTACTGGAATGTCGGAAGCCAAGTGCAATCCGTCGAAAGGTTTCTTTCGGAGAAGCTGTTTTCGACGGAATTTCCAGTGTGGAAGGCGTGACGGGCCGATTGATCGAAGATGTCAGTGAATGTCAGAAGGTCTGGGAGGCAGGAGAGATTCCGATTCTTGTCGATGAGACCGGGAAAGTGATAAAAGAGCTTAGACCGGATGCACTGATCGATGCAATCCTTGCGAAGAGAAATCTTGGAACAACAAGAGAGATGGCTCCGCTGACCGTTGCACTGGGACCGGGATTTGAAGCTGGAAAAGATGTTGATTTTGTGATTGAGACACAGAGAGGTCATAATCTTGGACGTGTGATCCGGAAAGGGAGTGCGACACCAAACACGGGAATTCCGGGGGGGATCGCAGGATATGGCAAAGAGCGTGTGATTCATTCGCCAGCAGCAGGAATCATGCACAATCTTTCGCAGATTGGGGATATCGTGGAGAAAGACCAGATTCTGGCGAGGGTGGATGATGTGCCGGTCTATGCATCTCTGACCGGTGTACTGAGAGGGATTATCCGAGATGGTTATGAAGTCCCAAAAGGGATGAAAATAGCAGATATTGATCCACGGCAGGAACAGAAAAAGAACTGTGATACGATTTCAGATAAAGCACGCTGTATTGCAGGAAGCGTTGTGGAAATCCTTCTTTCGGAAGGTGTACTGCCGTGATGCAGACGTTTTTTTTGTGGAATGCACTTATGATTGTGCCGGATAGAAAGCAGTCGATTGCCGTGGTTGGCGGTGGAGGCAAAACAAGTCTGATTTTTCGCTTATGTGAAGAAATGGTTTCTACAGGAAAAAAAGTGATTGTTACGACAACGACACATATGGCTTATGAGCCTGAACGGCCATTTGCGGAAGCGGGAAATGCTCAGCAGATCCAGCAGAATATAGAAGAGTATGGATATACGGTTGCTGCCAGCCTGGATCAGAACAAAAGTAAGATCGGAAGTCTGACAGAAGAAGCTCTTGTACGGCTGAAAGGGCAGGCAGACTGTATATTGATCGAAGCAGACGGGGCTAAAAGGCTACCACTGAAAGTGCCAGGTGAATGGGAGCCTGTTATTCCGGATTTTACAGATCTGGTAGTTGGAGTGATCGGAATGGATGCAGTAGGGCAGATGATCAGAGAAAGCTGTCACAGACCGGAGCGGGTAGCTGCTTTTCTGAATAAGGAGCAAACGGATCCGGTTACAAAAGCGGATGTCATACGTATTGCGGTGTCAGACAAGGCTTTAAAAAAAGCAGTCGGACGACGTCCATATAAAATATTTCTGAATAAGACGGACCTTATGGGAAAGTATGAATCAGCGGAAAGAATTGGAAAAGAACTGCAGGAGCAGGGAGTCCATGCTGCCTGGGGAAGCCTTCAGGGGAGAGAATATTACAGATGAAAATTGCATTTGTTATGCTGGCGGCTGGAAACAGCCGCCGTTTTGGGAGTAACAAATTATTATATGAAATTGAAGGAAAGCCCATGTATCTGCTAACGCTGGAAAAACTGAAGAAAGCATCAGAAAAAATTCCGGAAAGCGAGATCATTGTTGTTACCCAGTATGAAGAAATCGTAAAAAAGGCAGGAGAAATGAAAATCCCTGTTTTTATAAATCCACGACCGGAAGATGGGATTTCACTTTCCATGCAGATTGGACTGATGAGTGTAAGAGATACAGATGCATGCCTTTTTACAGTGTCGGATCAACCGTGGTTAGAAGCGGATACAGTTGTTGCGCTTACAGAACTGTTTGAAAATGAAAAAAAGGGAATGGCCTGTATCAGATGGAATGGAAAGACTGGAAATCCCTGCATTTTTGGACAGAAATATTATGAAGAACTGATGGAGATATCGGGAGATAAAGGTGGCAAAAAAATTATAAAAAAACATCCTGAAGATGTGGCATATCTTCAGATCAGAAATGCCAGGGAACTTCAGGATGCAGATGAACCGGATGTTTTTACAGCAGGAAACCTGCGATAAAAATGATCAGCGGAATTGTGATAATAGACAGAACCGTTGTGAATGAAAATATCTCGGAGGCATAGGCTGCATTTTTATCAAAACGGATAGACATCATGGTGATCGTAGTTCCTGTCGGACAGGCAGATGCGATCAGCGTCGGATATGCGATGTCAGCATTAAATGGTGCGATCCACAGAAAGAGAAGAACCACAAGAGGAACAATTATGAGTTTTGTAAGAGCAATACGATAGATCTGTACATTTGTGCAGATCTTTTTTATGTCCGAATTTGCAACAGAAAAACCGGCAACCATCATGGCAAGAGGAGTATTCATATCGGCAATGTACTGCATGGATGCTGCAATCGTGTCTGGAATATGTATCTGTGTAAAGAATAAGATCATAGCAATAAAAGTGCCCATGACCATTGGGGCAGTCAGCCCCTCTTTGAGCAGCTTTGGATCAAAGTGACCTTTCATGAGAGAAAGTCCATGCGTCCATGTAAGAATGTTAAATACAGTCATGTATGCGGTCAGATAGAAAACACCCTCACTTCCGAGAACACTGTTGATCAGAGGAATACCAATAAAGCCACAGTTGGAATATACAGCGGCAAACTGATTGATCATGTTATTGGGGTCCTCTTTATCACGAAACAGGAGTTTGGATACGAGGATTGCAAGGATGTGAGAGATAAATGCGGCGACAAAAGAAAACAGAAGTCCCTTTACGAGAATGGGATCATAGTCGGTCTGATAGACCATAATGATCAGAATCGGGTTAACAAGCATCAGCAGAAGATTGGAAATGGTTTTGCTTCCTTCTTTGGAAACAAGCCCGATTCTTACGCAGACGATGCCAACGATAAGGATAATCAGCATTTTTACCAGCTGATTAAAAATTAAGATAAACATGAAAATACCCCTTCCTAATACAAATCTTTCTCTAGAATACCTGATGCAAATGCAAAAA
>OOCH01002802.1_pt1 | contig 10208 bp, 10 predicted proteins | sample 1671641 | NCBI WGS metagenome assembly OOCH01 (sample SAMN06348177, study PRJEB24527) | human gut metagenome | biome: human gut; feature: ankylosing spondylitis patient; material: feces | host: Homo sapiens | place: China | collected 2015-10
AGCCCGAGAGCCGCAAGAACGAGATGATCGCCTTCATCAAGCAGGGCCTGCAGGATACCTGCGTGTCCCGTACCTCGGTCAAGTGGGGCATCCCCGTGCCCTTCGACCCCAAACACACCATGTACGTCTGGGTCGATGCTCTGAGCAACTATATCTCTGCACTGGGCTACGGCAACGAGACTTATCACGATTACGATAAGTTCTGGCCGGCAGACCTGCACATGGTGGGCAAGGAGATTTTGCGTTTCCACACCATCCTGTGGCCTGCTATGCTGATGGCACTGGATCTGCCGCTGCCTAAGCGCGTGTTCGGCCACGGCTGGCTGCTGATGAACGGCGGCAAGATGTCCAAGTCTGTGGGCAACGTGGTAGACCCCGTTATCCTGTGCGATCGCTACGGCGTGGACGCCATCCGCTACTTCCTGCTGCGCGAGATTCCCTTTGGCAACGATGGTATGTTCACCAACGAGGCACTGATCAACCGCATCAACAGCGATCTGGCGAACGATCTGGGCAACCTGCTCAGCCGCACCGTGGCCATGTGCGAAAAGTACTTCGGCGGCACCGTGCATAATGTGGCCGGTACCGAGGCCATCGACACCGAGCTGGAGACCATGGTCAACGAGCTGACCGCCAAGGTCACCGCCGACATGGACAACCTGACCATCCCGCAGGCCCTGATGGAGATCTTCGCGGTCATCCAGCGCGCCAACAAGTACATCGATGAGACTGCTCCCTGGGCACTGGCCAAGGACGAAGCCAACAAGGCACGTCTTGAGAGCGTGCTGTACCACCTGTGCGAAGCCCTGCGCGTGTGCGGCATCCTGCTGAACGCTTACCTGCCCACCACCGCACCCAAGATGATGGACCAGCTGGGTCTGGACGCTTCCGCTCTGGACCTGACCAAGACCACCTACGGCGCACAGGAGACCTACACCGTCCACAAGGGCGATGCCCTCTTCCCCCGTATCGACGTAGCCAAGGAGATCGCCCACCTGAAGGAAGAAGACGAGAAGCGCAAGGCTGCTGCCGAAGCCGCCAACAAGGCCAAGGCGGAAGCCGAAAAGAAGGCTGCTGCCCCTGCTGCCGAGGAAAGCGGCGTGGACTTCACCCACGAAGCCGAGATCGACTTTGACACCTTCTGCAAGGTGGAGCTGCGCGTGGCCGAGGTGCGCGCCTGCGAGAACCTGAAGGAGAGCAAGAAGCTGCTGCACCTCACCGTCTTTGACGGCGAGCGGGAGCGCTGCATCCTGTCCGGCATTGCCAAGTGGTTCAAGCCGGAGGATCTCATTGGCAAAAAGCTGGGCATCGTGTGCAATCTGGCACCCCGTCCCATGCTCAAGGGCAAGTACGTCAGCGAGGGCATGATCTTCGCTGCCGACACCGCCGACGGCGGCTGCTCCATTGCCTTCTACGGCGACGATACCCCCGTGGGCAGCCGTATCCACTAAGTGAGGAGCATCATGTCTGATAATACAGCCGTTCGTGCGGCAAAGCTGGATAAGATCTTCGGCACGCCGGTTTGCGCCGTGCTGCTGGCTATCTTCTGCAATGTCCTGTGGGGCTCGGCCTTTCCGTTCATCAAGCTGGGCTACCGCCTGTTCTCCATCGACTCCGGCAACACGGCCTCCATCTTCTGCTTTGCAGGAGTACGGTTCATGCTGGGCAGCGTGCTGGTGCTGCTGGGCAGCATTCTGCTGCAGGGAAAAGCACCCCGCCTGCCCCGGGGCAGGGTAGCAGCCGAGTGCTGCGCGCTGGGACTGTGGCAGACCACGGCACAGTATGCGTTCTACTATATCGCCGTGGCCATGCTCACCGGCGCGTTTGGCGGCATCCTGAACAGCACCCAGAGTTTTCTGGGCGTCATCTTTGCCCACTTTATCTACGGCAATGCGGACCGCATGACCCCGGCAAAAACGCTGGGCTGCGCTGTGGGTTTTGCCGGAGTGCTTATCGGTACGATTGGCAACCACGGCGGCGGCAGCGGCTGGGGCGTGTTCTGTATGATGGCAGCGACCATCATCTTCACCCTGTCCGGCCCGTGGAACAAATCCGTCACCAAAAAGGCCGACAGCTTTGCTGTCTGCTTCCTGAACCTGTTTGTGGGTGGGCTGGCACTGTTTGTGCTGGGCACCGTTATGGGCGGTCGTCTCCATGTGCAAAGTGCACTGGCTGCGGTGGTCATGCTGTATCTGGCCTTCATCTGCGGCGCAGGCTATATCCTGTGGGCGCTGCTGATGAAAAACAACCCGGTCAGCCGCATCGCCATCTTTGGCTTTGTCAACCCGGTGGTCAATGTGCTGCTGAGCGCTGTGCTCAACGGAGAACCGCTGTTCCGCTGGCAGTATCTTGCGGCGCTGGTGTTCGTGTGTGTGGGCATCTGGCTGGTGAACAAAGCCCCCGCCAAAAAGGAGAAGGTATGACCGGACCTATTTTTGACACCCACGCCCATTACAGTTCCCGCGCCTTTGATGCCGACCGCTTTGCGCTGCTGGACAGCCTGCCCGACAAGGGCGTGGTAGGCGTGTGCGAGCAGGCCACCCACTCCGGGGATGCGCCCCGGGTGCTGGAACTGGCGCACCGCTACCCATGGGTGGTGGCGGCCATTGGCATCCACCCGGAAAGCCTGCTGCCCGCCGCCGACTGCGGCGAGGAAGGCCCTGCGCCCACGGTGTCGGTGTACGGCGGCGACTGGGCCGCCGAGATGCGGGCGCTGATGCCCTACTACGACGACCCCAAGGTGGTGGCGGTAGGGGAGTGCGGGCTGGACTACCACTGGCCCGTGCCCAAGGACGCCCAGCTGGCGCTGTTTGAAGCCGAGATCCGGCTGGCGTTGGAGTTGGACAAGCCCATCATCGTGCACGACCGGCAGGCGCACGCAGACGTTTACGCTCTGCTTAAAAAGTACCGCCCAAAGGGCATTGTGCACTGCTATTCCGGCAGCGCCGAGGATGCCGTGCAGTTGGCAGCGCAGGGACTGTACATCGGCTTTGGCGGTGCCTGCACCTTCAACGGTGCCAAGCGCGCAGCCAAGGCCATCGAAGCCCTGCCGCTGGATGCTATTGTGCTGGAGACCGACTGTCCCTATATGGCACCGGAGCCGGTGCGCGGCACCCGCTGCGACAGCTCCCTCATCTGCTATGTGGGCGCGTACATCGCCCAGCGCAAGGCGCTTGCCCCGGAAGAGGTGTTCCGCACCACCGCCGCAAACGCCCGCCGGGTGTTCGGGCTGTAAACGTTTTTCCGCAGGTCGCGGGGCAAAGCGCTCCGCTTCTGAATAAAAAGCTGATTTATTGAAAACGATAAGAATAAGGAGATCACTATTATGAAGGCACGTATTCCCAAACACCGCGAGTTCATCATCAACTTCCCCGACAGCATCGACCAGAACAAGGCCAACGAGGGCTGGGCAAAGCTGCAGCAGATCGTGGAGGACTACAAGAAGGCCCACAACGGCGCTTCTGTTTACGCTCCCACCTTCATCGAGGACTGCGAGCCCGAGGTCAAGAAGCTGCAGGAAGAGTACGGCTTTGAGTACACCGTGGAGTTCGTTCAGTAAGTTCAGCATCGCCTGATAGTAAAAGGGTCATTGCACAAACCGTGCAATGACCCTTTTTGCGTAAGTTCATTCCATAAAATGGCATCCCGGAGCGTCCGCAGATGTGCCGTATTATACCTCGTAGTCCAGACAGATGCGGTTCTTGTAGTAGGGGCGCACCTTGCTGTTTGCCACTGCCACATGCGCCGGGTGAGTGGAGTAGCCCTTGAGCGCCTCGGCGCTCTCAAAGGTGGTGTCCAGCATCAGGTCTGCGTTGGAGGAGGGGAGAGCATCAATGTTGACGTGGATATCCACAAGCCCCGGAATTTTGCCGGAAAGGCTTTCCAACCCCTCTTTGATGCCGGCCTTGACGGCGGATTTTTCCTCGGCGGACAACTCGTCCTTCAGCTGCCAGAGAATAACGTGCTTGACCATAACAAAAAAACCTCCTGCGTTTTTTCTCATTGTAACAGGATGAGAAAAAATCCGCAAGAGGAAAGCTGCAAAGTCTTATTTGGGCGCGAACAGCAGCACCACCAAAAGCACAGCACAGAGCACTGAAAGCACGATGCCCTCCAGACGGGTGAGTCGGATGTACTCCTCCGTAGGTTCGGGCACCTGCGTATACCGCCCACGGGAACGCAAGGCAATGGCATCCTCCGGCTGCAGCGCCATAAAAATACCGAATCCGATACCAAAAAGCGCGACTAAAATTGCGCAGATGACTTCCATAAAAACCCTCACTTTTTGTTTTTGTCGTCCCTGCTCAGGGTATAGCACAAATGCGAGATCAGCAGCACAACGCAGAACACGAGCGTCACGACCATCAAAATGGAGTGCAGCGGCTCCACCTTGGGCAGAAAAATGTTGACCAGCCAGAGCGCACCGCAAAGGAGCGACAGGATGCCGAAGGGTCTGTGGAAGTGGTTCTTTTCGTCCTCACTGCTCCAGCCGGTGCCGGTGCCATTGTACAAGTCCCGAATGCCGCGGTATAAAAACAATACGCCCAGTGCTGCGTTCAGCCAGTCTGAAGTGGAAAGGTTCAGGTTCATATATTTGTACTTGCCTCCCGGCGGTTCAGTCTGCGCTATGCTCCCAAGCCTCATAGGCTACCAGGTAAAGAACATCTACCACAACAGCGACCAACAGCCAGCTGCCGCCCCAAGGAGCCTGGGGCAGGAAGATGTCCAGAAGAGAAACGATGGCGTTAAAGATAAACAGCACGCCGTTTTTCTTCTGCCAGAAGGCACGGTACTCCGGGTCCCGTTCATACTGGTTGAAGGGAAGACGGAGCCAGGGGTCTTTGCCCATAAAATCACGGATGCCGGAGATCAGCCAGAGAATGCTCAAAAGGACATCAAAGAACAGCGGCCAAGAGAATACCAGCTGCATAAAATGCACCTCCCATCTTTTACCATATTATAACATAGAGGGGCGAAAACACAAGGACGGTATTCAACCTTCCTGCGTAAATTCTGCACAAATCGACCATCAACTATTTGTTGAAACAACATAAAATAAAACCAGCCGGACGAGGCGGTTGCAAGCCCTCGTCCGGCTGGATACTTACTTCTTCGGAGTCATAAGCCTCTTCTCCTTGGTGACCTCATTTTCGGAATACGGGTTTCATAGGGTGACTCTCCTTAGAAACGTTTCTTCAGAATTTAGGTACTTTGCAAGGGGATGAAAATCAACTGTACATTGGACTGACCCTTTTCTCAACTGTTGGACTGCGGCAAACGGTTCATGAGGATGAATTTCATATTACCACATTCTTTCGAGTTAGATTTGCAAGGGAAACGTCTTACTTAGTACATTGGTAGAACTCCTTTTCAGCTATTCAAATAAGGTTCTCCGGATCATTGATACTTTCATAAGAATCATCTCCAGCGGATCTATCTGAACGCTCTGGGGAAGAATTGAATCGACAGGTTGTCGTGTTATCGCATTTTTGATGCTCAAGACTGGCTCTGTTTTTGTGTTTTTATACGGGGGAAACATCCCGTTTGTGGTGAGCCTCTGTTTTGCTTCTCAGCGAACCCCGACAGCCTGTCCCTGCTGTGCGGGTTCCATATCAACCATCGGTCTTCGCTCCTTTCTTCTTAAAGTCAGCGGGAGTAGCTCTCTTTTGAGCTTCTGCTGTACTTCTCTGGTTTCTGGCTTAATTATACAGGAAGAAGCACGTTTTGTCTATTGGCAGACCGCACAAAGAATAAATTTTGTTTTTGTGCAATGTTAAAACCTGCGGCAGTGCGGAAAAATTGCCCAGAAGTTCTGGGTCGTTCGTGAAGGGTACACATGGGGCTGCAATATGCCCATGGCGCTGTGCTGGCAGATGCTGTACTGCGGCCCGCTGGCCCGTGCCATCTTCCGGCTGGTGCTCCGCCGTGGGGAAAAGCAGGCCGCGTAAGGCGGTTTGCCCGCGATTCTATAATAAATATGTATAAGAAATATACATAAGATGCCGCAAAAACATACCGGGAAAGACACCTATACGTTTTTTATATACCTGATATATAAAAGCTATACGGTACGGCTATTTTTGCGGAAATATTTCCCAAAACCGGGAGAATACGCCTGCAAAGCACTGGAAAAATCCAAGAACATTGTACAGATTATATGCTTTTTTAACTTGCAATTGTGCACCCTGTACAACAGTTTTGTTTTGTCAGTGCAATGCTACCGGGTAAAATGTAGAATGTGCACAAATACCCTTGCCAATTTTGTGCAATCGTACTATTATACACAACGAAAAAAGACGAAACCGACAAAGAAAGGGGAGGGCGCAGACAGCATTCAGGCAGCGCCTTCCTTGCTTTTTTCACGGCACACAGTCTTTTCTTCGCGCGATAAGAAGGTGTGAAGGGGCGCGGAGCAAAGGTGTGCGGCAGATCCTCGGCCGGGGATCTGCCGCACACCCGGCTCCCGCCCGCAGACCCCTATCCCTGCAGGAAGGAGGAAAAGCAAATGAACAAATTGACGCAGGCTCTGATGGAAGAGCTTACCGTGGAGTATGTCAAGGTCGGCTCGCTGCAGATCCCGGAATCGGTGGTCATCAGCTGGGTGATCATGCTGCTGCTGGTGGTGGGCTCCATCCTGCTTACCCGCAACCTGAAGGTGGATCACATCAGCAAGCGTCAGGCAGCACTGGAAGCGCTGTACTCCCTTGGCAAAAACTTCTTTGAAGGGTTGCTGGGCAAGGAGGGCAGCCGCTATGTGCCTTATCTGATGACCGTGGCGCTGTACATTGCCTGCTCCAACGTGATCGGTGTGTTCGGCGTAAAGCCCCCCACAAAGGATCTGGATGTGACCGCTGCGCTGGCGCTGATGAGCATCGTGCTTATCGAGTATGCAGGCGTTCGTGCCCGGGGCGGCGCGGGCTTTCTTAAGAGCCTTGCAGCCCCTACCCCCATCATGACCCCTATGAACATCCTCGAGATCGCCATTCGCCCCACCAGTCTGTGCATGCGACTGTTCGGCAACGTGCTGGGCGCGTTCGTTATCATGGAACTGCTCAAGCTGGTGGTGCCGGTGTTCGTCCCGGCGGTGTTCAGCCTGTATTTTGACCTGTTCGATGGTCTGATCCAGACCTATGTTTTCGTGTTCCTGACCGCACTGTTCATGAAAGAGAGCATCGGCGGCGAGGAATAAACAACAAATTTAAAACTGTAATTACAAAGGAGATAGAACTATGAGTGGTTTGGTAGCTCTGGGCGCTGGCATTGCAGCGCTGACCGGCATTGGCGGCGGTATTGGCATTGGTATTGCAACGGGTAAGGCAACGGAGGCCATCTCCCGCCAGCCGGAGGCTTCCGGTAAGATCCAGACGAACCTGCTGCTGGGCGCTGCTCTGGCAGAAGGTACCGCAATTTTCGGCTTCGTCGTTGCACTGCTGATCATCCTGTTCCTGGGCCAGTAACGGAGGCGTGGACGAATGCTGAAGTTGGATTTGAACCTGCTGTGGACCGTGGTGGATGTCCTGATCCTGTATGTGCTGCTGCGCAAGTTTTTGTTCAAGCCCATCCAGAACGTGCTGGATCAGCGCCAGAAGACGATCGAGGCAGACATTGCAGCGGCACAGACCTCCAAGACCGAGGCCGCCGCAGCACTTACGACCGCGCAGGACAAGCTGCGTAATGTGGACAACGAAGCCGCAGCCCGCCGCGAAGCCTACGAGAAGCAGGCCGAGGTGGAAAAGCAGCAGCTGCTGGCCGATGCGCAGAAGCAGGCCGATGAGATCGTGGCTGCCGGTAAGGCTGCTGTGGAGATCGAGCGCCAGAACAAGCTGCGGGAAGCAGATGCACAGGCTACGGCACTGGCACGCTCTATGTGCGAAAAGCTTTTGAAACATAATTTGACCGCCCAGGATGATGATCAGCTGCTGGACGATCTGCTGCAGAAAGCAGGTGCAGGCAATGGCAACTGAATTCAGCCGTGAATTTTTTGCGGATAACCGCATCGTCAAGGCCAGCCTGCGCTGCGCCCATAAGCTCCGCGAAAAAGATCTGGACCGCATCAAGTCGGAGATCAAAAAGCTGTATGACGCCACGGAAGTCATCCTGAATATCACCGTGGACGAGAGCCTGCTTTCCGGCTATGTCCTGCAGGTGGGCGACCGCGTGTTCGACAATTCCGGTCGTCATCAGCTGGATAAAATGATGGAGGGCAAGCCTTCGCTGGCTACCCTCAAGACCCGCATCGAGGACTACAAGCCCGCCGAGACCTCTGCGGAGGGTGGTGTGGTCATCTCCTCCGCCGATGGCATCGTGCACATTGACGGCATGAACCGCGCTGTGTACGGCGAGATCGTCACCTTTGAAAACGGTGCCAAGGGCATGGTGGAAAGCGTGGAGCCCGAGCAGCTGGGCGTTATGCTGTTCGATGGTGCCGAGACCGTTGGTGTGGGCACCATGGTCACCCGCAGCGGCAAGCGCGCCGGTATCCCGGTGGGCGATGCTTTTCTGGGGCGTGTCATCAGCCCGCTGGGCGAGCCCATCGACGGCAAAGGCCCCATTGAGGCCGAAGGCTACAACCCCATTGAGAAGCAGGCACCCAGTATTCTGGAGCGCCAGAGCGTGGACACCCCGCTACACACCGGTATTCTGGCCATCGACTCCATGTTCCCCATCGGCCGCGGTCAGCGTGAGCTGATCATCGGCGACCGCCAGACCGGCAAGACTTCTATTGCCACCGACGCCATCCTGAACCAGAAGGACAAGGATGTGCTGTGCATCTATGTTGCCATCGGTCAGAAGGCTTCCTCCATTGCCCGCGTGGCCGAGGATCTGAAAAAGCATGGCGCTATGAGCTATACCACCATCGTGGCAGCTACTGCGTCGGATTCTGCCCCGCTGCAGTACATTGCTCCCTATGCGGGCACTGCACTGGCCGAGTACTTCATGGCCAAGGGCAAGAGCGTGCTCATCGTTTACGATGATCTGTCCAAGCACGCGGTGGCCTACCGTGCCATCTCGCTGCTGCTGCGCCGCTCTCCGGGCCGTGAAGCTTACCCCGGCGATGTGTTCTACCTGCACTCCCGTCTGCTGGAGCGCTCCTGCCGTATGCGGGATGATCTGGGCGGCGGCTCTATCACCGCACTGCCCATCGTAGAGACGCAGGCCGGCGATGTTTCGGCCTACATCCCCACCAACGTCATCTCCATCACCGACGGTCAGATCTTCTTGGAGAGCGCCCTGTTCAACGCCGGCAACCGTCCGGCTGTCAACGTGGGTCTTTCGGTGTCCCGTGTGGGCGGCGCTGCCCAGACCAAGGCCATGAAGTCCGCCGCCGGAGCCATCCGCCTGGACCTGGCCCAATACCGGGAGATGGAGGTGTTCACCCAGTTCTCCAGCGACCTGGACGAGGAGACGAAGAGCCAGCTGGCCTACGGCCAGAGCCTGATGTATATCCTGCGGCAGGGGCGCAGCGCCCCGCTGAGCCAGGGACAGCAGATCGTCACGCTGGTGACGGCCATGGCGCACCTCTATCAGCAGGTGCCGGTGGCCCAGGTGTGCGCCCTGCGGGACTTCCTGCTGGGCGAGTTCGCCGCGCAGCGGCAGAGCCTGATGCTCCAGCTGGAGCAGGGCGCGGCGCTGGACGACGAGCTGCGTGGCCAGATCAACGACTTTGCCAGGACCGCGCTGGAGAAATTCAAGCGCACGGGCGGGCGGTGAGCGCATGGCCAGCACCAGTGAGATCCGCCGGCGCATCGGAGGCGTCCGGCAGACCCAGAAGATCACCCACGCCATGTATCTGATCTCCCAGGCGAAGCTGCGGAAGGCCAAACAGGATCTGGACAACACACGGCCCTATTTCCAGGCATTGCAGACGGAGATCGGCCGCGTGTTCAACGCGGACAGCACCATAGAGAGCCGGTATGTGGAGCCGGTGGATCCCAACGCCAAGCCCCTGCCCGGCGTGCCGGCGTGCCTGCTGATCACGGCGGACAAGGGACTGGCCGGCGCGTACAACCAGAACGCCATACGGCAGGCGCAGCAGCTGCTGACCGCCCAGGGCGACGCGGTGCTGTATGTGGTGGGCGAGTATGGCCGGCGCTGGTTCAGCCAGCGAGGGATCGCCATCGAGGAGAGCTTTCACTACACGGCGCAGAACCCTACGCTGGACCGGGCGCGGCACATCGCGGAGCTGCTGCTGGAACGGTTCGACGCGG
>OOCH01002803.1_pt1 | contig 10206 bp, 7 predicted proteins | sample 1671641 | NCBI WGS metagenome assembly OOCH01 (sample SAMN06348177, study PRJEB24527) | human gut metagenome | biome: human gut; feature: ankylosing spondylitis patient; material: feces | host: Homo sapiens | place: China | collected 2015-10
TGCTGGAGCCGACGGCCATTGACCTGTCTGCTGAGGAAAAACAGGCCCTGCTGGAGCAGGCCGGGCTCTCCTGTATGACCCACTCGCGCATCCTGGCCTATCACCTTTCCCTGATCCTGGCACGGCATGCCTCCAGCTTCATCGGCATGCAGGAGACAAAATACCTGCTGGATCGCATGGAAGAACGCGCCCCGGATCTGGTGCGCGAGGCCACCCGTCTGCTGCCCGTGCAGCGCATCGCGGAGATCTTCCAGCGTCTGGCCCAGGAACAGGTCTCCATCCGCGACCTGCGGAACATCCTCGAGGCCATCATCGAATGGAGCCCCAAGGAAAAAGATACCGTCATGCTGACCGAATACGTGCGCGGGGCCCTCAAGCGCCAGATCAGCTACATGTATTCACGGGGCCAGAACATGCTGCCGGCCATCCTTATGGATCCCTCGGTGGAAGAGACCATCCGCAAGGCCATCCGCCAGACCTCGGCCGGGGCCTTCCTGGCGCTGGATCCCGACACCTCGCGCCGCTTCATCGCGGCCGTGGGAGCAGCGGCGGGCGATTACCGCAAGCATGTCCAGATGCCCGTCCTTCTGGCCAGCATGGACATCCGGCGCTATGTGCGCCGCCTTATCGAAGGGGAGCATTACCGCCTGCCCGTGGTCTCCTACCAGGAGCTCACCCCCGAGATCAGCGTCCAGCCCATGAACCGGATCCGCCTCTAGGAGCTAGGCATGGAACTTGCCATCGATTACGCCGTCAAGGCCCTGTACCTGGTCATGATCCTGTCCCTGCCGCCCATCATCGTGGCTTCGGTGGTGGGCATCGTGCTCAGCCTCATCCAGGCCATCACCCAGCTGCAGGAACAGACCCTGGCCTTCGGCGTCAAGCTGCTGGCCGTGGGCCTGACGCTCTTCCTTATGGGCAAATGGCTGAGCGGCGAGATATTGCGGTACAGCGAGGACATCTTCAACCGCTTCTACCTGCTCTGAACGGCAGGCCCGGATACGGCTGACGGAAGGGGTGCCCCCAGGATACGCCACGGACAGGACACGCATGGATTTTTCGCAATTTTTGCAGGAACTCGGGGTCTACGGGCACCTCACGGCCTTGCTGCTGGGCATGCCGCGGCTCTTCGCCCTGGTCACGGTGGCGCCCTTCCTGGGCTCTGCGGTGGTGACGGGCCAGATACGTCTGCTGCTGGTGCTGGCCCTGTACCTGCCCCTGCATCCCGTCATCGTCAGCCACCTGACCGACGAGATCACGCTTTCCGCAGCGCTCTCCCTGGCGGTGGGCGGCAAGCTGGCCCTGCTCCTGCTCAAGGAGGCCGTGCTCGGCCTGATGATCGGCTTTCTTGCGGGCATCGTCTTCTGGACCGTGCAAAGTGCCGGTTTTTTCATGGACAACCAGCGCGGGGCCAGCATGGCCGAAGGAACGGACATCCTTTCCGGCGACCAGAGCAGCCCTCTGGGCCAGCTGCTGTTCCAGAGCCTGGTCTACATTTTTTATACTTCCGGGGCGTTCCTGGCCTTCGTGGGGCTGGTGTACGCCAGTTACGGCATCTGGCCGGTGACGCAGCTCCTGCCCCTGGATGTGCCCCAGGGAGCGCCCCTGTATTTTGCGGAAAAGGTCGGCTGGCTCATGGGGCACATGCTGCTGCTGGCCGGGCCCATCGCGGCAGCCTGTCTTTTGACCGACGTGGCCCTGGGCCTGATCAACCGTTTTGCGTCCCAGCTCAACGTGTATGTGCTGGCCATGCCCATCAAGTGCGGCATCGCGGCTTTCCTGCTGTGCTTCTATTTTGGACTGCTGCTGTCGCATGCACCGGAACTTTTTGATTTTACACGGGAATCCATCCTCAAGCTGAATAATCTCCTGCCGGGAGGGGAATGATGCCGCCATGCCCGCAGGCCATGACGGCAGATGCGGAGCGCGGGAGACTTTGAGCCTATGAGCAGCGAAAAAACAGAACAACCGACCCCAAAACGCCTGCGGGAGTCCCGGGAAAAAGGGCAGGTCGCCAAAAGCCAGGACGTGCCTTCGGCCCTGACCGTCATGGCGGTGGCCGTCTATCTGCTGGCCATGTCTTCCGACATGCTCAATACCTTGCTGGCCATGGGCGAGGCCCCCATGCTGCTCATGGACAGGCCGTTCGAGGAGGCCCTGCCCCTGGCCGTCACGTCCACCCTGCTCTGCGCCCTGCGTGTGGCCTTGCCGCTCATCGGCATGGTCATGGTCGTGGCCCTTTGTGCCAACATGATGCAGGTGGGGGTGCTGTTTTCCGTACAGGCCGCCATGCCCAAGCTGGAAAACCTGAGCATGAACAAATGGTTCAAGCAGGTCTTTTCCCTCAAGAACCTGGTGGAGTTCCTCAAGAACATCATCAAGGTGCTGATCCTGGGCATCAGTGTGTACGTCATTTTTTCCGACTACATGCCGCAGCTGTTCCGCATCCCGCAGGGCGACATCGGCGACATGTGGCGCCTTCTCGGTTCCGTTTGCGGTGACCTTGTCCTTGTTTCGGCGGGCGTGTTCTGCGTCATCGCCGCCGCGGACTGGTGCTTCCAGAAGTGGCAGTTCAACAAGCAGCACATGATGAGCAAGGAAGAAGTCAAACGGGAATTCAAGGAAAGCGAGGGCGATCCGCTCATCAAGGGCAAGCGCAAGCAGCTGCACCAGGAGATGATCGCCCAGAACCAGATCGCCAACGTCAGGAAAGCGAAGGTGCTTGTGACCAACCCCACCCATTTTGCCGTGGCTCTGGACTATGAAAAAGACAGGACCCCCCTGCCCGTCATCCTGGCCAAGGGCCAGGGCGTGCTGGCCCAGCGCATGATCGAGACCGCCCGGGAAGAGGGCATCCCCATCATGCGCAACGTGCCGCTGGCACGCAGCCTGTACGAGCAAGGCACGGAAAACGCCTATATCCCCCAGGACCTCATCGGCCCCGTGGCGGAAGTGCTGCGCTGGGTGCAATCCCTGCGCCAAGGATAAGCCATGCACGAAAAGAACGCCCGAACCCTTGCCCTGCTGATACGCCTGTGCGACGACCTTGCCTGGGGGCGTCCCGCGGACGAGGATGCCCTGTTCGCCCTGACCCGGGAAGGCAGCTCCTCGCCGGAGCTGGAACGTCTGGCCGAGGCCTTCGGCATGATGATCGTCAAGGTGGAAGCCCGTGAATTCCACCGGGCGGAACTGCTGGAAAAGGTGGAACAGCTTTCGCAGGAGCTGGAAAAAAGCCGTCTGCGCCTGCACGAGGAGAACCGGCAGGTGGTGGAGACCCTGCAAAAGGAATACAACGTCCGCCGCATCATCGGACGCTGCCCGGCCATGCGTCAGGTGGTGGCCCAGGCCCTGGCCATCGCCCGGCGGCCCATCAATACTCTGATCCTGGGGCCTTCCGGCACGGGCAAGGAGATCTTCGCCAAGACCATCCATTACCACTCCCCCAGGCGTGATGCCCCCTTCGTGGCCGTCAACTGTACGGCCATCCCCGATTCCCTGTTCGAAAGCGAGATGTTCGGCATCGAAAAGGGCGTGGCCACCGGCGTCAGCGCCCGCCGCGGCCTGGTGGAAGAAGCTTCGGGCGGGACGCTCTTCCTTGACGAACTGGCGGACATGTCCCTGCCCAATCAGGCCAAGCTGCTGCGCGTGCTCGAGGAACGGGAAGTCCTGCGCGTGGGCAGCGCCCGACCCGTGCCCGTGGACATCAAGGTCATCGCGGCCACCAATGTGGACCTGCGGCAGGCCGTGGCCCGGGGGCGCTTCCGGGAAGACCTGTACTACCGCCTCAATGTGGCCGAGCTGACGCTCCCTCCCCTGCGCGAACGGGGCGACGACATCCTGCTGCTGGCCCGGCATCTGCTGGCCCAGCATGCGCACAATATGGAACGCGCTGCCCTGACCCTGGCCCCGGCCACCCAGCAGTGCCTGCTGGCCTACGACTGGCCCGGCAATGTGCGCGAACTGAGCAACGAGATGGAACGGGCAGCGGCCCTTACCGTGGATACGGTCATCCGTCCGTCGGATCTTTCTCCCAAACTGCTGGCAGCCCTAGCGCGCCACGGCTGCATAAAGACAAGCGCCACCGCCCCCCGGGAACCGCTGCCGGACATCCGGACGACATTCAATCTGGAACAGGCGGAGCGCCTGCTGGTACAGCGGGCCCTCGACGCCTGCCAGGGCAACAAGAGCCGGGCGGCGGAACTACTCGGCATCACCCGGGAAGGCCTGCGCAAAAAGCTGCTGCGCCTCGACAAGACGGCCCACGGCCATGACGGGGAGGAGGCATGAACGCAAGCCTGAGATTGCGGCTGGCCCTGCTGGTGGTCTGTTCCGTGGCCCTCACCGTCGCGCTGGTCCTCTACCTGACCTGGCAGCGGGTCGGGGAGACCATGATCGGGATGGAAGAAAAAAATTTCGCCACCCTGCTGCTGGTGGAAGAGGAACGGCTCAATACGGCCACCCTCAACCATCTGGCGGCCAAGGTGCGCTCCGTGCTCCTGCGCAAGGCGCAGCTGCGGGACACCTCCGCCCGCGTCCAGGCACTGCTGCGGGCCCTGGCCCCGCAGCGTCCCGCGGGCAGCGGGCAGGCCCACCTCGTCCTGCAACCCCTGCTGTCCGCCATGGACGCCGCCAGCATCGCTCTGGTGGATGACGTCGACAGTATCCGCATGGAGATCCTGGATACGGAAAAACTCCGTAGCGGCCAGACGAGTCTTCTGGGCCTGTCGTCCAGTCTGCGGGATGCCAAACAGCGGCCCGTGCAGCGCCTGCTCAAACAGTTGTCCCGGGATGGTGATTTTGCCGTTTTTGACCTGCCCCGCCTCGTGGCCACCAACGAAGGCCGCATGGTCCCCTCCGGCACCTATCGCCCCGTGCTGACCTATTTCCTGCCTTTGGACGGCCACAGGCCGTCACGGGAGATCCTGGTCTCCATGATCCCCCTGGACGATCTGGAAAAGATGGCTGTCCAGGCCCAGACGCAACTGCTGGAGGACACGCGGGAAAAATTCAGGGAGATGTCCCTTTATCCCGGCGGGCTCGTGGCGCTGCTGGATGGTGACGGGCATATCCTGGTCTCCGGTGGTGACGGTCTTCTTCCTGACGGCCTCGACGCGGCCCGGGCAGAAGCCCGCCAGACGGGCATGGCCAAGGTCATCCTGCCGTCGGCACAGGGCGATATGCTCTGCCTGCTGGGCAGCATCCGGGCCTTTGGCTGGTATGTGGCCCTGACGGCCCCCCTGGACGAGATACGGGAACCTTCCGACAGCCTGCTGGCCAGCCTGCTGGCCGTGAGCCTGCCCATCATGCTGCTGGTAGCTCTGGCGGCCCTGCTCATGCTCATCAGGACGCTGCGTCCCCTGAAACTGCTGACCCGCAAGACCCGTCAGCTGGCCGAAGTGGATTTTGCCGCCCCCGATGCCGAGACGAGCGTTGAGCTGGCCTTTACCCACCGCGGGCGCAGCTACACCGTGCGCCGCTGGCCCGACCAGCAGCGCGCCGCCAAGCGCGGCACCGGCATGGTCAAGGTGCCCGCCAAGGCCGAGCTGATCCGTGAGCCGGACGAGCCGGTCAGCGGTGCGTCAGCCGTGACCGACGCCGTGGTCAAGCTGCTGGGCATCGACGCCAAACAGTTTGCCCAGGTGTCGATGCTGGCGCAGAACGACTTTACCCGGCTGCTCAACGCGCCGTCCGCGGACCGCGCGGCCATCCTGCGCCGCATTTTTGACACCGCCGACCACCAGCGCCTGGGTCAGGCCGCCGTCGAGCACGCCCGTAAGGCCGACGAGGAATGCAAGCGTCTGGACGATGTACTTTTGATGCACGTCGGCACGCTGATAGGCGACGGCGCCGACGAGGAGACCGCCGCCGACCTGGCCGAAATGCAGGCCGAGCGCGACCCGTTTGCCGCAGGGGCTGCCGCCGAGCTGGGCAGGCTGCTGCTGGAGGCCGACGACGCCAACGAAAAACGACAGACCAGCGTTATGAACGAGCTGGACGAGAAGATCGCCCGCGGTGACGCCGGCCTGAAGATTGCCGAGGAACGCGCCGCCCGCCGCCGCCAGCTGGCTGGGCTGGTGGCCGAGGAGCAGCGCGCCGCCGATGTGGAGCACCAGACCGACCTCATTATGACCGATCTGGAAAAGCGCACGGCGAATGTGAAGGAAAATATTGCCAAAAACGAGGCGGACCGCGCCGCGCTGAGCCAGGCCGAGGCCGACCTGCTCAAGACCGACCACCGCATTGAGCTGGCCGAGGGGCTTTCCGCCGACTGCAGGCAGCTCTTGCAAAATCTGGCGGACGCCGACAAGGCCGACGAGGACGCCGCCGCGCGTCAGGCAGAGTATGTGGCCGCACAGGCTGCACTGGACAGCGCCGAGGAAGAATACAGCACGATGCAGCGCCAATTAAACGCCAACCGCGCGGGCCTGCTGGCCAAGGACCTGCAAAAGGGCAAGCCCTGCCCGGTCTGCGGCTCCACCAAGCACCCGAAGATCGCCGCGCTGCCCAAGGACCACATCACCGAAAAGCAGCTGGAGGAGCGGGAGAAGGCGCTGACGGCCCAGCGCCGCAGCACTGCCGCGGCCAGCCGCACCGCCGGTGATGCCGCCGCCCACGCGCATGAGCTGCGGGCGGCTTTGCAGCGGGACGCGGATGGATTTTTCGCGCGCCGCGGGGACCGCTACACCGGCAAGCCCGCCGCCGAGCTGACGCCCGACGAGCTGAAAATCGCGCTGACCGCCCAGCAGACCAGCCTGACCGAGGGACTGCGCGGCCTGCAGGCCGACCACCTGAAGCTGAAGCAAAAGACGGACCGCGCCCGCAGCCTGGCCAAGCAGGCCGACCTTTTGAACGGCCAGCTGGCCGACCTGGAAAAGCAGCGCTTTGCGGCCACCCGCCGCGCCGCCAACGCCAAGGCCGGGCACGCTGCCGCCAGCGCCCGCGTGCAGCAGATGCGCGAGACGATGCCCAAGCGCGACAACCCCGACGCACTGACCCAGCTGCAGGATGCGCTGGCCCGCCTGCGCCGGGACCGCGCTGCCGCCATGGCCGCCCGGGACGCCGCCGTGCACCGTCTGCACACGAACCGCGCCGCCATCGACGCGCTGCAAAAGACGATGCGGGAGAGCGCCGCCGCCCGCGAGAAGCGTGCCATGTGGGACAATCTGTCCAAAACGATCAACGGTAATTTGACCGGAAAAATCAAACTTCCGTTTGAACAGTACGTACAAGCGTTCTATTTTGACGGCGTGGTCGAGGCCGCAAACCTGCGCTTCACCCGCATGACCGACGGCCAGTACCGATTGCTGCGCCGCAAGAGCGAGGCCGTCGGCGGCAAGACCGCGCTGGACCTCGACGTGTTCGACGCCTACACCGGCAAGACCCGCCCCGTGGGCAGTCTGTCCGGCGGCGAGAGCTTCATGGCCGCGCTGAGCCTGGCACTGGGCATCAGCGACACGATCCAGCAGAACGCGGGCGGCGTCGTCATCGAGACGCTGTTCATCGACGAGGGCTTCGGCTCGCTGGACTCCGACAGCCTGGAAAAGGCCGTGGACACGCTGGCCGGGCTGGCCGGGGGCGATAAGCTCATCGGCGTCATCTCCCACGTCGAGGCGCTGCAGGACCGCCTGACGAGACAGATCCACGTGACCAAAACGCGGGCGGGCAGTAAGGCAGAAATTGAGATTTCGTAAAGGCTCCCCTTTGAGGGGAGCTCCGCCCGCAGGCGGTGAGGGGTGGCCGGGTGTAGACCTGTAAAGTGTGTGTCTCCCGCCCACCCCTCCGCCCCGCGGGCACCTCCCCTCAAAGGGGAGGCTTTTTAGCTTGCACTTATTTATAAAAAGTATAAAAATATGACAAAATCAACGCTGCAACAACAATTGGAAACCCTCTCCGCGGCGCGTTACCCGCTGCACATGCCCGGGCATAAGCGGCGGGTGCCGCCCGCACCGGGGCTGGGCTGCTATGCCTGGGACCTGACCGAGATCGACGGCGCGGACGACCTGCACGACGCGGACGGCATTCTGGCCGACGCCATGGCCCGCACGGCGGCGCTGTACGGCGCACGGCGGTGCTGGTACCTCGTCGGCGGGTCCACCGTCGGCCTGCTGGCGGGCATCCGCGCACTGGCACCGTTCGGCAGCACGGTCATTGCGGCGCGCAACTGCCACAAGGCCGTCTACCACGCGATTGAGCTGGGGCAGCTGACGGCCCGCTGGCTCACGCCGCCCGTGGACCCGCAGTTTGGCATCTACGGCAGTGTGCGCCCCGCCGATGTGGCCGCCGCGCTGGACGCTGCGCCCGACGCCCGCTGCGTGATCCTGACCAGCCCGACTTATGAGGGCGTTTTGAGCGATATACGTACTATCGCGGAAATCTGCCACGCCCGCGGCGTGCCGCTGCTGGTGGACGAGGCCCACGGTGCGCACTACCTGCCCTTTGCCGCCCGGTACGGCTGGCGCGGCGGGGCCGTAGCCGCAGGGGCCGATCTGGTCGTGCAGAGCGCCCACAAGACGCTGCCCAGCCTGACCCAGACCGCGTTTTTGCAGCTGAACGGCGATCTGGCCGACCCTGCCGAGGTCGAGCGCCAGCTGGACGTGTTCGAGACGAGCTCGCCGAGCTACCCGCTCATGGTCAGTCTGGACGGCTGCACCCGCTGGCTGGCCGACGAGGGAGAGGCCGCCTTTGCCGCGTGGCGCGCCCGGCTGGATGCCTTTGACGCGGCGGTGCGGGATCTGAAAAATACAAAAATACTGTGCTGCGGCGCGGACGCACTGACGGCGCATCCTGACTTTTTTGCGCATGACAGCGGCAAAATTTTGCTGCAAATCGGCGCGGCGGGGGCGGCGTACCTGCGGGCCGACGGCTTTGAGCCCGAGATGGTCTGCGGCCCGAACGTGCTGGCCATGACCAGCCCCTGCGACGACGCCGACGCGCTGGAACGGCTGGCCGATGTGCTGCACGCCTGGGACAAAACGGCGGCCCCGCCCGCGGCCCCGCGGCATATTCTGCCCGCCCCCGGCGCGGCCCGCTGCACGATTGCCGAGGCACTGCTGCGCCCCGCGCGGGCCGTAAGGATGCGGGACGCGGTGGGGGAGACTGCCGCGGAGTATCTCTGGGCCTATCCCCCCGGCGTGCCGCTGGTGGCACCGGGCGAGGAAGTGACGGCAGAGCTGGTGACGGCCTGCCGTGCATTGGAGCAGGCCGGAACCGCGCTGAAGCATACGGGCGGCAGCGGTGCGGAGGAGATTGCGGTTTTGTTGTAAAGGGAGGCCGACGGGCCTCCCGCTGTCTGTTGTTTTCCCTCTGCCCCTATTGACAAACCCCGGATTTCCGTGTACAATAATAATAATTCTAAAATGTATAAAGGGGTGACTGTTTTATGAAGCACATCCAGACTCTCGAGACCCGCGACATGGCTAAGAGCCTGCTGAACGGCGGCTGCGGCGAGTGCCAGACTTCCTGCCAGAGCGCCTGCAAGACCAGCTGCGGCATTGCCAACCAGCCTTGCGAGAAGACCGACAAGTAATTTTTGCTGGCTTTGATGCCGGGATGCCGTGTGGCAGCCCGGCATTTTCTATGTACAGTGCGGCCGAAAAACGATGCACGGTGCAGGCATTTTATAGTACCCCTTTTCCCGTACTTTCCCCTCACCTCCCCCATCCCTTATTCTCGACCGCTTTTCTATACACTCTCGCTATTCGATTGAAAAATCTTTTGGTTACTTTTCTTATAAGAAAAGTAACATAACTTAAAGGAGCAGACAATGATTCATCAGTATAAACTCAGCGGCTACAACATTGTTTTGGACGTGTACAGCGGCAGCGTGCACGCCGTAGACGATGTTGCCTACGACGCCATCGCCCTGATCGACCAGGGGTTGACCCGCGAAGCCGCCACCGCCCAGCTGGAGCAGAAATACCGTGACCGCGCCGACGTCACCCCCGCCGACATCAGCGATTGCTTTGACGACATTGAGGAGCTGACCGCCGCCGGGCAGCTGTTTGCCCCCGACGCCTACGCCGACCATGCGTTCGACTTCAAGAACCGCTCCAACGTCGTCAAGGCGCTGTGCCTGCATGTGGCCCACACCTGCAACCTGAACTGCAGTTATTGCTTCGCCGCCCAGGGCAAGTTCCACGGTGAGGCCGGCCTGATGAGCTTTGAGACCGGCAAGCGTGCGCTGGACTTCCTCGTCGAGCATTCCGG
>OOCH01002812.1_pt1 | contig 10167 bp, 7 predicted proteins | sample 1671641 | NCBI WGS metagenome assembly OOCH01 (sample SAMN06348177, study PRJEB24527) | human gut metagenome | biome: human gut; feature: ankylosing spondylitis patient; material: feces | host: Homo sapiens | place: China | collected 2015-10
TCGCGGCAGTGTTCATCTGGCGAATGTACACAAACTTTAAGCCCCAGACTGGATGCAGCAAATTCACACAATCCTGACGAAGGTTTTACGAAGCATGCCTGCACAATGACAGACTAAGTACACATATCCCCCTCTAGTGAAGGCTGGATACATATAATAAAGGAGTATCTATGATTTTATCTTGTAATAATATTAGTAAATCTTTTGGAACGGACATTATTATTAAGTCCTGTTCTTTTAATATAGAAGATCATGAGAAGGCTGCCATTGTTGGAATCAATGGTGCCGGTAAATCTACTCTGTTAAAGATTATTACCGGTGAAGAGCCTGCTGATACAGGCATTGTCACTCTTGCTAAGGATAAGACTCTTGGTTATCTTGCTCAGCAGCAGGACCTTCAGTCTGACAGAAGCATTTATGATGAACTTCTTTCTGTAAAGCAGTATATCCTTGATATAGAAAGTGAATTAAGAAGAATTGAGGCTGCCATGAACAGTGCTTCAGGTGATGAGCTTGAAGCTCTTATGAACAGATACACTAATCTTAATCATGAATTTGAAATGAATAACGGTTACGCATATAAAAGCGAGATTACAGGCGTACTTAAAGGTCTTGGTTTTACTGAAGAGGATTTCTCTTTACATGTAAATACCTTATCCGGTGGCCAGAAAACCCGTGTATCTCTAGGTAAGCTATTACTTTCCAAGCCTGATATTATTATGCTTGATGAGCCTACCAACCACCTTGATATGGAATCTATAAGCTGGTTAGAGAATTACCTTCTTAATTACAATGGTGCGGTTCTTATCGTTGCGCACGACAGATATTTCCTTGATAAGATTGTAAGCAAGATTATCGAGATTGATAACGGTGACTGTACTGTATTTTCCGGGAATTACACAGACTATGCTTCCAAGAAAGCAATTCTTCGTAATATGAAGTTAAAGGAATACTTAAATCAGCAGCGTGATATCAAGCATCAGGAAGAGGTTATTGCCAAGTTAAAGCAGTTTAACCGTGAAAAATCTATCAAACGTGCAGAAAGCCGTGAAAAAATGCTTGATAAGATGGAGGTTGTTGACAAACCTGTTGAACTTAATGCCAGGATGAACATTCAGCTTGAACCATCTGTTGTAAGTGGTAATGATGTTCTTACTGTTACTGACCTTACCAAATCATTTGACGGCAATACTCTTTTTAATAATATTAATTTCGATATTAAGCGTGGTGAGCGCGTCGCTTTAATAGGTAACAACGGAACCGGTAAGACAACTATATTAAAGCTTATTAACGGCATTATCCAGCCGGACAGTGGAAGCATTTATCTTGGTGCTAAGGTTGCTATTGGTTATTATGATCAGGAACATCATGTGCTTGATCCTGACAAGACTCTTTTTCAGGAGATTCAGGATGCATATCCTGACCTTAACAATACACAGATAAGAAATACTCTCGCAGCATTTCTTTTTACTGATGATGATGTATTCAAATACATCCGCGACTTAAGTGGGGGTGAACGTGGACGAGTTTCTCTGGCAAAGCTTATGCTTTCTAATGCCAACCTGCTTATTCTCGATGAGCCTACTAACCACCTTGATATTGTATCCAAGGAAATTCTTGAGAACGCCCTTAACAGCTACACAGGCACTGTTCTTTATGTCTCCCACGACAGATACTTTATCAACGCTACTGCAACCAGAATTATTGAGCTCACTAACAAGAATATTGTTAATTATATTGGTAATTATGATTATTATCTTGAAAAAAGGGATATACTGACAACAAAGACTTTCCCTGCTACAACAGGCAGTTCTTCCGCTGATACTACAGTCAAAGACTCTAAAATTTCATGGCAGCAGTCACGAGAAGAACAGAACAGACTTAAGAAAAGAAAGAATGAAATCAAACGCACCGAAGAAAGAATATCCGTGGTTGAAGAAAGGCTTGCCGCTATTGATGCTGAATATTCTGACCCTTCAATAGGAAGCAATACCGCCCGTTTAATGGAACTGCATACTGAGTCTGCCGGACTGCAGAAAGAATTAGACGAGTTGTATGAACACTGGGATTCACTCATGGAAGAAGAATAGTACCATGATTCGTCAAAAAGTGCTAAAAATCCCCATTTTAAGCCACTTTTTATTGACAAATTACTTGGTATGGAGTATAAATATTTTAGACTTTTATTACTTAATTTTTTAAGGAGGACAATTAAATCATGAATAAGACAGAATTAGTTGCTGCTATCGCAGAAAAGACTGGACTTACTAAAAAAGACGCTGAAGGTGCTGTTAAGGCTTTCACAGATACTGTTGCTGAACAGTTAAAGGCTGGTGACAAGATTCAGTTAGTTGGTTTCGGTACATTTGAAGTTGCTGAAAGAGCTGCTAGAACAGGAAAGAATCCTCAGACAGGTGAAGCTATTAATATCCCTGCTTCTAAGGCGCCTAAGTTCAAGGCTGGTAAGGCTTTAAAGGATGTTGTTAACACACCTGCAGCGCCAGCTAAGAAGTCTAAGAAGAAGTAATTAATTATGACTTTTAAAGGCTGTCACTTATGTGGCAGCCTTTTTTCTCTTTATTTAATTAAATTCACGGAATTGAGGTTTATTAATTATGGAAATCGAACGCAAATATCTGGTATCAGGCATCCCTGACAATTTAGATTTTTATCCTTGCCGCTTAATTGAACAGGGGTATCTTAACACTGCTCCTGTTGTCCGTGTAAGACGCGACAATGATAATTACTATCTCACTTATAAGGGTGGCGGAATGATGGCTAGGGAAGAATACAATCTTCCGCTTAACAAGGAAGCCTATGAACATCTGATCAAGAAAGCTGATGGCAATATCATCACCAAGAAGCGTTATGAAATTCCTGATGGCAATGGCTATACTATTGAACTTGACATATTTGAAGGACTCTTTGCTGGCACTATCCTTGCAGAAGTTGAATTTCCAACTATCGAAGCTGCCAATTCATACATTGCCCCTTCATGGTTTATTAAAGATGTTACTAATGATTCTGCTTATCATAACAGTAATATGAGCAGAAAAGTTTTCTAATATATGAGGTCTGGGATATGGATAAAGAAACTTTGTTTGAATACATTCAGCGACTTAAGCTGGCAGTAATAACTCTTTTCAAATGGTTGTTCTGCTCGGTTGTATGTGGCTGTTTTATTGGTTCAGTCGGTGCTATATTTCACCTGATGCTTGGCTATGTAGGCAGCCTGCGGGTTGAATACCCATTTTTACTATTCGGTCTGCCAGTTGCCGGTATCATCATTGTATTCATGTACAATATAGTACACGAAGCGGGAAACCGCGGAACCAACCTTGTAATAACTGCGATACAGTCTAATGATGAAGTACCAGGAAGAGTTGCTCCTCTTATAATTGTATCAACTCTCCTTACCCATCTGTGCGGTGGTTCCGCCGGACGAGAAGGTGCTGCACTTCAGGTCGGAGGTGCATTAGGTAATACATTTGCAAAGCTGTTTAAGTTCGATGAGAAGGATACACGAATTATGATTATGTGCGGCATGAGTGCCTGCTTCTCAGCACTATTTGGAACACCTATTGCAGCAGCCGTTTTCTCTATGGAAGTAATAAGCGTCGGTGTTATGTATTATGCTGCTTTAGTACCATGCGTACTCGCTGCATTTATAGCACAGGGAATAGCCTCTGCACTGGGCCTTGAATCTACGCATTTTGTAGTTGATGAAATCGCTTCTTTCTCTTTTATTAATGGCGGCAAATTCATCATCATGTCCGTGCTTTTTGCTCTTGCTAGCATTCTGCTGTGTGTTGTTTTACATGGTACTTCAAAGCTCTACACTAATTACATGAACAATCCATATATAAGAATAATTATTGCTGGAGTCCTTGTTATTGTCATGCGATATATCTTTGGCACAACTGATTATCTCGGTGCAGGCTCAGATATTATTGCAAGAAGCTTTGTAACAAGTTGTGCATGGTATGTATTCCTTTTAAAAATGCTGTTTACAGCCGTAACTTTGGGCGGTGGATTCAAAGGTGGCGAAATTGTTCCTACTCTTTTCGTGGGTGCAACGCTTGGAAGCTTCTTAGCACCTATATTCGGACTCCCTGTCGGATTATGTGCAGCATGTGGTATGGTAAGTGTGTTCTGCGGAGTAACTAACTGCCCCCTCACATCATTTATTCTATCTATCGAAATGTTTGGTGCATCAACTATGAAATTCACGATTCTGTGTATTGCATTAAGTTATCTGTTATCCGGATATTACAGCCTATATAACAGCCAGAAAATCGTCTATTCCAAGTATAAGACAGAATATATAAACCGCCGGTCCCATTGACCTAAATTCAGGTCAAAAGAACCGACGGTTCTTTTTATGTATGTCTATGCATATCTCCAGTCCTCAATTCTGAACTGGACTGAAACAATTCCATTGTATTCATTGATATCAGGATAATAAACCATTGAAATCTTTCTTCCAGCCTCAGGTATTTCCTGACCATCCAGCTTGAATTTAATCGCAGTTACAAGTTTTCCATGTTCACTTTCCAGCTGGCATCTTAATACATTTTTATTCTTTCCAATTACAGCTGACTGTCTTACTGTAAGATTCCGGTCTGCAAATACCGGCTTTTCATTGCCCTTTCCGAAAGGCTGTAATTTGTCAAATTGTTTTATCAATTTGATATCTACATAATCAACCGGCATAGGAACATCTATCCACACAGTAGGTGTAAGGTCTTTTTCTGTCATTGTCTGATTATCATTAAGAACTTTTCTGAACTCATCAATCTTATCAATATCAAGCGATATTCCGGCAGCCATTGGATGTCCGCCATATTTGTTAAGGAGTTTACCACATTTGCTTATCTCCTCAAACATGTTATAGCCTTCTATTGAACGCCCTGAGCCCTTTGCACCATCTTCTGCTTTAGTGATTACTATTGAAGGCCTGTAGAATTTTTCTCTTACTCTTCCGGCAATTATTCCCGCAACACTTTCATGGCAGTCAGGAAGATACACAACTAACACCTTGTCATCTTTTAGTTCAGTGTTCTCAACCTGTTCAATTGCAATAGCGGCATATTCTTCTGTTATATCTTTTCTTTCAACATTAAGTGTGCGAAGCTCTAAAGCCTTCTTTCTCGCATCTTCCATATCTGTAGTAAGAAGCAGTTCAATGGCTCTTCTTGCTGAATCAAGTCTTCCCGTTGCATTAAGACATGGACCTATAACAAATCCTATGTGATATGAGCTTATCTTGTCTATCTCAAGTTCACACGCCTCTACAAGTGCTCTTATACCAATATTAGTAGTTACTGCCAGATGCTTTAAACCATATTTAACAATTACCCTGTTCTCATCTGATAAATCAACTACATCCCCTATCGTTGCAATTGCCATAAGCTCTGCATATTCCTCAAGCCCTGCAGGATTAAGCCCGCATTTTTCATAAAGTATCTTAATTACTTTAAATGCAACTCCTGCTCCACACAGCTTATCAAATGGATATAGGCAGTCCTCCTGCTTAGGATTAACAATTGCATCTGCCTGTGGTACTTTATGTATCTTTTCGCCATCAACGAAATCAAACGGAATGTCGTGATGGTCAGTAACAATTACTGTCATACCCTTTTCTTTAGCATATTTAATCTGCTCAATCGCAGCAATCCCATTATCACATGTAATAATCGTATCGGTTCCATTATTATACGCTTCATCTATCAGATGCTCATTAATACCGTATCCGTCAATAATTCTGTCTGGTACTGCAAATGTAACATCTGCTCCCGCTGCCTTTAGCCCTTTATAAAGAATTGTTGTTGAACATATCCCATCTATATCATAATCACCGATAATATGTATTTTCTTTCCAGCATGTATCTTGTCTGTCAGAATATCAACACATTTGTCTGCATCCTTTAATAAATGTGGTGAATGCATGTCATCCACCGTTCCATTAAGATACATATTTATCTGCTCATACGTTTCTAACCCTCTGTTACGGATAATTCTCGCCATAACCTGGTCAATGCCAAATCTTTCCCCAATTGCTTTGAAATCAGCTTTCTTGGTGTATACTCTCCAGTTGCTTTTCACGCTCTTCTCCCTGTTTCATTATTAAACCAATTATGGCGGGAACTGATATACAATCCCCGCCATGTCATAAACTTATTGTATCTGTTAATTAAACCTGAGAACCGTCTTCAAAAACCTCTTTCTTAGAAGCTGCTTTTTTATTATTCTCTTCTACAACGCCTCTCTTCTTACCGCCCATTACATACCACATAGCACTTGTTAAGCATACTGATGAGTAAGCACCAACAACAATACCTACGATAAGTGGAAGTGTAAACTCCTTAACAGAAGTTACACCCATAATGAAAAGAACAATAAGCATTATAAGTGTTGTTATAGATGTATATACTGTTCTTGACATTGTACTTGTAATTGATGAGTTAACAAGCTCTGTAATGTTAGTCTTCGAATTAGCTGTCTTTAACTGCTCTCTTATTCTGTCAAAGATAATAATTGTACCGTTGATAGAGTAACCTACTATTGTAAGCATACATGCAATAAATGTTGTTCCAACCGGAATTCTTGCAAATGCATAGAATGCAATAACAACAAGTACATCATGAAGAAGTGCTAATACAGCAGCTAATGCAAATCTGATATCACGGAATCTTACAAAGATGTATATAAGCATACAGATTGTAGCAAGTATAACCGAAAGAATAGCATCTCTCTTAACTGTTGCAGAAACCGATGAACTGATTGTATCTGTCTCAACGATTGTTCCATCCTTGATTGGGTACTTAGCAGTAACCGCATTTTCAATAGCTTCTCTCTGGTCAAGTGAAAGATCAGATGTCTTGAAAGAAACCTGTGTTGAATCTGCAACCTTCTGCTGCTGAACCTCTGTAACACCTGCAGCATCTCTGATTACAGGAATGATGTTATCCTCAATCTCTTCTGCTGTATACTCTTTATCAAATGTAAATGTTGTTGTTGAACCACCAACGAACTCAAGACTGAAATTCAATGCTCTGTTTCCAAGACCAGCCTGAACTGCCATAGTTATGATTCCAGCAGCAATAACTACTGCTGAACCAATTGCAGCCCATTTCTTAATACTAAGAACATTAAGAGTCTTTCTGTATACATTCTTACCATACCACTTAGCATCCCTTATACCAAAGTTATATAAGAGCTTCATAATAACCTTAGTAATAACAAGTGATGTAAAGATTGATACGATATTACCAACTGCAAGAGTTGTAGCAAAGCCCTTAACTGGACCTGTACCGAATATGTACAATACTAAAGCTGCGATAAGTGTTGTAATATTTCCATCTACGATAGCTGATTTAGCTTTATCGAAACCAATTGTGATTGCACTCTTAACAGTCTTTCCTGCAGCAATTTCTTCTCTGATTCTGGCATTAATAATAACGTTACCATCTACCGCCATACCAATACCAAGAATAATACCTGCAATACCTGGAAGTGTAAGAGTAAGATCATATACACTTACAAGGAATAAAACAAGTGCTGTATAGATAATAAGTGATAATGTTGCAACAAGTCCAGGAATTCTGAACATTACAATCATGAATAAGCAGAGTAATGCAAGACCAATAGCTGCAGCAATTAAACTTGTCTTGATAGCAGCATGTCCAAGCTGTGCACCAACTATGTTAGAGCTTACTTCTTCAAGTGTAAGAGGAATTGAACCAACTCTTATATATGTTGCAAGGTTATCTGCCTCATCGAATGATTCCATACCTGTGATAGTTGCTGTACCACCTGATATAGCTGTCTTAACGTTAGGTGCACTTACAACTTCTCCATCATATACAATATATATTCTTTTACCAATATTAGCTGATGTTGCATCGTAGAACTTAGTTGATCCCTCATCTGTAAATGTAAGCTGTACTCCATAAGGAGTATCTTCCTGACTATTAGTATCTGTGTAAGCCTGTGCAGCTTTTACATCAGAACCTGTAAGTAGTGGTGTGTAGTCATTTCCCTGTGAGAATGCTGTATATCCTGTGGAATCAAGGAATTCCAATGAACCTGGTGTACCAAGTTCCTTAAGAATCTCATTAGCATCTGTTACTCCAGGAATCTCAACTGTGATTCTGTTGTCACCTTCCTTATAAACCTGTGACTCTGTACTCTTTCCTTCTACTCGCTTCTGAAGCTTATAGATAGTATCCTCTACATCCTGTGATGTAAAGTTATCTTCCTTAATCTGGTATGTGATACTTACACCGCCGGCAAGATCAAGACCAAGATCTATATCATAAGTGCTTCCGTATCCCTTTCCATTTAGTCCGAAAAATGCTGTTAATACAAGTCCAACCAGTAAAACAGCAACGATTATTGAATAAATAATCTTCTTAGGTAAACTGTACTTCATGTTAAAAACTCTCCCTTTTACTTATTCTTCCTCAGCCATGGCTGCACGAATCATTATTGCACATTCTATACGCTTTTTCTGAAGTTCACATCCAACATCATACGCATCATTGATATTACCATGGAAGTTATATGAATTAGCTGCGCAACCACCACTGCAATAGAACTTGGCAAAACAATTCTTACATTTTTCCTTTGAATAGACATTACTATTCTTAAACATGTCTCTGATGTCCGGTCTTACTATTCCATCATCAACATTACCCATAAGGAAATCTTCGTTACCAACAAACTGATGACATGGGTAGAAATCTCCCCACGGTGTAACTGCAAGATACTCACAGCCTGAACCACATCCTGACAATCTCTTGGCAACACATGGACCACCATTAATATCTATCATAAAGTGGAAGAAATTAAAGCCTTTACCAGCCTTCTTTCGCTTAATGATCTCTTTCGCAAGAATATCATACTGTTCACAAAGAACCGGAATATCCTCTTCTCTTATGGCATAGGAATCTGTCGGCTGCGCAACAACAGGCTCAACAGAAATCTGCTCAAATCCTTCATCTGCAAGGTGAAGAACATCCTTAGAAAAGTCCAGATTATTATGTGTAAATGTTCCTCTGACATAATAATTCATCTGATTTCTGCTCTCTGCCACCTTCTTAAACTTAGGCATTATAATGTCATATGAGCTGCCGTGGTTATTCCTTGTCGGACGCATAAGGTCATTAACTTCCTTACGTCCATCTATGCTAAGTACAATATTACTCATCTCTTTATTGGCGAAATCAAGTATCTCGTCATTAAGAAGAACCCCATTAGTCGTGAGTGTAAATCTGAACTTCTTATTATTAGCTTCTTCTATGCTTCTTCCATATTCAACAAGCTGCTTAACAACCTCGAAATTCATTGTTGGCTCACCGCCAAAGAAATCAACCTCAAGATTTCTTCTTGAGCCTGAATTGGCAACAAGGAAATCAAGAGCTTTCTTTCCGACCTCAAAGCTCATAAGAGCACGTCTTCCATGATATTCGCCTTCTTCTGCGAAGCAGTACTTACATGCAAGATTACAGTCATGTGCTATATGAAGACATAAAGCCTTAACAACTGTAGGTCTGTCTTTAAAATTGTCTATATATGGTTCATATATATCTTCTGTAAAGAGCTGGCCTGCTTCCTTAAGTTCGCCAATCTCTTCATATGCTTCTCTAATATCCTGAACAGAATACTTATCTTTAAGTTCTTCTGTAATCTGCTCAAGCGTATTATTCTCGTAAAGTCCTATAATATCGTATACCATGTCATCAACAACATGTACTGAGCCGCTGTTGACATCCAATACGATGTTATAGCCGTTATTCTTATACTGATGTATCATTTAAAAATAGCCTCCAAACCGCAAGCATCTTATATACGCTTACGAAAAATAAGAGAGTGCAGAATAGTTCGACACTCTCTTACTAAAAATACTAGTTATTCTTATTCTCACAGCTCTGGTTACCAACTGTGCAAGATGTCTTACATGCTGACTGGCATGATGTCTGGCACTCGCCACATCCGCCGTGCTTCATTGTATCCTTTAATACGCGGTTGCTGATTGTCTTAATATGTTTCACGACAATACCTCCTTCATATATTCAAATTATATCGTATTATATCATGTACAAGTGTTATTTTCAATCATTTATTCTAAAGATTTGTTCAAATAATCATTCTTCTTTAAATGTC
>OOCH01002822.1_pt1 | contig 10134 bp, 7 predicted proteins | sample 1671641 | NCBI WGS metagenome assembly OOCH01 (sample SAMN06348177, study PRJEB24527) | human gut metagenome | biome: human gut; feature: ankylosing spondylitis patient; material: feces | host: Homo sapiens | place: China | collected 2015-10
GGTTTTTGAATTGATCGGCCCGATGGGGTGTAGTATCGGGCAATGGTCAGTCGGACTGCAGATCCATCCGAGAATGGTATTTGTTCCTGCACCAATCCTTTGCCGAACGTACGGCGACCGATAATCGTACCGCAATCATTGTCTTGCAGAGCACCGGCCAAAATTTCGCTGGAAGATGCACTGCTTTCATCGACCAGAATAGCCAGCTCCAGATCTTGATATTTGCCTTTGCCGTTGCTGAATTGATGTTGGCGCAAGCCTCCACGCTCTTCTGTATAGACGATCATTCGGTTGGCAGGGAGAAATTCATTGGCAATGGCAATGGCCTGATCGAGGAATCCTCCGGGGTTGCCACGGAGATCGAGGATCAGTTTTTTCATGCCCTGACTCTGGAGCAATGAGATGGCATTCATTAATTCCCGATAAGCTGTGCGCGAGAACTGGGCAAAGACCACATAGCCGATTTCAGGGGTAATCATATAGGCTGCGTTGATGCAGTGGATCGGAATTACACCACGGGTTACGGTGATTGGCACCAGCTCTTTGACGCCAATTCGTTGAATGCCCAGTTTGACCTGGCTTCCACGAGGTCCGCGCAGCCGTTTCATTACTTCGTCTTGTGACATTTTGACTCCGGCTACCACTGTGTCATTGATTTTGATGATACGGTCACCTCCCAGTACACCGGCTTTTGCACTGGGACCGGCGTTAATCACATTGAGTACGATTACCGTATCGGTGGCCATGTTGAACATTACGCCAATGCCATCGAATTCGCCGTCGAGCGATTCGTTCATAGCTGCCATATCTTTGGCTGGGACATAGACCGAATGAGGATCGAGTTCATCGAGAATCAGGGGAATTGCCTTTTCCGTGATGGAGTCGAGAGAGACGGTATCCACATAACGATTGGCGATTAATGACATCAACATATCGAGTTTGCCTCCTCCTGGGACGGCAAGGTTACCTTTTCGTGGAATCGGGGAGGCACTTTTGAATACGAGTCCACCCAACAAAATGCCAATTACGATGGCAGCGGCTACCACCATCGGTAGGATTACAGTGAATTTATTGTTTTTGTACATAGCTTTCACGGGTTGCAACACTTTGCCTGCAAACGCTGAATCAGTAGATGGTTTATGGAATTGTGACAGACAGCATCCAAGTGCATGAAACACTTCGGATCGCAGACATTTATTTTACAGAAGCGCTATTTGTTTTTGAATGTGTAGGCTAATCCAATACCCAATTTGTAGTTCAACTGCAGCCATTGCCGTTGTTCCGGTGTACGGGCGGCCTCATCGTAAACAGCAGAGCAGAAGGCTTCGGCTGTGAGGAATTTGTATATTTTGAAACTGAGGGTATTTTTCCAGTTGATGTATGCGTTACGATTGGTGTTGTAGTTTGAGAAGGCGTAAAAATAGGTTCGATAAGAGATCTTGTCTTTGCAGAAGCTCTTTTCGAAATCGACTTGCAACGCGGCACCGATAGCGCCAGTGCTTTTTTCGCCAGGGTTAACGCCGTATGCACCTTGGTTCGATAGTACGGTATCCAATACGAATGTAACACTACCGGAGACGGGCATAATATTGATGGTCAAAGGGACCTTTTTGTTTCGATAGATAAAACCGATAGCCGGTGCGATGGTACCAGGCGCCATAAAGTTCGATACGAGGGTATTGTCTGTACGTGATTTGTACCCTTTGCTGAACTGGCTACGATATTGGAAAGTTGCGGCGTACGACCAGTTTTTATTTATTTCCCATGAACTACTGAGGTTGAAGACGAAAGCATCTTCATTTTTAAAGTTCTCTTTGTTGATACGGTTGATACCGTAGCGGGCATCGAAAGTGGTTTGCAGGTTAAATTTGTTTTTGACGTATTTGTGCGAGAAATAGAAGGCAAGAGAGGTTGAAAATACATTATCACCACCGGCATACCAGTTTGTGAATCCGGTCTGATTGAACATGGCGGAGGCGTTAATTTGGAGTGTATTTCGTTCTTGCCGGATTGCACGACGTTCGGCTTTGTAGCGAGCACGACTATAGAAATTGTTGTCGAGGTTGACAATTTTTTTCTTAGAGGAGTCTTCGGTGACTTTGATTTCGACCTGTTCTGGGGTCACTTTGGAAATAGAAAATTGTGCGAATGCACAGGGGGTAGCCCCCAATAGCACCACTAAGAGTAACAATGTTTTGAATCGTCTCATGTCGGTATGGTTTGAACCTCACGCAAAGTTAATAATATTACGCACCTGCCCCAAAAAATATGCAGATCTTTTATGTGTTAAGTTTATGGTTTGGATACTCCATTTGATTATACAAAAAACGGTTGGAAAATCGATTTGCCAAGGGCGTGGTAGTGTTGTGTGGATCGTATGATCAATGTTTGTGTAGAAAGGTAGCTAGCTGTATGCAGATATAATCGTTACGCCAACGGCCGGTCAGGTTACGAAGCGGGAAAACAGATTGTAGATTGGTGGGAGAGATGACAACGAAGAGGATAACGAAGCCGATCCCGAAGGTGGCCATGTCAGTATGATTATGTAGAGCAATTAATCACACTTGTTAAAGATTGAAAATTTTCTCTTTTGTGAAAAACTTGTTACTTTGTGACATGATCGGTGTTGAGATTGTTTAGGATATTCAACACGATTCCCATGCGATGTGATCCAGTTGGGGAGATGGGAGTGTAAATAGATGTCCCGTTGCTTGTTATTGGATCATTTCGGTTGTGTGTTTAACTACGTAAAAAGTGAGATTATGAAATATTTTGGAGCACATGTCAGTGCATCGGGTGGAGTTGAAAATGCGCCTTTGAATGCAGCAGCGATCGGAGCGAATGCTTTTGCTCTCTTTACCAAGAATCAACGTCAGTGGGTTTCGGCTCCGTTGACCAAGAAGTCGATCGATGCTTTTAAGGCGAACTGTGCTGAGCATGGTTATACGCCTGCACAGATTTTGCCTCATGACAGTTATTTGATCAATTTGGGAAGTCCCGATCCCGAGGGATTGGCCAAGTCACGAGCAGCCTTTTTGGATGAAATGCAGCGCTGTGAACAACTTGGGTTGGATCGGCTCAATTTCCATCCAGGCAGCCATTTGGGCAAGATCAGTATTGAGGCTTGTTTAGAGTTAGTGGCAGAGTCGATTAATTGGGCATTGGAGCAGACGAGCGGTGTTACGGCTGTCATCGAGAATACGGCGGGACAGGGAACCAATGTGGGTTTTTCGTTTCACCATCTGTGGGCCATTATCGATCAGGTCAAAGATCAGAGTCGGGTAGGGGTATGTATTGATACTTGCCATGCCTATTCGGCTGGGTACGATCTTTCGACACCTGAGGCTTGTGAAAAGACCTTTGCGGAGTTTGACGAGGTGGTTGGTTTTCGTTATTTGCGGGGAATGCACCTGAATGACGATTTGAAAGCGATGGGCAGTCGGGTCGATCGTCATGCCAGTTTGGGTGAGGGAACGCTGGGCATGACTGTTTTCGGATATGTTGCAGCCGATAAGCGTTTTGATGGGATGCCGTTGATTTTGGAGACGCCGGACGAGAGTCGTTGGGCCGCAGAAATTCAGATGCTTCGTGATCTAACCCAATCTCATTAAAATTTTTATTAATCTTGTGATGCGATTGTGCTGTTGAGAGGAAAGGCAAAAGGCCCATCCCGATCAGAGTAATTGCAGTTGTTCGTGATCTGCTGGCGGTTCACAGCGCAAAATATCGATAGATGGTAAAATCATGCATACCCGACATGCATGATTTCGTCTTTTTTAAGGTGATCTCCGATTACGGTTTCTCCCCCTCGATATTGTGCGGGTTTGTGATGCTGCTGGCAGAATATGCGCGGACAGAGTTTACATCTGTTCTTGATGATTCTCCTACTCCAATACAGCCATGTCCGTTACGGTATAGACAATACCTGGTTTCTTGCTTCGTAAGGATTTACGTAATAACAGAAGTTAATGAAATTGTACCCTAATAATCAATAAAAGGCCCGGATAATCATCCGGGCCTTTGTTGATAGCAGGTTGCAACCTGCAAGAATATCCCCAGTTCTATTTTAGTCTATTTTTCATTGATCCAAACCTTCATGCGGCTGGGTTGACGGTTATCCCAGGTGTAATAGGGAATCAGACGCAGCGGTCCGGCCTCAGTCTCCGCAGTAATGGCAACAATGCCACCCAGCAGTTCAGGTTTGTATTGTTCGATAAAAGGAGTTGTAGCGGTGATGGTGGCTGAATCGTAGGTTTGCGGATTATCGATCTCTTCAACACAATAGACCACAGGTCCACGTTGTACGGCTCTTTTGCCGAGATCTGCTTTGACCCGCGGATCAGCGGTAACAGCCTGGGTGGTCATCTCCAACGACAGTTCGATCTGATCGCCCTGTTTCCAGGCGCGGTTGATGATGGCATACCCTTTCTCGGTTTTGTGTTTATAGGGCTTTCCATTTACTTTGAGTGTGTAGTTTTTGCACCATCCCGGGATACGCAATCTCAACTCTTTTTTGATTTTGTTCGGAGTTTCGTCAACGGTCATTTTGATGTTGCCCTCCCAGGGATAGTTGGTTGTTTGGGTCAATGTGAACGGACTACCGTCATCGGTTGGCAAATTCACTTTGCTGCCGAGGTAAAGGTTAACCCAGATGGTGTCGGTGTCGAGCGAATGGTTGTAGATGTAGCTGCCGATAGACGGAAGGAAACGGGAGAGTTGGCTGGGGCAACATGCACAGCCATACCAGGCCTGACGGTGGTGGGTGCCTTTCGATTCGAGCGGATTCACATAGAAAAAGCGGGTTCCGTTGAGGGAGATTCCGGCCAGTGCACCGTTGTACAGGGCACGTTCCATCACGTCTGCATATTTTGCCTCTCTTTTCAGTCGGCTCATGCGTGCATTCCACAACACCATTCCCACAGATGCGCAAGTTTCACAGTAGGCCTCCAAGTTGGGCAGATCGTAATCTTCGGTAAACCCTTCGTTGATTCGGGAGGAGCCGATACCGCCGGTGATATACATATTCCGGAGGACCACATCGTCCCAAACGCGATCAAGAGCGGCCCGATAGATGGTGTCGTTCGACAGGGTAGAGACATCAGCCATGCCACTGAAGAGGTACATGCAACGCACGGCATGACCGGTGATATCGGTCAGTTGGTTGACGGGTATGGAGTCTTGATAGGTGGGTGCATGCCATTTCCCCTTTTCGGTAATGCCATGTCCGTGCCCACGTTCGTCGAGCAACCAGCGGGCAAAATCGAGATATTTGGCGTCACCGGTTATGCTGTAAAGTTTTGCAAGAGCCAGTTCAATCTCTTCGTGGCCGGGGACCCAGTGGCGTTTGCCTGGTCCGAAAACACTCATCATGTGATCAACCATGCGGACTCCGACATCGAGCAGGGTGCGGTCTCCGGTTGCCAACAGGTAGGCGATGCCGGCTTCGATGAGGTGTCCTGCGCAATACATTTCGTGCGCATCCATATTGGTCCAACGGTTGTTCAGTCCTTTTTTGAGGGTGTAATAGGTGTTGATGTATCCGTCGGGTTGTTGGGCTGCGGCAATTTTGGCAACCCAGCTTTCGGCTGTTTTGCGGAGAGCCGAGTCGGGGTGGTTGATCAGGTGGTAAGAGATCCCTTCAAGAGCTTTGTACACATCCGAGTCATCGAAAAAGTAGCCTGAAAACGTACCGGTGCCTTTGGCCGCATTTTCAAAATTGCGGATACGGCCGGTTTTGTTTTCGATTTGGTCGATGCAGACAGGAAGTGTTGAGTCTGCGAGCTTCTCGAGCCGGGGAGACCAGAAGTTGTCCTGAATGGTCACGTGACTGAAATCGACCGGTAGGACGACGTCTCTTTGAATTGCTTGTGTTGTGGAGCCTGAATTTGGCTGGGCCGATGCCAGTGTACAGGTCAGGCAGGTGAGTGTTAGAAGAAGTGTAGGTTTCATTAAAAAAATAAGGGTTAGAAAATGTTTGATTTCTAACCCCAAAATAATATTTTTATATGATTGTGAGAAATTAATATTGCTCTTTTTCGTTGGGGAAGGAGCCGCTTTTCACATCAGCCACATAGTTTTGCACTCCAGTCATCATTTGGGAGTAGAGGTCTGCGTAACGGCGCAGGAAACGGGGTGAAAATTCGGTTGTTATACCCAACATGTCGTGAATGACCAATACCTGTCCATCTACTCCGTTACCGGCACCAATACCGATCAGTGGAATTTTCAGCTCTTGAGCTACTCTGGTTCCTAAAGCGGCCGGTATTTTTTCGAGTACGATGCTGAAACAGCCGGCCTCTTCGAGCAGGTGGGCATCGTGGATCAGTTTATTGGCTTCTGCCTCCTCTTTGGCACGTACGGTGTAGGTGCCGTATTTGTGAATGGATTGTGGAGTCAAACCGAGGTGGCCCATAACCGGGATACCGGCCGAAAGGATACGTTCGATAGATTCGAGCACCTCTTCACCGCCTTCGAGTTTGATGGCATCGGCTTCGGTCTCTTTCATGATGCGTACAGCGGAAGCAAGGGCCTCTTTCGAGTTTCCTTGATAGGTTCCGAAGGGCATGTCCACCACCACCAGCGCACGGTTCACGGCACGTGTAACGCTACGGGCATGATAGATCATCTGATCGAGGGTAATCGGAAGAGTGGTTTCGTATCCGGCCATTACGTTGGCAGCAGAGTCTCCGACTAAAATCACATCTACACCTGCGCTGTCCACAATACGGGCCATAGAGTAGTCGTATGCGGTTAACATCGAGATCTTTTCGCCTCGTGCTTTCATTTCGGCGAGGCGGTAGGTGGTAACCACCCGGGTTTTGCTATCGGTTGACATGAGAATTCGAAATTGGTTTTGTCTGCCTTTGCAGTTTTTTGTTGAGTATAAATGTATTCGCATGGTCAAGAGCAGGAACCAATCAACAAAAAATTATTGTTTGGGCTCTTGACGGATTTGGACAAAGGTATAGTTATTATTTGGGAAACAAAACCATTTGGCGGAAAAACTCCCACAGCACCACGCCGCCGGAGACGGATACATTGAGAGAGTGTTTGGTTCCTTCTTGAGGGATTTCGATTGCACCGTCACAGAGATCTACGGCAGTTTGGGCTACTCCATCTACTTCGTTGCCGAAAACGAGGGCATATTTTTTCTCCTTTTCCACCTGAAAATTGGTCAGTTGAGAGGCTCCTTCGACCTGTTCAATGGCTAAAAGCGTGTATCCTTCAGCTCTTAATTGGGTTAGGGCGTCGGAGGTCTGTTTCTGATAGCTCCAGGGAACGGTCAGTTCGGCGCCGAGGGCGGTTTTATGGATCTCTTTGTTTGGAGGTGTGGCCGTAATTCCGCAGAGGACAATACGTTCGATAGCAAAAGCGTCGCCGGTTCGGAAGAATGAACCGACATTGTTGAGGCTTCGAACATTGTCCAATACGACCACGATTGGATGTTTGGGAGTCGAGGCAAATTCCTCTGGAGTAAGGCGGCCCAATGCGCTGTTGACTATTTTTTGCATCATTTTGTGCGGGTGAAGGGGAATGTGTTAAAACTTCAGCAAAGATAGGATTTAATCAAAAAATTTAATTATTTTGTTAGCAACCTAAATCAATAAATCTAACCTATACATTTTATGGATACACCGATTCAATTTTGGCTGGTGCCGTTTGCTTCGCTGGTGGCACTCTTCTTTGCCTGGTATTTTTTCCGGGAATGATGCGCCGTAGTGAGGGTACAGAACGTATGCAACAGATTGCGGCCCATGTTCGTTCAGGGGCAATGGCTTATTTGCGTCAGCAGTACAAAGTGGTCATTATTGTTTTTCTTTTCCTTGCGCTCTTTTTTGCTTTTTTGGCCTATGGTCTTGGCGTCCAAAACAAATGGGTGCCGTTTGCCTTTTTGACTGGAGGTCTTTTTTCTGGTTTGGCCGGGTATATTGGTATGCGGACTGCTACAGTTGCATCGGCTCGTACGGCCCAGGCTGCCAGTGAATCGCTTGATAGCGGGTTGCGTGTAGCTTTCCGTAGTGGTGCGGTTATGGGGCTTGTCGTTGTAGGACTTGGCTTACTCGATATTTCGATCTGGTATCTGATTTTGGACCATTTTGTCGAAAGTACAACTGCTTCACAGAAATTGACCATTATCACCACCACGATGTTAACCTTTGGTATGGGTGCTTCGACACAGGCGCTGTTCGCACGTGTTGGTGGAGGTATCTATACAAAGGCAGCTGACGTAGGAGCCGATTTGGTGGGAAAAGTTGAGGCCGGTATTCCGGAGGATGACCCACGTAATCCGGCAACCATTGCCGATAATGTGGGCGATAATGTGGGTGATGTTGCCGGTATGGGAGCTGACCTGTATGAGAGCTATTGCGGTTCAATCCTGGCTACGGCTGCGCTGGGTGCGGCCGCTTTTGCCGGGGATATGCAACTCAAGGCAGTATTGGCCCCGATGATGATTGCAGCGGTAGGTATTCTGCTCTCCGTGTTGGGTATTTTCTTGGTTCGCACGCGTGAAGGAGCTGGCATGAAACAGTTGCTGCGTTCGTTGGGATTGGGAGTTAATGTTAGCGCTGTATTGATTGCCATTTTGACCTTTGTGATTCTTTATTCGTTGCAACTCGATAACTGGGTAGGCATTTCGTTTGCCGTGATTGTCGGATTGTTGGCCGGTATTATCATTGGACAATCTACAGAGTATTATACGTCACATTCATACAAACCGACCCGGCGTATTGCCAAAAGCTCCGAAACTGGTCCTGCTACGGTGATTATCTCCGGTATCGGAATGGGAATGATCTCGACTGCAATTCCGGTGTTGACCATTTCGGCAGCGATTATTTTGGCTTATTTGTGTGCGATCGGTTTCGATTTCGAGAATATGCTGACCGGAGCATCGTTGAGTAAAGGTCTGTATGGTATCGGTATTGCAGCTGTGGGTATGCTTTCAACATTGGGTATTACGTTGGCTACGGACGCTTACGGACCGATTGCCGACAATGCTGGTGGTAATGCCGAGATGAGCGGTTTGGATCCTGAAGTGCGCAAACGTACTGATGCCCTGGATGCGTTGGGCAATACGACAGCCGCAACTGGTAAAGGCTTTGCGATTGGTTCGGCTGCTTTGACAGCTTTGGCGCTGTTGGCCTCTTATATCGAAGAGGTGAAGATTGGCTTGCTTCATCTTGGTCAGGAGACAATCGAACTCTCCAATGGAACAGAACAGGCGGTTGCTGATGCCAATATCCTCGATTTTGTGGATTATTTCCACATTTCGGTCATGAACCCCAATGTGTTGATTGGTGTCTTTATCGGTGCGATGATGGCATTTTTGTTCTGTGGGTTGACGATGAATGCTGTAGGGCGTGCCGCGCAGAGTATGGTTGAGGAGGTTCGTCGTCAGTTCCGTGAGATCAAAGGGATCTTGGAAGGAACGGCAACTCCCGATTACGCCCGTTGTGTGGCAATCTCAACCAAAGGGGCGCAACGTGAGATGTTGTTGCCTTCGATTTTGGCAATTGTTGCTCCGGTCTTGACAGGCTTTATTTTCGGCGTCGCTGGAGTTATGGGCCTGTTGGTAGGCGGTTTGGGTGCAGGTTTTGTACTGGCCATCTTCATGGCGAACTCTGGCGGTTCGTGGGATAATGCAAAAAAATATATTGAAGAGGGTAATCATGGCGGCAAAGGTTCCGATTGTCATAAGGCGACAGTTGTAGGAGATACGGTCGGAGACCCGTTCAAAGATACGGCCGGACCATCGCTCAATATTCTGATCAAACTGATGAGTATGGTTTCGATTGTAGTTGCCGGGTTAACCGTAGCGTATAGCCTGATGTAATTGAATCAAATATAGCATTTGAAGGTCGGTGGAGGAATTACTCTACCGACCTTTTTTATTGGGTGAAAGGGTGGCGATCAGTTCTGTTTGTTAGAAGATGGTATGGCTGAATTTTGTTTTTGCAAAGTTTGTTAGTGTGTATGTGAGGCGGGTGGAGGGCGCATTCCAAAATGGTGTTTTGACGTATTGCATTTGGTGACGGATATTCGCGGACGGATACGATTCTGGGGACTTTTGTTTTGTCAAGTGTAGGCGGGGATGCTGAGTTTAGCCAGTTGTTGTATATTTTGTATCTTTGACTT
>OOCH01002828.1_pt1 | contig 10126 bp, 8 predicted proteins | sample 1671641 | NCBI WGS metagenome assembly OOCH01 (sample SAMN06348177, study PRJEB24527) | human gut metagenome | biome: human gut; feature: ankylosing spondylitis patient; material: feces | host: Homo sapiens | place: China | collected 2015-10
AAGAGCGCACGCCCCGTCTATAGCCGTAAGGCTTAGGCGGGGTTAGCTTGTGTTTAAGGACAAGAATCAGGATTTTTTATTTTCCGTTCTGATAATGGTGTTGCCAGGTTGTGCGAACTGGATACTATAAAATTATAGTGAACCGCAAGGGAGGTGAGTGCTTTGAATATTACATCCAGCTATCAGGTAAGAATCGTCAACTGCAGCATAAATCTCAATGAGACCGTTCGAATTTATCGCAAGGCGCTCGCCTACCTGATTGGTGTTGTCAATGAAAACTGGGAGGCTGTCAAACGCATTGATACAGGCAGCCTTGAGCAACGGCGCTATATTGACAAGCTGGTTCATGGCACCAAAAATCATGAAGCCAGGTATCCTGATTTCGATAAGCAGTTCTATAAGTATCCTTGCTATCTGCGCCGTGCAACCATTACAGCTGCTATTGGCGCAGTGAGCAGCTATCGCAGCAATTTGGCAAATTGGGAAATGTCCGACAAAAAGGACAAACAGCCTACTCTTCAAGTGAACAGGAATGAACTTCCCACCTTTTTTCGTGACGAGATGTTTCTTGTAGACGGCGCACCTGAGAGGGTGAAAGTCGTAAAGAATCCCAAGCCAAAAGACGAACTCACAGCGGAAGAAAAGAAAAAAAGGGCTGCCAAAGAAAAGAAAAAGGAAAATGCCATGCTTGGAGGTACAGTGGTACTGTCAATTGTCATAGCACTCGCACTTTTTTTTGCATTGCCGTATTTCCTTTCAGGGTTTTTTAAAAAGGTGATAAGCTCACAGATGCTCATAGCGTTCATAGAGGGCGTTATAAGACTGGCAATATTTCTGGGGTATATAGCAATTATATCGCTGACCCCTGATATTAAGCGCACATTTATGTATCACGGCTCTGAGCATAAATGCATCAACTGCATAGAGCACGGACTGCCTCTTACAGTGGAAAACGTGAGAAAAAGCTCAAAGCATCACAAACGCTGCGGTACAAGCTTTCTGCTTATAGTAATGCTCATAAGCATATTGTTTTTCATGTTTATCCGTGTGGATTCAAAGCCACTGCAGTTATTGTTACGACTTGTGCTTATTCCTGTAATCGCAGGGGTATCTTATGAGTTTATCAGGCTTGCGGGCAGATATGACAATCCGGTTGTCAACATGCTTAGTATCCCGGGGCTTTTAATGCAGCGAATGACCACAAAGGAGCCGGATGATGAAATGATAGAGGTTGGCATCGCATCGGTTGAGGCTGTGTTTGACTGGAAGAAATGGCAGGAGGAAAACAATGTGTGTGCACATTGACCGCCGGATAGAAGGTATATATGACATATAGAGAAGCAATTTTACTTGGGGAAAGCATATTACAAAAAGCAAAGATAGTTGATGCAAAAAACGATGCATGGCTGCTTTTAGCCATGGCATGCAGGATAAATCACACATATTACTATGTGCATATGGATGAGGAAATGTCGCAGGAGCAGATAAGTGAATATCAAGCATTGCTGAGTAAGCGCGCTGAGCGTATTCCGCTCCAGTACATAGTCGGAGAGCAGGAGTTTATGGGACTCAAATTCCGTGTGAACAGCAATGTGCTCATACCGCGTCAGGATACAGAGACTCTTGTAGAGGAGGCACTCAAGGTGATAGAGCCGGGTATGAGAGTGCTTGATATGTGTACAGGAAGCGGCTGTATAATTATAAGCATCTTAAAGAACACGACTAATGTGGACGGTGCAGCCTGTGATATCTCAAAGCAGGCGCTCAATGTGGCAAAGGAAAACGCAAGGCTTAACGGCGTGTTTGTTGATTTTGAGAGAAGCGATCTGTTTGAGCATGTCGATGAGATGTATGATGTGATAGTATCCAATCCACCATATATAAGAAGCGACGAGATACCGCATCTGATGCCGGAGGTGTCGGTATTTGAGCCGCGTGAGGCTCTTGACGGCTCTGAGGATGGACTTTTATTTTACAGGCGCATCATAAAGGATTGCAGGGCAAATCTAAAGCCACAGGGCAGGCTGCTTTTTGAGATAGGCTGTGACCAGGGCAGACAGGTGTCAGAGATGATGCAGTTTGCCGGATTTAGCGATGTACATGTGATAAAGGACCTGGCGGGAAATGACAGGGTAGTATCGGGAGTGTTTGACAGCAAGGAGGAAAAACATGTTTGATAAGTTAGAAGATCTTATACACCATTATGAAGAGCTGATGAATCTGCTCAGCGAGCCGGATGTGGCAAATGATGCAAACAGATTTAAAAAGCTTATGAAGGAGCAGAGTGACCTTGCTCCTATAGTTGAGACATATAAGAAATATAAAGAGTGCAAGCAGAATATCGAGGATTCACTGGCTATTTTGGATGAGGAATCAGATGAAGAGATGAGAGAGCTCGCAAAGGAAGAGCTTAAGGATTCAAAGGAGCAGGTGGAGGAGCTTGAGAAGGAGCTTAAAATACTTCTTCTGCCAAAGGACCCTAACGATGACAAGAACGTAATCGTCGAAATCCGTGCCGGTGCAGGCGGAGAGGAAGCAGCACTTTTTGCAGCGGAAATCTACCGTATGTATGTGCACTACGCAGAGAACAGAGGCTGGAAGGTGGAGACACTTGATGCCGATGAGACAGGAATCGGCGGTATGAAGTCTGTCGAGTTCATGGTAAAGGGCTCAGGTGCATACTCTATCCTAAAGTATGAGTCGGGAGTACACCGTGTGCAGCGAGTGCCTGAGACAGAGTCGCAGGGACGCATCCAGACCTCTACATGCTCAGTTGCTGTAATGCCTGAGGCAGAGGATGTGGATGTCAAGATTGATGACAAGGATATCCGAATTGACGTAATGCGTGCTTCCGGAAACGGTGGACAGTGTGTCAACACAACAGATTCAGCAGTCCGACTGACACATTATCCAACAGGTATTGTCATCTACAGCCAGACTGAGAAGTCACAGATACAGAACAAGGAAAAGGCTTTTGCACTTCTTCGTACAAAGCTCTATGACATGGAGCTTCAGAAGAAGCAGGATGCAGAGGCAGAGGAGAGACGAAGCCAGATCGGTACAGGAGACCGTGCTGAGAAGATTCGTACCTACAACTTCCCACAGGGACGTGTGACAGATCACAGAATCAATCTGACCCTCTATAAGCTTGACAAGATTCTTAACGGAGATATCCAGGAAATAATTGATGCCTGTATCGCAGCCGACCAGGCGAAGAAGTTAAGCAACATGGAGCACGATGCATAAATATTTGGTATAAAAGAGTCTGATAAAATCAGGCTCTTTTATTTTATAAACTAATATGATATAATTGTGAGTAAATATTTATACAGAAATGAGGAATAATATGAAATCCATTAAGAAAAAACCGATTATGATTTTGCTTATGGCAGCATTAATGGCTACATTCATTGTTGGCTTATGCGCATGCGGCAAAAGCGACAGCAAAAAGGTCGCTTGTGTGGACGATCTGGAGGGCGCAAAAATAGGTGTCCAGCTCGGTACCACAGGAGATATCTATGTATCTGATTATGAGAACGACGGTTCAGGCACCAAGGTAGAGAGATACAACAAGGGTGCTGATGCAGTCCAGGCATTAAAGGTCGGCAAGATTGACTGCGTAGTTATTGATGAGCAGCCGGCACTTGCCTTTGTAAAAGAAAACAAAGGACTTAAGATACTGGACGAGGAGTTTACCAACGAGGACTATGCATTCTGCCTGAAAAAGGGTAATACAGAGCTTCGCGACAAGGTAAACACTGCGCTTGAAAAGCTGCAGCAGGATGGAACAGTTCAGAGCATCATCGACAACTATATCGGCTCTGAAGATCAGGTGGGAAAGACTCCCTACGTGAAGAAGGACATTGACAGGTCAAACGGAACACTTAAGGTAGGAACCAATGCAGAGTTCCCTCCATATGAGTACTATGAGGACAACAAGGTCACAGGAATTGATATGGATATCATGCAGGCCATAGCCGATGAGCTTGGCATGGATATGCAGGTAGAGGATATGCAGTTTGACGCAATCATTGCCGCTGTATCATCAGGCAAGGTGGATGTCGGGGCAGCAGGCTTTACAGTGACAGAGGACAGACAGAAAAATGTTGATTTTACCGATACATATATCACCACAAAGCAGGAGATTATCGTAAAAGACAGCCAGTCAGGCTCTTCAATCGGTATAAAGGAAAAGCTCTATGACAACTTTGTCAAGGACAATCGTTACATGTATATCGTAAAGGGTCTTGGCAATACAATAGTTATCACAATATTTGCCGTAATGCTTGGTATTGTGCTGGGATTTTTAATTGCGATAGTCAGAACCAGCCATGACAGAAACGGCGGTCTTGCCATATTAAACGGAATTTGCAAGGCATACCTGACCATCATCAGGGGAACACCTGTCATGATACAGCTTCTTATTATATACTATGTAGTACTTGCATCTGTGACCAACAAGATACTTGTAGCAGTCATTGCTTTCGGCCTCAACTCAGCTGCATATGTGGCAGAGATTGTGCGTTCAGGAATCATGTCTGTAGATATAGGACAGTTTGAGGCAGGACGAAGCTTAGGACTCAATTACAGACAGACCATGAAGCTTGTTATCATACCGCAGGCTGTCAAAAATATACTTCCGGCGCTGCTTAACGAGTTTATCAGCCTCCTAAAGGAGACATCAATCAGTGGTTATATTGGTATGATGGATCTGACAAAGGGTGGAGATATCATACGAAGCAACACATACGAGGCATTTATACCGCTTATTGCTGTAGCTCTTATTTATCTGGTTATAGTGATGCTTTTAAGCCACGGAGTAAGCAAACTTGAGAGGAGACTGAGAAGCAATGAAAGATAATAACGTGATACTAGAGGTAAAAGACCTGCACAAGAGTTTTGGAGAGCAGGAGGTATTAAAGGGCATAAGCACAGAGGTGAACAGAGGTGATGTAATTGCCATCATCGGGCCGTCAGGCTGTGGAAAGTCTACATTTTTACGCTCCCTCAATCTGCTCGAGACACCTACATCAGGACAAATCCTTTTTGAAGGAACAGACCTGACAGACAAGTCGACAGACATCAATGTGACCAGACAGAAAATCGGCATGGTTTTCCAGCAGTTCAATCTGTTTGCCAACATGACAATAAAAGCAAATATCATGCTCGCACCGGTGAAGCTTGGTGTGATGACGAAGGATGAGGCATCAAAGAAGGCAGATGAGCTTCTCACCAGAATAGGTCTCCTCGATAAGGCAGATGCATATCCGGCGCAGCTTTCCGGAGGACAGAAGCAGAGAGTGGCAATTATCCGTTCACTTGCTATGAATCCTGATGTCATACTATTTGATGAGCCTACATCGGCACTTGACCCTGAGATGGTAGGTGAGGTGCTTTCAGTAATGAAGGAGCTTGCAGAGGCAGGCATGACAATGGTAGTTGTGACACATGAGATGGGCTTTGCCAGAGAAGTGGCCAACAGAGTGATGTTCATCAATGAGGGTACCATAGCTGAGGAGGGCACACCTGAGGAAGTATTTGGCGCACCAAAGAGTGAGAGATTACAGGAATTTTTGTCAAGAGTGTTATAGGAGAAATAAAGCATGGCATCAAAATACTATGCGGTAAAAAAGGGAAAGGTTCCCGGGATATATTTCAACTGGAATGATTGCAAAGCAATGGTTGACGGATATCAAGGAGCAGTGTATAAAAGCTTTAAGACCATAGAAGAGGCAGAAAAATTTATTAACGGAGAGAAAACCATTACGGGAATGAAATCATCCGGCGAAAATAGTACGTATGCGTTTGTCGACGGCTCCTTTAACAAGGTTACACAAACCTATGGCTATGGAGGCTTTCTTGTGACTGACCATGAAAAATATGTGCTGCAGGGGGCAGATAATGATGCCGAGATGGCCACAATGCGCAACGTAGCAGGAGAGATAAAGGGCGCGGAGGCTGCCGTAAAAAAGGCTATAGAGCTTGGAATTAAGGAACTGGTCATATACTATGACTACATGGGCATAGAGATGTGGGCCACAGGGGCCTGGAAGCGAAACAAGGCAGGCACTATAGCTTATCACGAATACATCATGTCAGTTAAGGATAAAATAAAGCTTACTTTTGTAAAGGTAAAAGGACACTCAGGGGTAGAGGGCAACGAAGAGGCAGATAAGCTCGCCAAGCAGGCTGTGGGGATACTGTAGCAGTTTCCCACATAAAAGAAACAAAAATATATCATAACAGGAGAAAAAGATGAGCATATTCAATGTAGAACTCAAAAAAGTAGTAGATGACACATATGATATTGAGATAGGCTACAACCTCTCAGACACCCTTGTATCTGACCTGGAAAATGGTCTTGTGGGCAAGATAAAGAAATTTGCAGTGATTACAGATACAAATGTGCGTGATCCTTATGCTCTTCCAATCTGTGAGAAAATAAAGCATGCGGGATACTTAGTGGATTTGTTTGTTTTCCCGGCGGGTGAAAAGAGCAAGTCACGTGAGACAAAGGCAAAAATAGAGGATGCCATGCTTAAAAAGGGGTACAGAAGAGACTGCTGTATCATTGCAGTCGGTGGCGGTGTGGTAACCGACTTATCAGGCTTTATTGCAGGAACTTATGGCAGAGGAGTGCCGTTTATCAACTATGCAACCACCCTTCTTGCGGCAGCAGATGCATCGGTAGGTGGAAAAACAGCAATTGATACACCTCTTGCTACCAACACCATAGGTCTGTTCAATCAGCCCCAAAAGGTATATATAGACATAGCTGCCTGGAAAACACTGCCACAGCGCCAGATGGCAAGCGGTATGGCAGAGACCATCAAGCACGCATGCTTAGGCAGCGATGATATGTTTGAATTTATAGAGGAAAATCTGGATGATATATATTCATTTAAGAAATTTGCATGTGAGTATATCGCAGAAAATAACTGCCGTATCAAGTACAATGTGGTCATGAAGGATGAGCGAGAAGCCGGTCTTCGAGAAACCTTAAATCTGGGCCACACAGTAGGCCGGGCAATCGAGACTGTCAGCGACTACAAGCTGTTGCATGGAGAGGCACTGTCGATTGGAATGGCAGCACAGGTTCTTATGTCTGCACGGCTTGGCTATATGTCAGAGGAGCAGGCAGAGCGCGTGATAAAGCTCTATGAGAGAGCCGGTCTTTTGACACGTATACCTGACTATATAGACAGGGAAGAGCTTGTAAAGAAACTCTACACCGATAAAAAGGTGAGAGACGGCAAGCTGCGTTTCGTACTCCAGAAGGGCATAGGAGCTACTGTTGAGTTTGCACCGGGAGTGTATGCAAAGCCTATAGAGGAAAGTCTGGCACGAGAAATTATAATGGAGCTGTAGATTAAATAATTACAACCCCATGTGTAAACTCATTTTGCTGTGAATGACACAGTCTGCCATACAAATCAGCGGCAAAAATATCCTTGGAAATAAGCTCGTACGGAGCATCAGCGATTTTTGTAATAATAGGCGCTGATGCTCTTTTTTTGAGGAGATGCATAAGCTCTCCAGATGATTTTTTGAAACCGAGTATGCGCAGATAAGGATTATCCATACATATGTTAAAATCATTATTCTCAATACCAAGTAAAATATGCGTGAGGACTCTCGAAATACGCGTATAAGTCAGATTTTTACTCTTCAGTAAGTTACAAAACTGCGTAAAACTTTCATATTTATATATTTTTTTAACTATCTTTGCAGAAAGCTCCTTTGTGCAGTCTGCATATTTCTCATATCCTGCATTTCTTTCTGAAATCAGCCGATAGTAGAGTAAGTCGGAAATGGCATCAGGAAACACAATATGACCACTTGATATACAATGTGTAAGAATTTTAGCACAATCTGCAGGCATCAGCGTATGGAGAACAGTTAAATTCCCAAATTGACTTGTGTTAGATGAATTAACAGTCAAATGATTAGCTGTATTGTATACAGTTGAAATCACCCCGCGCACAGCCGTAGCGGAAGAAAACTCACTTGTCGAATCCGTGCTGTGATATCCTTCCCCGACGCGCTGAAGAGGAAATCCCGTAATATCACAGTCCATCAAAGCCTTCTCATACTCAATGGCCAGAATATTATTGGGTGAAGCTATGAAAGCATCTAATTTCTCTAAAGAAATATCATAGTTATCTTGAAAATATTCACATAGAGCTCTGCTCCTGGCCGCAGGAAAGCTCATCCCACCCTGAATAAGCCGGGCAAGAGAGGCGGAATACTCAGCAGGCGGATTCTTAAGCATGCCAGCCACAAGCTTTGTAAGTTCATGGTCCACAGACTCCACACCATAGCACAGCATGTCTACAATACCTGTGTTTTTGAGTACACTGACTCCGCCACCGGCAAAAAACTCGGCAGAAGCAGTGGCGAAGACCGCTGGAAGCTCAAGCACCAGGTCGGCACCGCTCAAAAGCGCCATGCGTGTGCGCTCGTATTTGTCAATTATGGCAGGCTCACCTCTTTGCACGAAATCACCGCTCATTATTACGACGATATAATCAGCAGATGTCTGCCTTTTAATCTGCTCTAGCTGATATTTGTGACCATTGTGGAATGGATTATATTCGGTAATCACACCTGCGACCTTCATGTTTGCTGCTCCTTTAATCGATAATGTATTTTTTAGAGTTCAAACCCATAATACCACAAAAACACCCTTGTCGCATTTGAAAAATAAGTTTATACTAACAATAGTATTGTAATTTTAAACCAAAGGAGACAAAACAATGAATGTATTAGTAATTAATTGCGGTAGTTCATCACTGAAATACCAGCTCATCAATTCAGATTCAGAGGAGGTACTTGCAAAAGGACTCTGCGAGAGAATCGGAATCGATGGCAGACTCGTATATCAGAAAGAGGGGCTTGATAAGGAAATCACAGAGGCACCTGTGCCAACACATAAAGAGGCCATCCAGATGGTTCTCGATGCACTTGTAAATCCAAAGACAGGCGCAGTAAAGTCACTTGCAGAGATCGATGCAGTAGGACATCGTGTAGTGCACGGCGGCGAGAAGTTCTCAGACTCAGTAGTCATCACAGAGGAAGTAATCGCACAGGTAGAGGAGTGCAACGACCTCGCACCTCTTCACAACCCTGCCAACATCATCGGAATCAGAGCATGCCAGGCACTTATGCCAAATGTACCAATGGTAGGAGTATTTGATACAGCCTTCCATCAGACAATGCCTGAGAAAGCATATCTCTACGGCCTTCCATATGAGTACTATGAGAAGTACAAGGTAAGAAGATACGGCTTCCACGGCACAAGCCACAGCTTCGTATCAAAGGAGGCAGCAAGCTACCTTGGAATGGACTTAAATAACTCAAAGATTATCGTAGCACACCTTGGAAACGGAGCTTCAGTCAGCGCAGTATTAAACGGTAAATGCGTAGATACATCAATGGGACTTACACCACTTGAGGGACTTGTAATGGGAACACGTTCAGGTGATATCGACCCATCAATCATGGAGTTCATCGCAAAGAAAGAAAACCTTGACATCGATGGTGTGATGAATGTGCTCAACAAGAAGTCAGGAGTAGCCGGCATGTCAGGAGTATCAAGCGACTTCAGAGACCTTGAGGCAGCTTACAATGAGGGCAACAAGCGTGCCATCGCAGCAGTAGAGGTATTCAGCTACAGAGTAGCAAAATACATCGGAGCATATGCAGCAGCAATGAACGGAGTAGACGCTATCGCATTCACAGCAGGAATCGGTGAGAACACAAGCTTTGTAAGAGAAAAAATCATGGCATATTTAGGTTACCTCGGCATAAAGATCGACCGTGTAACAAACGACAAGACACGCGGCGTGGAGGCACTTATCTCAACAGCAGACTCAAGCGTAAAGGTATGCGTCATCCCTACAAACGAGGAGCTTGCAATCTGCCGTGAGACAGTAAAGCTTGTTGGCTAATAAAAAGCAAAAAGTTGTGGATAAATTATAAAATTTTGTTGACAAACACCACTCCAATATGTATAATTGGTTAGGTGTGAATAGGAGAGAACTATGATTGATATATCAACCATTGTAAAATCTATAAATAAAGAGACAACAATTGAGACAGAGCTTACGCTCACATCATTTGAGTC
>OOCH01002834.1_pt1 | contig 10105 bp, 9 predicted proteins | sample 1671641 | NCBI WGS metagenome assembly OOCH01 (sample SAMN06348177, study PRJEB24527) | human gut metagenome | biome: human gut; feature: ankylosing spondylitis patient; material: feces | host: Homo sapiens | place: China | collected 2015-10
AGCAGCAGATTTACAGTCTGTCCCCATTGGCCACTCGGGAACACGCCCATATTCATTTTTGCAGTCGTTTGGACTGCCTGTATATGTTACCACTGAAAGCGCAATTTGTCAACCCATAATTTGGGCTGGGCGCAAAAAAAGAAGAAATAAAGGCAGAGATCACAAAAGCCCTCCCGCTCGGGTGCGCTTTACAGCGTCCGGGCGGGAGGGCTTTTCAGCCTAACAAAAAATCAGGAGAAGATCACTTCTGGTTCTTCATGTAGATATGGTGCGGCAGACCGGCGATGTACAGCGGGGTCAGCTCGGCCTGAATCAGCGGACGGGCGTAGTCCAGGAAGTCCTCGGTCATCTGGGTGTGGTTGTTGTTCATCCAGCTCAGGGGAACCTTCTTTTCCAGGTTGGCGACCTCGCTGATGGGATGCAGCTCGGTGGTGCACTGGTAGGGGTTGTTGGAGATGCGCTTCAAGGCAACCATCTGACCGGTAACGCCCTCAAAAGCTGCCTTGGCGGCGGCACCGCCTACCTGATAGGCCTCGGTGATATCGGTGCGGCTGGTCAGGTGACCGGCGCAGCGCTGCAGGGTGGAAAGCTCGATGCAGCGGGTCTTGGTGTCCAGATTGCGGGCCACCACGTTTGCCAGGTAGCGTGCGGTGCCGGTCAGGGCCTTGTGGCCGAAGGCGTCCACCGCGTGCACATCGTCGGCCAGCTCACAGACGTAGCGGCCATCCTCCAGCTTGACGCCTTCGGACACGGCGATGACGATGCTGGGCTTCTTCTCCTGCATCACGCGCACCTTCTCAATGAAGTGGTCCACGTTGAAGGGAACCTCGGGCAGGCAGATCATGTCCACGCCCTCGCAGTCGTCGCTCTTAGCCAATGCAGCGGCGGCAGTCAGCCAGCCGGCATTGCGGCCCATGATCTCCACCACGGTGACGTACTTGGTGCCGTACACGGTGGCGTCGCGGATGATTTCCTTCATCACCACGCCGATGTACTTGGCGGCGGAGCCGTAGCCGGGGGTGTGGTCGGTGACCATCAGGTCATTGTCGATGGTCTTGGGCACGCCCATGAAGCGGATGTCGCTCTGGATGCGCTCGCCGTACTCGGCCAGCTTGCCGATGGTGTCCATGGAATCGTTGCCGCCGATGTAGAAGAAATAGCCGATGTTCAGCTTTTCCAGAATGGCGAACAGCTTCTTGTAGACGGCCTCGTCGGTGTGCCAGTCGGGCAGCTTGTAGCGGCAGCTGCCCAGGAAGCTGGACGGCGTGCGCTTGAGCAGCTCGATGTCCAGGTCGTCGGTCAGCACGGTGGAAAGGTCCACCACACGCTCCTCCAGCAGACCGGCGACGCCGTTGCACATGCCGTAGACGATGTCGGCACCGCGGCTCTTGCAGCTTTCAAAGACGCCCGCAAGGCTCGCATTGATGACGGAAGTAGGACCGCCAGACTGACCAACGATTGCATTTTTACCCATGATGATTTCTCCTTTTTTTGTTTTTCTGTTTTGGCATTTATAAAATGTGCAGGTGCACAAAAACAGACGCGGGGAAGGGGAATTACAGGCGGATGTGGCGCGGGGTGCCGTTGACGTACACGGGGGTCACCTCGTCCAGGATCAGCGGGCGGGCGTACTCCTCAAAGGCCGCCGTCACCTGCATGCCGTCGGGGGTGATCCAGTCCAGCGGCACCTTTTTCTCAAGGTTTGCCACCTGCTGCACGTCCACCGACTTTGCGATGCACTGGTAGGGATAACTGGAGATGCGCTCCAGCGCGATCATGCGGCCGGTCTCGCCTGCAAAGGCTGCGGCTGCGGCCGCACCGCCCACGGCGTAGGCCTCGTTCACGTCGGTGCGGCTGGCCAAGTGGCTGGCGCAGCGCTGCAGGGTCGAGAACTCGATGGCACGGCTCTTGCAGTTCAGCTTGTCGTGGATGAGCTCCGAGAGGTAGCGGCTGGTGCCGCTGAGCACGGCCTTGTGGCCGAAGGCGTCCAGCTGCCCGGCGGTGGACACCAGATCGCACAGATAGGTGCCGTCGGCGGTCTTGACGCCCTCGCTGGCCGCGATGATGACGTTGGGCTTCACCCGCTGCAGCTGGTCCACCTTCGTCAGGAATTTTTCCTCGTCGAAGGGCACTTCGGGCAGCAGGATCAGATCCGGGCCCTCGCAGTCGTCGCCGCCGGCCAGGCAGGCCGCACCGGCAAGCCAGCCTGCGTGGCGGCCCATGATCTCGGCCACGGTCACGCTGCGGATGTCATACACGGAAGAATCGCGGATGACTTCCTTCAGGATGGTGGCGATGTACTTTGCTGCCGAGCCGTAACCGGGGGTGTGGTCGGTGAGGCAAAGGTCGTTGTCGATGGTCTTCGGCACGCCGATGAACCGCACGCTGCTGCCCACCTGTGTGCCGTAGCGGGAAAGTTTTGCGATGGTGTCCATGGAGTCGTTGCCGCCGATGTAGAACACCGCGCAGATATCGTACTTGTCAAACAGGGTGAACAGCTTGACGAAGGGCGTGGAATCCACGTCCGGGTCCGGCAGCTTGAAACGGCAGCTGCCCAGATAGCTGGACGGGGTGCGCTTGAGCAGCTCGATGCTCATGCGGTCGTCCAGCAGGACGTTCAGTTCCAGCAGTTCTTCCTTCAGCAGACCTTCGATGCCGTACTTCATGCCGTACACCTTGTCTGCACCCAGACTGCAGGCGGCTTTGTATACGCCTGCCAGGCTGGAATTGATGACGGCGGTGGGGCCGCCGCTCTGACCAATGATGACGTTCTTGGCCATGAGTACCTCCTTTTACAAATTCCGTTCTTATCATTTGTACATCGCTGCACGTCTCCGGCCTCTGCGCCGCTGTGCGTAGGAGAGAGATCTTTGGGCCCTGCACTGCCCGCAGACCGGCGGCAAACAAACCGGACGTTGCAAGTGATACAAAAAAGTTTGCGGCATGTGCACACGCTTTTTGTAAAATGTGCAAAATTGCCACATCCTTATTGTACCCGTTTTGCCTGTTGTATGCAAGACCCAATTGGTTGCGCAGGCAAAAAAATTATGATAAAATGAAAAGGCGCACGGCACCGGGCCTGTAAAACCCTTTTGCCGTGCGGGAAAAATGGAGAAAGCTGGAAATACCATGGGCATTTCACACGAATATCATTCCGCGCCGCGCCGGGCAAAGCACGGCAGCGTCAGCGGAAAGCTGCGGCTGCTGGGCGCGTTTATTGCCATTCTGCTGCTGGCCTACGCCATCACCGCCATTCTGGAACACGGTGCGGCGGGTGCCGACGAGACCCCGGCCACCAACGCCAGCGGCATTGCGGCCAACATTCTGGCACCGCTGCCCATGCAGGGCGAAGCGGCTTCCGACAGCGCCGCCACGGACGGCACTGCCGGTGCGCAGGCCGCCACGCTGGAGACCTTTGGCCCGGCAAAGCAGAGCGCCGGGGCCTATACCATCAAGGCCTATGACGCCAGCGTCATCCGCCAGCCCAGCTGCGGCCAGGTGGACCTGAATTACTTCTCGGATGCGGCCTTCCTGGGCGACAGCCTGACCGTGGGCTTCTCGGATTATCAGATCAACCTGGGCGGGGCGCTCATCTGCGGCTACACCGGTGTGGGCCCGGACGCCATCGTGAACCGCAGTGCGGTCAAGAGCCCCACCCGCGGGCAGGAGGTGGCGCTGGATGTGCTGGCCGCCGCCCAGCCGAAAAAGCTGTATATCCTGCTGGGCACCAACACCCTCACCACGCTGGGCGCATCGGATCGCTTCCTGGCTTACTATGGCCAGATGCTGGACATGCTGCGGGAAGCGCTGGGCGACGACTGCGTGATCTATGTGCAGTCCATCCCGCCGGTGCGCCCCTCGGCAGCTGCCAAAAAGCCGGGCCTTGCCAGCGATGTGCTGCGCGGCGTCAACGAGCAGCTGGCCCAGCTGGCCGCCAGCAAGGGCTGCGTCTACCTCGACCTGTGGGAAGCTCTCGCCGACGGCGAAGGCAACCTGAAAGAGATGCTTGCCGCACCGGATGGTGTGCACCTCTCGGCCGGCAACGGTTACGGCGCATGGGTGACCTACTTGCGCAACCACGCAAAGTACAGCGCTGATAACTCCTGGACCATGGGCAGTGCGTACAGCACGCAGTAAAACCGGGCAAAGCAAGAGCCATTGCACAAAACAAACGTGCAATGGCTCTTTTTGCTTGCAAGGTTTACCCCTGTTCCAGCTCCAGCAGATACTCCTTCATCTCCACGCCATAGGCGTAGCCGGTGAGCTTGCCATTGCTGCCCACTACACGGTGGCAGGGCTGGATGATGGCGATGGGGTTGCAGTGGCACGCCCCGCCCACGGCGCGGGCGGCCTTGGGCCGACCGATGGCGGCGGCCAGCTGGCCGTAGGTGCGGGTCTGCCCATAGGGGACCTTGTTCATCTCGGCCCAGACGGCCTGCTGGAAAGCCGTGCCCTTCGGGGCAAGGGGCAGGTCGAACTCCTTCCGGGCACCGGCAAAGTATTCGTTCAGCTGCTGCTCGGCCTCCTGCAGCAGGGGCGTCTCACACACCTTGCGGGGCAAAGGCTCCAGCTCCGGCACGCCGTCCGGGCAGAGGGTCAGCCCGCAGATCGCGTCGTCCTCCTCCTCCAGCCGGAAGGTGCCCAGAAGGCTGTTCACATACCAGACGTTCAAAAGTTTCCGCTTCCTTTCCTGTGGGTTTGTGCTATACTGGAATTATCTTAACACAAACACACGCACAGCGAAAGGGGCGGTTTTGTTTATGGTACAGGCATTGGAAGATATCCTTGCAAAAAGCAGCAGCATCGTGTTCTTTGGCGGGGCAGGCGTCTCCACCGAGAGCGGCATCCCGGACTTCCGCAGCGTGGACGGGCTTTACCACCAGAAGTACGCCTACCCCCCGGAAACGATCCTGAGCCACACCTTCTGGGAGGAACACCCCGAGGAGTTCTACCGCTTTTACCGCGATAAGCTCATCGTGAAGGGCGCAAAGCCCAACGCCGCCCACCTGCGGCTGGCAAAGCTGGAACGCGAAGGCAAACTGAAAGCGGTGGTCACCCAGAACATCGACGGGCTGCACCAGGCCGCAGGCAGCAAGACCGTGTACGAGCTGCACGGCAGCACCCTGCGCAACTACTGCACCCGCTGCGGCAAGTTTTATGATGTCGATTTTATCGCGAATTCTACCGGCGTGCCCCGCTGCACCGAGTGCGGCGGCATCGTGAAGCCCGACGTGGTGCTCTATGAGGAAGGGCTGGACGAGGAGGTGCTCTCCGGCGCGGTGAATGCCATCCGCCATGCGGACACCCTCATCATCGGCGGCACCAGCCTGGTGGTGTACCCGGCGGCGGGGCTCATCCGCTACTTCCGGGGCGACCATCTGGTGGTCATCAACATGCAGCCCACCGGTGCCGACGCCGAAGCCGACCTGTGCATCGCAAAGCCCATCGGCCAGGTGCTGAGCGAGGACGTGAAACTGGATCAATAAAACAAAGCGGTCGGCGCTGTTTCGCGCGCATTTTTGGTCCCCCTGCGGTATGCTGAGAGCATTCTGAAACGAATGGGGGAACCGAAATGATCCAGGTTTGTGAACCGCCGCGCACGCGGCAGGCAAGAAGACTCTCGGCAGAGGAGTTCTGCCAGCTGATCCGCAGCGAGGTGAGCTGCGTGTACCGGCCCCGCAGCGAAGTGCTGCGGATGCTCACGGTGGGCGAAGTGTGGGGCGTGTGCGGGGCGCGCCGTGTGCCGGATGCGGCCTGCATCCTGCTGCCCATGGATGCTGATACCGCTGCCGCTGCAGCCCTGCGCAGTTTTGTAGGGGGGCGCAATGCGGCAGATGGGTATTTTCTGGCCCCGCCGGTGGGCCGCGCCGAAGCGTTCCCGGCCCTGCTGGAGGCTGCCGCCGCCCGGCAGAAAGCTCTGGCCCGGCATCGCCCGCGCTGGGCGGTGGCGGAGTGCACGGCCGAGGAGATGCTGCCGCTTTATTTGCAGCAGGGCTTTGCCCTGCGGGCCATCCGTCCGCTGGACAGCCTTGCACCCTGCTTCTGGCTGCAGGCAGACTGTCTGGGGCAAAACGTGCCGCCGGTGTGGGTGCCGATGACCGACCGGGTGCATCTGGCCATTCTGCTGGCAAAGGGCTATGCTGCGCTGGAAAGCCGCGAAAGCCCGCAGGGCACCGTGCTGGCGCTGTACCCGGTCTGACAGGAAAGTGAGGAAGTTGAAATGAAAGCAGTCGTTCTGGAAGATTACGCCATTCAGCCCGGTGACCTGGACTGGTCCGGCGTGGAAGCACTGGTGCCGGACATCACCTTTTATGGGCGCACCGCCCCGGAGCAGGTCGCGCCGCGCATCGGGGATGCGGAGGTCGTGTTTTTGAACAAGTGCCGCATCGACGAAGTGGTGCTGGCCCGGTGCCCGAACCTGAAGTGGGTGGGCATCATCGCCACCGGCACGGATAACCTGGACCTGGAAGCCTGCCGCCGTCATGGTGTGGCTGTGGCCAACGTGCCGGGCTACTCTACTTATAGTGTGGCGCAGATGACCTTCAGCCTGCTGCTGGCCATCTGCCAGTGTGCCGACCGGTATGACCGCCTTGTGCAGGACGGCCGGTGGCGCACCGAGGACCCGGCCGCCTACGGCCTGCTGCCCCAGGTGGAGCTGCTGGGCAAGACCTTCGGCATCTACGGCTACGGCAGCATTGGCCGCCAGACAGCCCGCATTGCCAAAGCCTTTGGGATGCAGGTGCTGGTGTGCACCCGCACGGTGCGGCCGGAGTACGAAGCCGACGGCGTGGAGTTCGTGGATCTTGACGCCCTGCTGGCCCGCAGCGATGTGCTCAGCCTGCACTGCCCGGCCACCCCGGCGACCCGGGGGCTCATCAGCGCCGGGACGCTGGCCAAGGCAAAGCCCGGCATGATCTTGCTGAACACCGCCCGCGGCGCACTGGTGGATGAACAGGCTGTGGCCGACGCACTGAAAAGCGGCCGCCTTGGCTTCTACGGTGCCGATGCCTTTGGCACCGAGCCGCTGCCGCAGGAAAGCCCGCTGCGCGGCCTGCCCAACGCCCTGCTGACGCCGCACATTGCATGGGCCACAAACGAAGCCCTGCAGCGGCTGATGGACATTACTACCAACAATCTGCGTACCTGGCTGGATGACAGGGGAGAGAATATCGTGAACGCATAAAAAACAACGGGAACGTCCATGCGGCGTTCCCGTTGTTTTTTAATCTAAGATTCCGCTCACTTTGATGGACTTCACCGCATCGGCAATGCGCTCCGGCGGCAGGGTGAGGGCAAAGCGCACATAGCCTTCGCCCAGAGGGCCGAAGCTGGAACCCGGGGTGCACAGCACACCGCTCTTTTCCACGAGGTCCAGGCAGAAATCCATGCTCTTTGCGTACTTTTCCGGGATGGGTGCCCACACGAACATGCTGCCGTGGCTGTCCGGCACGTTCCAGCCGATGGAACGCAGACCGCCGCACAGCGCGTCGCGGCGCTGCTGGTACAGGCCGCACTGGGTCTTGACCATGTCCAGCGGGCCGGTCAGGGCCGCGATGGCGGCCTTCTGCACGGGCAGGAACATGCCGAAGTCGATCTGGCCGCGCAGCTTCTTGAAGGCGGCCACCACGTCCCGGCGGCCCACCAGGAAGCTGATGCGTGCGCCGGTGACGTTGAAGCTCTTGGACAGGCTGAAGAACTCCACGCCCACATCCATGGCGCCGGGCGTGTTGAAGAAGCTGTTGCCCACGGCACCGTCAAAGATGATGTCGCTGTAGGCGTTGTCGTGGATGATGAGGATGTCGTACTTCTTGGCAAAGGCCACCAGTTCCGCATACAGCTCCGGCGTGCCCACGCTGCCCACCGGGTTCGCGGGCAGCGAGACGATCATATACTTGGCCCTGCGGGCCACATCTTCGGGAATGTCCATGACGTAAGGCAGGAAGCCGTGCTCTTTCGTCAGCGGGTAATACCAGGGCTTTGCACCGCCCAGCAGGCTGCCCGCAATGAACACCGGGTAGCAGGGGGTGGGCAGCAACACCGTGTCGCCCTCGTCGCACAGCACCATGCCGATGTGGCCGCAGCCTTCCTGGCTGCCCGCGCAGCTGGCCACCTGGTCCGGCGTGATCTCCACGCCGAAGCGGCGCTTGTAGTAACCGCACACGGCGTCCAGCATTTCGGGCGTATCGCGCAGGCTGTACTTCCAGTTCTGCGGGTCGGCGGCGGCGTCCATCATCGCTTTGCGGATGTGCTCGGCGGGCGCAAAATCCGGCGTGCCGACGCTGAGGTTATAAATGGTGCGGCCCTGGGCTTCCAGCGCCACCTTGCGTTCGTTCAGCGCGGCGAAGATTTCGTCGCCGAACAGGTCCAGTCGTTTGGAAAATTCCATGATACGATACCCCTCTTGAATCCCTCTTGTTTTTGACATGAATCATTTTTACAATAGGGCTATTTTAGCACGTTTTGCCAGCGGGTGCAATGAAAAGGGCCGATGGGGGAGAAAGTTTCAACTTTCTGCCGCTGCCGTTTGAATTTATTCATTGCAGAGGGGAGAGTGCTGTGCTTGCGGCGAAGTGTGCAGGACGCTCCGCTGGGCCAGAGGTAGGGAGGGGTGTTTCGACTCCCCCCTCCCTTCCTCTGGACTCCACCCACCCCACAACGAATTAAGGGCTGCTCGCCCTTAATAATCCCAAAGGAGAAGTCGAAGCGGAAAAATGCTAGCCGCTTCGCTAAAAGCATTTTTCTCGCTTCTCCGATTTGAAGGCCCCTCAGCCGCTGCGGCGGCAGCTCCCCGCAGGGGAGCGGGTGCGCCCTCTCCGTCACCTTCGGTGACACCTTGTCCCCTTTTTGTCGCTGCGCGACATCTTCCACCGACCGGGGGAAGTCTTTCAAAGGGAGAGGCAAGAAGCACTCCCATTACGCCCTTGGCACCCTTTCAAAAGAGTATCAAGAAACATTTCCTCCACGGTCTTGGCTCTCCCTTCGGGAGAGCTGGCAAACCCGAAGGGTTTGACTGAGAGGGCGAAAGCCCCCTTCGGGACAGACTCCCCCGGCCGGGGGAGGTGGCACGAAGTGCCAGAAGGGGAACAGCTGGCGTTGCAAAGCGCCTGAGAGGGGTTGCGCCCCGGAGTGCTGCCCGTTCTCTCCGCTGGCGCGAATGCTCCCGCAGGGAGCCAGCGCCAGCGGATGCCGTTTGCCGTTACGGCTATGACATCATTACCAGGGCATTGCCTGGTTCGTTGGTTACAACCACGCGTACTCCTGTTGATGAAGACAATAATGGCGAACAGGATCGAAACGATGATGGTTCGCTGAAATATGAAACTTCGACTAGTTCTTCAACAATTCATTGGGTGTTAAAAGATACCAATTCCTATCCCGGATATATGGACGGTGGTAATTCCGCTTGGGATAAGCAATACAAGATGCTTACGACTGAATATGAATTTTATGTTGTAGGTAAAGTTGGTGATAAGGCATTAGCAGATATCTTCGGTGCAGAACAAGCCGAGGACTTCCAATTTGGTGCAACCATTGACGGCAAGGACCAAGGTAGTTCAAGTGTTGCTAGTAATCTAGGGGAAGGAGACGGGAAGCTTTCTATCGAGAATACCGATACAGGTTGTATCATCAAGGGCAACTTGCCCATGTATGACATAGATGGATTGCCGATTGTTTATTATCTCAAGTACACGGGCGAACAAAGTGGCAAAGACTACTACCAGGTTTCTTATGACAATTCTGCATCTGAAAGCCACGGCAGTGCAACGGATGCGGTGTATGTAGGCGGCACAATGACTCTGCGTCACGCAGGTGCTACTGAATACAATGCTACTAAGGTGTGGCTGGATAACAATAATGAGAATCGTCCTGACGCAACATTTACTCTATGGAGATACTCAACCAATGGTGGTACGCCTGCAACTGCGTCGCAAGTAAGTGTGAGTTCATTACAATCCGAAGGCTCTTCTGGGGAAACGAAAGAAACAGACTATATTTCTATTACCGTTTCACCCAATGATGGCGATTCTGTTAATTTAGGGAGTCTTCTGTTTTCAAAGTATGGGGAATTAATCACTCAATTACCTAAGTATGATCCTGATCGATA
>OOCH01002842.1_pt1 | contig 10073 bp, 9 predicted proteins | sample 1671641 | NCBI WGS metagenome assembly OOCH01 (sample SAMN06348177, study PRJEB24527) | human gut metagenome | biome: human gut; feature: ankylosing spondylitis patient; material: feces | host: Homo sapiens | place: China | collected 2015-10
GGTTACTTTATTTGTATCAAATTTTGTCAGATGGCGAGCATTGCCTCGATACCTTGTTTTCTTTGTATTTCCGTCTTTGCCTAGCAACTGATACAAGCCAAGCAAGGTTGGAAATACGGCAAGAAAGCCTAGCTCGTCACGTTCCCATTTATAGAATTTTTCAAATAGATCTAATGATTTCTCAAGGTTATCTTTTAGTGATTTATTTTCTAGCTGAAGGTTAAGAAGATATAAAATGCTCCCATAATAGATCGGTAAAGCGTCAACTTCTTCAGCGACGCATTTATCAACTAATTCATCAGCATCGGAATTATAAGCAAACTGCTTGCTTGGCTTATTGTCGCAAATTCTAGCAAATTCACTTTCATCACATGTGACTAATTTGACTATTGCACTCCCGTAATTACGGAATATACTGTAATTGACTTTTTTGTTACGCCTTAGAGACAATTCTGTCAAACCAAGACGATAACAAATGCCTAAAGTTCCTAGATCAATTCTAGTCAATTGATGTTGTAGACGTATATATTGAAGAACCTGTTTAAGCTCTGGCTTAATTTGTTGCGATCCATAGTAATAAGATCCAATGTCTTTAATAACATTTGTGTCTAATATTAAAGCACAGGGCATATACGGCGAATCCCAGTCGGAGTTACATATAAGACGTCTCCCGCCGATTACAGGATACAAAGTACACATACGCTGTTAACCCTATCTACCGATTAAGCTCACTTTTCCATTATTTTAGCCCGTATCACACCCATGCTGCATTTGTCTAATGCGCGACATCTACGGAAACCCGACTGTCATCCATATCCCAATCGGCTCAGCGTAAATCACTCCCTAAAACACCTATTACGATTTATCAAGGAGCCGTTTGGCCAGTCTTTTTCCGCAGCTCGGACGACACGCCGCACATTCGCGACGATGAATTGCATCGGATATCGCCTAGTGGGATTCACATGGTATACGGTGATGCCCATGCCCTTTGCGAGACGGTCCTTATGCTCCCGTCGTTCGGGCGGATGGGTGTCGTCGCCTCCAGCGTCCCATTCGAAGGCTATTCCCAGATCAGGTATCCATGCGTCAAGTTCGTGATTTCCGGGGAGTACGTCGCGAGCGTTGATGATGACCGCCAAGGATGTGATCTCGTGAAGGGCTCGGTTCATGAACTTCTCGAACGAGCTTGTTACTGGATACCCTTGCAGAAGCTTTGGCTTCGCAATGCCTGGAATCATGATGCAGGGCGCGGTGTTGCCTTGTGCATGTTGCTGCTTCTTCTGGCTGTTTGATTCGGTGATGGCGCACGATATTGTCTCTTCGTCGATGACGCCGAATCTTTCGAGAACAGCCGAGACGAATTTACGAACAAGCAGAAATGCCGTTTTCCCGTCCTGCAGATCGACGGCTATCTTCAATTGATTCTTATTCTTATACGCCTTGCTGATTCCCTTCGCGGTGATTTGCGGTTGCCCTGCTGAGTGGCGTTCATTGAACCAAAACGAAATACTGAAGAATATTTTTTGAGGGACATGGTGAGGAAGGAAGCCTTGTCCACTGGGACGTCTAGTGCTCGACATCCCAGATTAAAGGCAATGTTGTATTGCTTGGGCTCACACGTCGGGCATACGGGGTGACCGAGCATTATGCTCATACGTAGCGGAGATGCGCTGAACCGATGACCGCACTCCGGCCCCTGCCATTGGTTGCGTTCCATACTTTTAACAGGAACGGTCAAAGGGTCTTCGTCATCCTGATACCAGGCGACAATCTCAGGAGAGTCTCCTACATGCGCGGGAATGCCTCATAGCAAATATGCAAACGGCGTGGTAGGCGACATGGGCAGCAACAGCTTGGCGACCTCACTGTGAGAGCTGCTGGATGTCAGGTTTTCGCACGAACCCATAAAGATGCATCGCCTTCCAATGCGGAGCTAATCGAACATAGCTTAGCAATCCATTGTCATCCATACTCAAGGAATCAGGAGACAACAATTTCGCCGTCGAGCGCGACAGCAATGGGTGTTTTTGCATTCCCGATACGCTGAGGGACTTAGCCCATGCTACAGCCTGACTTGTGAATACAATCCGTTAACAATGACCGTCACGGTGAGCCAATCGCAGTCGGTTCAACAAAGACAACCAATAACTGGAAACCGCCATTTTCCAACGATGTTAGGTTCAGCAAAAAGCCATTCAATTCAACAAGAAACACCCCGCGAAAACAGAATGTCGCAGGTTCAAATCCTGTCAGCCCGACGAAAATCGTTGGAAACAAAGGCGTTTCAGGCGGTTTGAAAAACCTTTTCCGGTTTCGGTACAAAACGGTATAAACATGGCAACGCAGAAAACCTCGTGACCTTTTGCGATGTTCACATGGTTTCGTCCGTCTGGGTTTTCAAACGGAAATGGTATGGACGGAGTCCAATTGCCGAGATCGAGCAAGATACGCACGCTACATGGCGAGATTGAAGCGTTGTTTTCCTCGGGTTTTGGATACGATAAGCCCTATGAACGCATCTCAAGAGAATCTTTGGCCGGCGCCGTTTGCCAGCAAGTCGCTTGACGCCACCGTTGTGGTGCCGGGCAGCAAATCCCTGTCGAACCGTTATCTCATTCTTGCGGCTCTCGGGCATCGTCCTGTGCGATTGGTCGGTCTGTTGCGCTCGCGCGATACCGAGCTGATGATGGACGCGCTGCGTTCGTTGGGAGTGCGCTGCGAAATCGATGAGCAGGTCGACACCACGGTTACGGTGGTGCCGCCGTCCGGCGGCCGGTTCCACGGTGGTACGAAGGTGTTCTGCGGTCTTGCGGGAACAGTGATGCGCTTTGTGCCCGGTCTTGCCATGTTCGCGGACGGTCCTGTGGATTTCGACGGTGACGAGCAGGCGTACGCGCGTCCGATGAAGCCGGTGTTGGACGGTCTTGAACAGTTGGGGGCATGCATCGAATACCACGGCGGGGAAGGGCGCCTGCCATTTACAATCACTCCACCTCAAACGGTGAGCCAGCGCGTCAAGCCGAGCGTAGTCAGCATTGATTCTTCGGGATCCTCGCAGTTCATTTCAGGACTATTGCTCATCGGCTCTCGAGTGCCAGGCGGTTTGGAACTGCATCACACGGGGGAGAAGACACCGAGTTTACCGCATATTCGCATGACCGTGGCCGATCTGCAAGGTTCCGGCGTGCGCGCCAACGCCGACGAACACGCCCGCGTGTGGACCGTGCAGCCGGGAGCCGTGCAGTTGCCCAAAACGGTGACGGTAGAACCTGACCTGTCGAATGCCGCCCCGTTCCTTGGCGCCGCGCTCATCGCCGGAGGAGCCGTGCGCGTGCCCCATTGGCCGGAATCCACCACGCAACCCGGAGGCCTGCTTCCGGGATATTTGGAACGTATGGGAGCCGAAATCAGCTTTCCGGTGATTGACGGCGTCCGGTACTGCGAAGTGACCGGCGACGGCCATGTCAGCGGCCTAGGTGATTTCGACCTGACGGCGGCAGGTGAGATCGCGCCATCATTGGCCGCGATCCTGGTCTTCGCCGATACTCCGACGCGCATGCTGGGCATCGGTCATCTGCGTGGCCATGAGACGAACCGCTTGGAAGCATTGGTCAACGAGATCACCAGAGTCGGGGGAGAGGCCCGAGAGCTTCCCGACGGGCTGGAGATCGCGCCGGTGCCGGCAGCGAATCTCAGGCCGGCTGAAATGGAAACCTATGCGGACCATCGCATGGCGACGTTCGCCGCGATGCTGGGGCTGAAAATCAACGGCATTCTAATCAAGAACATCGCCACCACTGCGAAAACGCTTCCTGATTTCGCAAACATGTGGACCAGCATGCTGGCCTAGCAATGATTGTCCAGGATAATCCGCAAATAATATTGAAAACGGTACGGAAATGTCCTTCCTCCGCAAAAACAGAAGAAGGACATTTCTACGTTTGCACAGGATCGTAATCATTCTGCGGATGCCGCTATGTCAAGCCACGATAGTTCTTAGCTTTCCTGACACGGCTTGGCCTTGTCCGGCCCCAACATGGCAAAGGTAGTGGCGCTCGCAAACGTCATAATGCCTACGAAAAACACGGAACCAATGGAAACCTGACACCGTACGTAAAGAGGTAAGCAGCGACGAGGCGTCCGACACCTTGAGAGGTGTTATCTGGCTCGAGCCTAGAAGGCGGAAAGCATGATGAAGCCCCCGGAAGTTTCGCACTTTCGGGGGCTTCATCATATTGATTGCGATTTTGCGTTCAGTAACGAATCAGCTTGGAATCACTCCCACTCAGTGACTAATTGAATCCGAGCGTTGCCAATCCGCGTCACATCATGCCGCCGAGGGGTTGATTCGTGCGCAATTTGAGCGAATCAGGCCCCTGATTCGCGATTTTGGGAATGATTCTATTGATTCGCGAAACCGCAGGTCGTTTCATGCGCACCGGCATCGCCCTACGAATATGCAACCCTGTTGACGCCGACGAGTCCTCGCTCAAAGAAGACGACGTCTGCGGTGTGCAGGCACGTCGTTTTCACGGATGGCGCAGAGAACCGGTCCGCCGTCGAAACGGCGGCCGTCTTTACTCTCGCCGTTTTAATGCTCGCCCCTTTGATGCCGAGCATCGAAAGCAGGCGCTTGGGAACCTTGTAGTCTTGCTCGACGAGGCCAAAGAACGTGACGCCGGAATTGACGCACACCTTCATGACACAAGACGAGACGGGCCTGAACGCCATGCTTCCCGCCGCTCCGCCGACGAAGGACCCGATGAGCACAGGGAGGGTCGCCCCGCCTGTCAGGGCGGTCGCGACAGCGGCTCCGCCGAGCATCATGACGGTTGAGAACACGGATTGGCCTATGTTATTCGCCATCTCGACGGGCTCGATCTGCCCCGACGCCACGAGATAGGAGTTCCGGCACGTCTCCATGGTCAGCACGACGAGCGACGCGATGACGTTCGCGCCCCTCGATCCCATTGCGGCGGCCTTTACCGTCTCGCCGAAGGCGCCCTTTGCTGCTGCGGCCGTGATTGCCGCGGTTGCCGATCCAGACACGAACCCGTTGGCGGCGCCGGCGCATGCCGCCGTCCCGATGGACTTCAAGTGCTCGTCATCGATTTCCCCCTCTGCGATCAGGTAATCGATGGCGCGGTAGATCTCGGGGGCAACGCTCAGGGCGGCGCTTAGGGCGGCTGCCGTGCCGCCGGCCTTGAGCGATTGCTTTACTATGTCGCTCGCAGCGATTAGCTGGGACGTGGTCATGCCGTCGTCCGCAGGGTCGAGCTTCTTCTTGTTCGAGACGTCGATTGCCTTTCGGCGCATCTCCTCGTTCGTGGCGGGCCTGCCCTCGACGCCCTCAGGGGTCTTGATTCGGTCCGTCAGGTTGTCGCGCACCTTCGTCCAGCGCTGCACCTCTTCGTCCAAGCCGCGGCCTTTCGCGCGCTCGATGCGCATCAGCGTGTACTGCTTGGCTGCTTCAAGCTTGTCCGACGGGATCAGGCCGCCCATGTCGCCGTAGAGCAAGTCGTCTGGGGTCTTGCCCGCGAAGCCCTTCTCGACGGCCCACTCGTCAAAAGAGAGATCTGCATATCTTTTCGGCCTGCCGTTGTATGAATCGCGAAGCGTCGTCGCGAGCTTGCGCGCGATGTTCTTCGGGTCGGTCAGGAACTTGAGCTGGTACTGATCGGCGCCCCAAGCCACATCCGCAGACCCGAGGTCGTGCGAGTCGAGCCTGATGCCCCTGGCATCGACTCTCTTAACGGCCGCATCGACGTTCGCCGTCCCGAAGGACCATTCCTCTGCCAGGAAACCCTTGAGGGAGTCCTGCGCCGCCTTGCTGTTCTTGTAGTGGTCGTAGGAGTTCATCGCAGAGTACAGCTCCTCGATGGCGGCTTCCACGCTGTTCACCCAACTCATGGCATCCATTCCGGCGGGCACGGCAGCGGCATGACGTGCGGAGAACTCGAACCCCTTGTCGAAATCGTTCATCCCTACGCCTCGACGAAGCCCTTAAGCTTTTCGTAGTAGAAGCGTTTCACAGCGTACTGGTAGCGCTGCTCGCGGATTTCGCTCGCCCTCTGATGGAGGACGACGGCATTGTTGATTCCGTTCGCGCCATCGGCGGCAGCCCTTCCGATGGTCTTGCCTACCATCTTGGCAAAACCAAGCACGGGATTGGAATCATTGCTTTCTTCGGGTTCCGCCGCCTCCTCTCCGGGGCGCAGGGTTGCGAGGAGGTCATCGAATTCCATGCCGTGCTCCCTTGCCCTTTCGAGGAACTTCCAGTAGTCCTCCTTGGAAGGCGGCTCGGTATTCACCGTGATGCAGGCATGGTTCCCGCTCACGCCGATATAGACGCCTTCCTCGTCGATGGCTTCGGGGTTGTCGAGCCGAATCGCGTCGATGTAGTCTCCGGCGCCTTCCGGCCAGCCGATGAAGACGACCTTCTGGCTCGACGAGATGGCTGTCTGAGCGAACTGCCCCTCGTTGAAGATGGAGGCATCGACGCTGCCGTCGACGGGGCCGGTCGGACCAGCCTCGGTGTCATCGTTCTTTCCGATCATGTTGTAGAGAAGCTTGGAGAACTTGCCGGTGTTTCCAGCCTCGACAATAAGAACCGATTCTGCGGTGTTGAACATCATGGGCAACCTATCTAAAGGAAATAAATTGTTGAGGCGATTATAACCCCGAGATAAACAGCTACATTCAGCTGCCAACTTGATATCGGGAGGGTTTGCAAAGGCTACGCTCGCTCCATGCTAGGGCGTGGAGCTTCCAAAGCCGAACCACTGCTGGGCATTCTGCCTCCGAATAGCATAACCGGCCCCTTCTCGTTAACGATTTGCTGCTTTACGGCATTTGTCGTTGCAGTATTGCTTGTCTGGACGCGATTTCATAAACGGTCGTCCGCAATGCTTGCAGAAGGCATGTTGGGTTTTCGTCATATATACCGCGAACACGTACCACAGCCACCGTATTTTCTCAAGTTGAATCGGCCTAAATTGGTGGCCGACCCAGTCATGATGAATAGATCGTGTATGAATGCTTATCAAGGATTCCAATATTGCCTTGCATAGCATGCGAGCGAATTCGTCGGCCTTATCCTTTGGCAAATCGGACAACCCTAACCTTACTGTTGGCTTCGAGAAAGCCCCCTCATCTTCGAGTTTCAATTCACAATCCGTGGGATTTACCCAGATACATACATCGAGGCCGGGCATGCTATCGTAAGCAGTTTCCTTGCGGTCTTGCTCCGTTCGGTCAAAGATGCCTATTTCCGGGGTTGGGGAAGGATGCCATATTTTGGAAGCTATTCCCGGAGGGTCAAAATTCTTTGAGCTCCATATTCTCGTAGAGAGATCATTGCCTAAAGTCAATTTCGCATAATCGACGGGAAGCCCGTTCGGAAATCTGAAATTCGCGTCCGCCAGAACCTCGTCTTCTCCTCGTTCGTTCGCGCGGACGATTCAAACCGCACGGGACGCGGGTCAACGAGGCTAGGCTCGCGAACCTGCTGGACCGCGAGTTCGACGGCTACGCCCCGCGCACACATCTGGCGAGCGATCTTACCTATGTCCGCGTCGGCTGAGGCTGGGCGTACGTGTGTCTGCTGGCCGACCTGGCGAACAGGGGCATCGCCGGCCATTCCGCCGGGCGGGCCCGGGACGCGAGCCTGGTGCTGGCCGCGTTCGTCACCCTCGACTTCCCGCTGACGGACGTCCAGGTGTTCCACACCGACCGGGGCAGCGAGTTCGACAACACGAGGATCGACGAGCCGTTCGACGTGTTCGACATCAAAAGATCGTTGTCACGCAAGGGCAACCCCTACGACAACGCCGTGGTCGAATCGACGAACAGGCTGTTGAAGAAGGAGCTCGTGTACCGGAACCACTACACCACGATCGAGCAACTGAGGCATGACCTCAACGGCTACGTGTGGTGGTCCGACGATCAGCGGCTCCACTCCACCCTCGGATATCGGAGCCCGAAGGAATTCACCGAACAAGGACTCGTCCTCTAAGAAACCGTCCAACACACCGTTGCCAATCCAGCAATGGTCGATTTCTTCCAATCGAACGAGTCCGGCGTGAGAGCCAGAAGTTCTCCCTCGCGGATGCCGGTCCAGTACAGCACCTCGAAGATCACGAATGTGCGCGGGGCGTCCATCGTGGCGTCAGAGAACCTCAGATACTCGTCCTTGGTCCAGAAATTCATCGTGCGGGCTTCCTTGCCGCCCATCTTCACGGTTCTCATCGCCGGGTTGGAGCTCAGCCCGTAGTACCTCTCCGCGTGGTTCAGAATGGCGGTCAGCTGGTTGTTGAGCGTGCGCAGGTACGTGGCGCTGTAGGGCTTGCCGTCGTTTGCGTGGGCGCCATGGGGGTGTTTTGCCAACGGACGATGTCGATGGTGCGTATCTTGTCCATCTTCTTGTTCGTGAAGAAGGGCAGCACCCTTGATTTGATCGCGTACTCCTTCTGCCGCCAGGTGTGCTCGCGTAGCCTGGGGCGTAGGTCGGCTTCATAAACCTTGAAGAATTCGCCGAACGTCATCTCCATGGTGCAGCCTGTGCTTGTGATGAACTCGTCCTCCCAAACCTGCGCCTCTTCCGCCGTCGCGAACCCGCGCTTGCATTTGTGCACCTCGTTGCCGAACTTGTCTTTGCACCTGAATTGCGCGAGCCAGGTGCCGTTTTGGCTAGCTTTACGCTCATTTCCAACCTCCCTTTGGCTTGATGTAGAGCTCGTCCAGAGGCTCGCAGCTCACGCGGCCCGGGATGGCCCTGTAGCCCTTTCTCTCCATCTCGCAGTTCAGCTCGCGGATAAGCTCGTAGGCCTTCGTCCTTCCGATGTGCAGCTTCTCTGCGACTTCACGGGTGCCGATGAGTCGTTTCGGATTCTCGGACATCTTTCCTCCTTGCAGTTCAATAACGAACGGTGCTTAATGCGAATCGTAACCGTTCAATATCAAACCGTTCAGAAACGTGCTATTATTTTCGCGTTATGTTCAATCGTCCGCCCGAAAAGGGCGCCTTCAGGAGGTTGTATGGGAACCGGCGAACTCATCAGGAAGTACCGCAAGATGCGGGGTCTTACCCAAAGCGAGCTCGCGGAGAAGTGCGGTTTGACGGATTCGGCGATCAGGAACTACGAGCTCGGCAACAGGACGTCCGGGGAGGACCAGGTGAAAGAAATCGCATCGGCGCTTCACGTTGCGCCCGAATCGCTTTTCGACGTTCCCGCGGCCACGGCGCGCGAGGCCTTGGAGCTCATCTTCAGGATCGATGAGGAGTTCGGCCTCAAGCCGAAAGAGATCGATGGCGAAGTCGTACTGGCGATCGATCCGTCGTCGAAGAAGGCGTTCAAAGCTTGGCTCGCGCAGATTGATTCGGAGAAGTCCGGCGAAATCACCGCCGAGCAGCTCGCCGAATGGAAGGCGAAATTCGGAGCCTAGCAAAAGTATCGATTTCGCCGAAGAGCTTGTTATAGATTTCCCCATCTAATCTTCCCGCGTATCTAATTACGGCTAATTCGATCATGCGTAGATAGCCAATGCCTGCTCGAGCCGAAAATCGATCATCTATGCTCATGCCAACCAAATACCCCTTAATAGAGCAAAAGCCGAGGGTAACCCCTCGGCTTTTGGAGATAGCTGAAACAGCTGTCAATAAATTACGTGCCGGACTTACGTTGTTTTTTTGAGCCGTTCAGGTAATGGCATCATATGGCCAACGTAAGTGGCCTGCGTTTAAATTAGTCGTCGTAGGGATCAATCCCTAATTCGCGAAGATTCTCTTCTTCTTCTTCTTGGTTTCGTTTTTCTTCGTCGACGTAGTACTGATAGCTTCCAACATATTCATCGTCATCATCTTCGTCGATGACGTTGTCTTCGCTCACGTCGTTCCATGAACCGCATTCCTTGCAGCACCAACTGCCACTCGAGACGTTGAACCCCGGTTGATCGTTCATGTATGCACCGCAGCTATCGCAAATCCAGTCGCAGCCTCCGTCGTCGCCTGAAGATAAGGCTCCGACTATTGAATCGAGCAAACCCATTTCTGCCCCTCTCCGCAAATGCCTAGA
>OOCH01002844.1_pt1 | contig 10072 bp, 7 predicted proteins | sample 1671641 | NCBI WGS metagenome assembly OOCH01 (sample SAMN06348177, study PRJEB24527) | human gut metagenome | biome: human gut; feature: ankylosing spondylitis patient; material: feces | host: Homo sapiens | place: China | collected 2015-10
GAACAATATACAGGAAATTATTATCCGGCTTTGATTGCAGCGTCGAACGCATTGATTATTTATGTAATTTTGTGGCTGCTTTATAAGCGGAATATATTTTTGAAAGTGTGAAAAGATTTATAATTTATCATCAATGCATAAACTATAAATCATAAATTACAAATGATAACTCATAAATCTCAAAACAATGGAATCGATCAAGCAAATATACAGGATCGGTCACGGGCCGTCCAGTAGCCACACAATGGGGCCGATGCGTGCTGCCCGGATGTTCCTGGAACGTAATCGGGGAGCCGTACGTTTTAATGTTACGCTCTATGGGAGCCTGGCGGCTACAGGCAAAGGCCACATGACGGATGCGGCAATTCTCGAAGTGTTGAGCCCGGTGGCCAAGACCAATATCACTTGGGAACCGAAGGTGTTCCTGCCTTTTCATCCGAACGGCATCCTCTTCCAGTCGTTTGACGAAAGCGGAGAGGAACTGGATAACTGGACGATTTACAGTATCGGGGGAGGGACGTTGGCAAACGAAACCTACAACGAGTTGACGCAGGGCCAGGTTTACGAAATGCATACTATCAAGGATATACAGGCCTGGTGTGAAAAAACCGGCCATTCCTACTGGGAATATGTCGAACAGTGCGAAGGTCCGCAGATATGGGACTATCTGGCCGAAGTATGGGAAGTGATGCAACAAGCGGTCCGTAACGGCCTCGAAGCCGAAGGCATCTTGCCCGGCGGTCTGGGAATCCGGCGTAAGGCATCCGACTATATGATCCGTGCCAAAGGTTACGGCAGCAGTATCAAAAGCCGTGGGATGGTCTATGCGTATGCTCTGGCCGTTTCCGAGGAGAACGCTTGCGGAGGCAAGATCGTGACGGCCCCGACCTGCGGTTCGTGCGGTGTCATGCCGGCTGTGCTTTACCATCTGAAAGAGTCCCGCGACTTCCGTGACTCCCGTATCTTGCGTGCGTTGGCGACAGCCGGGTTGTTCGGTAATGTGGTCCGTACGAATGCATCCGTTTCCGGGGCCGAGGTAGGATGCCAGGGAGAGGTCGGTGTGGCTTGTGCGATGGCAGCTGCTGCGGCGGCGGGTGTAAAGGCTGCTTTCGACATGGCGCAGGGGGCAGGCACTTATGCGGACGACCTTCTGACGCTATCCACACAGACGGGCATCAGCGCGAAGAGCTTGCAAGAATGGAGCTACGCCAGCAATTTCGTTGATACGTCCGTCGAGCGAGTCAGCGACAGCATGAAGGATTTGTCTAAACACATGGCAGAAGGCTTTGCTGACAGTAGCGGTTCGGCATACAAAAACTTTGTCCAATTAGGCGTATCTATCAAGGATTTTGATGGAAATATGCGCGGAACAGAGGACGTGTTCTGGGACGCGATTGATGCGCTGCACAACATGGAAGCCGGTGCGGAGCGTGATGCGCTGGCGATGTCCTTGTTCGGGGATAGTGCGCGCGAACTGAATCCACTCATTGAAGCAGGAAGCGCAGCCTTCAAGGGCATGAGCGCAGAAGCAGCGCAAATGGGCGTTGTTTTCAGCGACGAAGCGCTGGCGGCCATGGGTTCTTTTGATGACAGTATGCAGCGCGTAAAGCAGAACAGCAAGGGGCTGAAAAACGCCATCGGGCTGACGCTGATTCCCGCGTTCCAGCCGCTGGTGGATGCTGCGACGACGGCCATGGCGGATGTTTCCCGCGCATTGCAGGACGGCGTGACGCCGGAGGAGCTGCCGGGCATACTGGACGGCTTTCTGCGCGTGGTTGACAGCACGCTGACGGATGTGGTGGGGCTGATTGAGGGCGCGCTGCCCATCGTGTCCGAGGCAGTGACGCAGGTGGTGAGCGCACTGGCGGGCAAGCTGCCGGGGCTGCTGATGAAGCTACTGCCTGCTGCCATGGGGTTGCTGAAAAGCCTTGTAGACGCCATTAAAGCAAACGTGCAGCCCATCGCCGAGTTGGCAACTTCGCTGGTGACGTCGCTGGCTGGCTTCCTTGCGGAAAGCGGCAGCGACCTTGCAGAAGCTGCGGTGCAGCTGGTGGACGGACTGCTGGATGGCATCATCGGCGCGCTACCGGAGCTGATACCTGCGGGTATTCAGCTGGTGGCTTCGCTGGCATCGGGGCTGCTTTCCGGCATTCCGAAGCTGCTTGCCAAGCTGCCGGAAATCGTCGGCGCAATCTGGGATGGGCTGACGAACGTTGACTGGGGCAAGCTGGGGGGCGAAGTGCTGACGGCGCTGCTGGATGGCTTGAAAGCGCTGAGCGACAGCTTGGGCAAGCTGTTTTCCGATGGTCTGCAAGCTGTCACAGGATTGAGCTGGGGCGACGTGGGTGCTGCCATCATAAGCGGAATTGGCGACATTGGCGCGTGGCTGTCCGGGCTTTTCGGCAGCGGAAAAGACGGCGCGGAGGCAATCGGCTGGGGCAGCATCGGTAGCACGATTCTTGCGGGCGTTACCGGCGCGCTGGATACGTCGGGCAACTTCTTGTCCGGGTTGTTTGAGCGTGGCAAGAGCGCCATCGAGCAAATCAGCTGGCCGGATGTGGGCAACACCATTCTGGGCACGCTGCAAGTTGGGCTGGACACCGCGGGAACGTTCCTTTCCGGCGGATTCAGCGCGGCAAAGGAAGCCATTGAGAAAATCAACTGGTCTGAACTTGGGCAAGGCATTGCGGACGCCTTCAATGGTCTGGTGGACGTCGAAGGGGCTTTCCTGTCCGGCGGCTTTACTGCTGCCAAGGAAGCAATTGAGAACATCAACTGGACGGGCATTGGCGAGAACATTGCCACCGCGTTCAATGGCATCATCGACAGCACCGGCGCGTTCATTTCCGGCGGATTTACCGCGGCAGCTGAAACCATCCGCGGCATTGACTGGGGAGGCTTAGGCGGCGTTATTTCCGGCGGCATCAACAATGGCATCAAGCTGGGGCAGAACATCAACGAAACCGTTGGCGGGTCGATTGACAGCGTTCACAGCTGGCTGATGCAGCTGCTGGGGCTTGACGACGAAAGCAAGGCGGAGCAGGCTGGCAAGAGCGTCGGCGACGATGTAAGCACAGGCTTGCAAAGCAGCACACCCACGGTGGAAGAAGCGGCGCAGGCCGTCGCAGATGCCGCGCTGGACACGTTGAACGCAGCCTTTGGCACAGATGGCGGCGAAGTCGTCACCAAGGCCATGGGCGAGGCGCTGACGCAGGGCATTGCCGACGGGTTAAGCAGCGGTGCAGATGGCGCTTTCGACAGCGTTGCAAGCACCATCATGACGACGCTGACGAATGCACTGAATACAGCCTTCGGCGTGAGCGGAACGGGTTTTTTCGGGCTTGGGCCAGAGAGCGCCAAGCAGTTTGAATCGCTGGGCAAGGCTATCTGCAAGGCCATTGCGGACGGCATCACCACGGGCGGCGCGAACACGACGGAAATCACTACCGCCATCACAACGGTAGCCAATGCCGCCTACACGGCAGCTGTGACGGAGGTGGCTGGCGGCATTACGGGTTCCAGCGACACGGTGAACGCTGCCGTAGAAGCCGCAGCGACTGCGGCGGAGGATGCAGCGGCCGTCATCCTGTCCGAGAGCGCTGGCAAGGAGCTTGGCGCTGACTGGATGGATGGCATGAGCGCTGGAATAGCCGCACAGCAGAGCACGTTGGTAAGTCGGGCGCGCACATCTGGAAATCAGGCGTTTCAGGCAACCGGCAGGATACTGAACGAAGGCAACGGGCGGCAGATTGGCAGCAGCTTTGCACACGGGGCTGCCCAAGGCATCAGCAGTCAGAGCAGCGGCGTCACCAGCGCCGCCAGGGCGCTGGCAAGCGCAGCGCAGAGCACCTTGCAGGCGTTAGCCGGGTCAAGTCGCTTTACGGAAATCGGACAAGCCATTGCGCAGGGTGTGGCGCGCGGCATCCTGAACGGAGAAAACGCCATTACCCGTGCGGCGCGTCAAGCCGCGCAGGCGGCCTACAACGCCGCAAAGCAGCAGCTGGACATCCACAGCCCCAGCAAGCTGATGGAGCAGATTGGGCGATTCTATGATGAAGGCTTTGCGGAGGGCATCACGGGCGGCATTCGGCAGGTGCAGGCAGCTGCGTCGGAGCTTTCCAGCGCTGCGGTGCAGAGTACGGCACAAGGCGCTGGCGGCGGTACAACCGGCACAATGCAGAACTGGGACGGCATGGCGGCCGCGCTGGTGCAGGCGATGCAGCAGGCGGGCGTAGGCAGTGCCGTCATCGAGATGGACGGCAAGCGCGTCGGGCAGACCATTGAGCCGGACGTGAGCCAAGCGACGTGGCAGCGCACGGGCAAAAGCGTGAAGGGACGCGCCAGCCGGATGGTGCTGGCATGATTTTCGGCGAAAGGAGGCAGCGGCAATGCTGATTGCAGAAAGCGGGTTTTCGTTCAACGGCAAGCATTGCAGGGACTTCGGCTGCATGTGGAACGAAGACGACGGGCGGGTCATCGTGCCGGAAACGCTGCGCAGTGAATACGAAATTGCAGGGCGCAGCGGCACGGTGCTTTTGCCGGGCGAAACGCGGCGGTGCTTCAACTATTCTGGCGTACTGACCATGATGCAGGAGCCAGCAAGCGAACAGGAGGCACAGACACGGCTTCGCACGCTTGCGGCGTGGCTGTCTGCCGGGCGCTGCAAGCTGGCTATGGACTATGAGCCGAGCCGCTACTACTGGGCGCAGCTTGACGGACGGCAGACATGGACAGCAAAGGACTGGTTCGCCGGGCAGCTGAAAGTCAAGTTTCTTTGCCAGCCATGGGCATATGCGGTGGAAGAAACCACGCAGGCAGTTGTGGGAGTGAGCAGCGAAAGCACAATACTGGGCATCAACCTTGCCACCGGGCAACCTGCACCGCTTCGGCTGACTGTAACGAACACCGGCAGCACCGCCATCACGGGCATCAGCATGGGCGACGGTGTGCAGCTTTCCGGCCTGCATCTTGCGCAGGGGCAAAGCGTAACGCTGGACTTTGAGCCGCCCATTGGCGCGACATTTTCCACGGGCGACAACGCACTGCCGTTCGCCAGCGCCTTTCGCGCCATCAAGCTGCGAAACGGCAACAATACCCTGCAAATGCGCCTGACATGGGCAGGCAGCAGCGGACGTAGCGCAAGCATCGTTACTGCGGCAAGGGGGCGATGGTGACGGTTGAGCAGGTAGAAATCTACGACCAGAACGGGAAGACGCTGGGTGTGCTGGACAATGCGGACGGCATCGGCTACGAGCTGAAGCACAACGACCTCTGGACGGGTTCCTTCGCGCTGCCGACCGACGATCCCAAAAACGCTTTCTGTCAGGCGCACAATCGCGTCCGACTACCGGATGGCAGCCGCGACTTGGGCGTTTACCGCATCATTGGCATTCCCAGCGGGGAAATGACCGCGCAAGCAGGCACTATCACCTACAACGTGGAGCATGTGATGGCGACGCTGCTGGATGATATTCTCTTCGGCTATCACGAAATCGGCGGCAATGACATCCACACCCGTGCGGTCATGGAGTACATTCTGGCACGGCAGACCGTGAAGCGCTGGAAGCTGGGCGCGTGCGACTTTGACGGACAGTTTGCCTACAAGTGGGAAAACACGTCGCTTTTGACGGCGCTGCTTTCGCTGGGAAGCGTACTGACCGAGGAATACACATGGGACTTTGACACCAGCGGGGGCAATGGAACGCCGGACGCGCCTTGGACGGTAAACCTGCGGCGCGCCGACCAAGAAGCCGGATGCGGCATCTACTACGAACGGCAGCTGAAAAGCATCGAAAAGACGATGGACGCCAGCGCACTGGTAACGCGGCTGTATGCGCTTGGATACGGCGAGGGTGTCAACCAGCTGACCATCCGCGAAGTAAACGGCGGGGTTCCCTATTTGGATGCCGACACTGCCAGCGTCTGGGGTATCAAAAGCAGCGTATTCACGGACACGCGGCTGGAAGACCCGGCTCAGCTGAAAGCGCGGGCGCAGATGGTGCTGGAAGGCTACAAGAACCCTTATATCACCTACAAGGCCAGCGCAGTAGACCTTTTCAGGCTGACAGGCATGGCGTGGGACAAGTATATGCCCGGCAAGCTGGTGGATGTGATGGACGCGGAACATGGGGTGCAACTGCGCAGCCGCATTGTATCCATCAGCAAGGGGGACACGCTGGGCGATCCGGGGCAGATTGAAATCACGATTGCCAACGCCGTCCGCGACACGGCGGACAGCATCAACACCTTGGCGGATCGGGTAGGTATCGGCGAGCTGTACAGCCAAGGCGCGACGAATCTGGTGGCGCAGTCTTTCGCGGACAACGCGGACGCGGAGCATCCGGCCTGCATGAAGGTCTATGTGCCGGGAAATCTGGTGCGCATCAATCAAATGCTGTTAAGCTGGCAGGCGTCCGCGTTCCGCGCCTACGAAACAGGCGCGGCGGCTGGCGGCGGCAAAGTCACCACAACGTCAAGCGGCGGAGGCGGCGCGACCACCAGCGCAAGCAGCGAGGATGTGACCTACACCAGCGAGGCGGGCGGCGCGACGACAATTTCAGAACCCATGCGCGTCCTGTCTTCTGATGGCGGCGGTTCAGCAACGGCGGTCGGCGACTTTTACCACATTGACGGTACTGGCTATGCTACGGCGGCAAACACGGGAGGGCTGACCACAAGCGAAGCAGAAGACCACACGCATCAAATGGGGCACACGCACAAGCTGACGGGACACACGCATAGCATTGCGGAGCACAGCCACACCATGAGCCACACGCACAAGATGGGCGACCACAGCCACGTCATTCCGCAGCACCGGCACGACATGGCGAGCCACAAGCACGCCGAAACGAACGCAGGTCAGACCGGCGCAGCATCGCCCAATTACACCGGCTATGCAACGCCGGTGATGAATGCGGCGGGCAGCACCGTCAGCACAGGCGGCGCATCGTCCAGCAGCACAGGCGGAGCTGCACTGACCACCGATTCCAGCGGCGACCAGACCACAGGCGGCTGCCAGCGTTCAGGTGCAGCGGCACCGAACACGCTTGCGGCTGGCGGTCACAGCCACACGATTCCGGCGCACACGCATTTGTTCCGACATGCGCACCGCGTTGTTTTCTCCATTAACATTCCCGGCTTCACCATTGATATTCCAGCGCATGGGCACAACGTGAAAATTCCGGGGCACAGCCACCGCGTCACCATTCCGGCGCACACGCACGACCTGTCACTTGCCGATCATACGCATAAAATCACCTATGGCATTTATGAGGGTACGACGGCGCGAAGCGTCACTATTCTGGTGGACGGGAACGAAGTGCCGGAGGAAATGAGCAAAAAGGGTGAAATCGACTTGACACCCTATCTTGCCAAAGATGACGACGGGAAAATCACCCGCGGCACTTGGCACGAAATTCAGTTGAAACCCGATCGGCTGACGCGCATCGAGGCAAGCCTGCACATGCAGACCTTCATCCAGAGCGTTGGCGGCGGCGACTATTGAGGAGGAGGCAGAAATATGAGCAAACGCAGAACTACCAAAACCGTGAAAGAAACCGCAGAGGTGCAGACGATGGCGGCAGAAATGCCGGAGGAAGCGCTGCCCGCAGCGGCGAGCGAAGCCGAAGTCCAGACGGCGCCAGAAGAAACGCCCATCGCATTGGCAGCAGAAGCAACGGCGGAAACGAGCAGTGCGCTGCCGGTGGACAAGCTGGACGAAGTGCAGCTTGGTCGGCAGGGCGAAGCGCTGGTGACACTGGTGCAGATTGACGCCAGTGCGTGGCTGGAGCAACTGCCTGGCTGCACGCTGCTGGTGGCGGCACTGCGGCCGACGGAAAGCGTTGTCTATCTGCCGAACGTGACCGTGCAGGGCGGGCTTATCAGCTGGCGCGTGACCGAGGACGACACGGCGAAGGCGGGCTGGGGACGCGCAGAAGTGCGCGGGCTGGTGGATGGCAAAGTCAAGAAGTCCGCCGTGTTCCGCACTTGCATCGAGCCTTCGCTGGAAGGCAACGGAACGCCCGCAGAGCCGACGCCGCCCAGCTGGGTGCAGACCATCATGGACGCAGTGCAGAAAGCGCAGGATGCTGCGTCTACGGCAGCAACGGCAGCCAACACGGCGCAGACTGCCGCGACCCAAGCAGCCACCAACACGGCTGGCCTACTTGGTTGGGGACTGACGCAGGAAGAGGACGGCACGGTGACGCTGACGCGGCAGGAGGTGCAGAGCAATGAGTAACAAGCCAAGCGGCGAGCAGGTTGTGGCACAGGCACTGCAATTCATCGGGCGCAAGTACAGCGAAATGGACTGTCAAGCTATGGTGGAAGCTGCTGTGCGCGCCTGCGGCGGGAAAATGAGTTACACCGGCAGCAACGCCATGGCACGGGCAGTGGAGCATCTTGTGCCGCTTAGTCAGGCGCAGAAGGAAGGCTTGCGTGTTGGTGCGGCGCTGTTCATTCATGAGGACGGCGACAGTTATCCGCAGAAGTATCACGCCGATGGGTTGGGCAACTTTTCGCACGTCGGACTGTACGCAGGCGAAAATGCGCTGGAGGACGTGGACAAGAACGGAAAAAAGCGCGTTTGCAACGTAGTGCATTCGTCGGCATCCATGGGGCGCGTAGCCGGTTCGACGCTGCGAAACGGGTGGACGCATGTCGGATATTTCCGGGAAATCGACTGCGGGCAGATTGCCGCCAGCGACACCGATCAGCGTGGCGCTGCGCAGACGGAGAAAGCCGCAGCGCGGAAAACGCTGCGGCGCGGCGACAAGGGCGAACAGGTGGTGCACCTGCAAGAATGGCTTAATGCACTAGGCAGTACGCTGGAAGCTGATGGCATTTTCGGCGCGGCAACACAGACCGCCGTGAAATCCTTCCAGCGCCAGCACGGGCTGGCGGTTGATGGCATTGTAGGCGCGAAAACGTGGGCGGCGCTGGCAGCAGCTGTGCAGATCGTCAGCGGGAAAACCTACACGGTGTGCATTTCCAGGCTGGATGCAGCGACGGCCACCTATCTGCTGGAATGCTATCAGGATGCCGTTTGCACCGAGGAGATGCAGGACGGCGACGGCATTGGCTGATAACGATGGCACGGCCGCTTGACGGTCTAACCATAGAAAGGGGTGAACCCGATGAAAACAGAACTTCTTGTGGCGCTGGGCGGATTTCTTGTGGCATTCGTTACGCTGCTGCTTTCTGCACGCAAGGACACGCGCGGCGATGCAGCGAACCAGGCGCAGACCATGGCGAAGCTGGACAGCATTGCAGGCGGCGTGGACGACATCCGCGTGGAACAGCGCGCCATGCGCGAGAGGCTGGACGGCTACGCAGAGCGGCTGGCGCGGGTCGAGGGCAGCGTTAAGTCTGCGCACCATCGGCTGGATCAGATTGCTGCGCCGCCTTCGCATCCGCCGGATGGGCGAAGCGTAGACCCGTGACAAGAATTGCAACGATAATGCAAAGGAGTGAAAGAAAATGAAAATCAACTGGCTTGCGCGAGTGAAAAACAAAGCCTTCTGGGTGGCGTTTATTCCGGCGCTGCTGCTGGCACTCAAAGCGATTGCAGGGCTGTTCGGCTTTGAGCTGGACACGACGGACGTCAGCACGAAGCTGCTGGCAGTGGTTGAGGCAGCGTTCGCGCTGCTGACAATCTTGGGCGTTGTCGTTGACCCGACGACCGAGGGCGTGAGCTACACCAAACCTTGGACGGACAAGGACGCCGTGCAGTAAGCGCATCAGTGCAGGCGGCAGCACCATCGCATCTGGCGGCGCTGCCGCTTTTTTTCGTGCCAACGCAGTTGAAAAAGGCGAGGAGAACAGGGTGCGGGTAACACGGGAAATGGGAAAGCATTTTTTTCGCTGTGTTTTGTTCTAAAAGTGCGGAAACTTTTGCCGAAATGGTTCTTGTTTTTGAGCATCCCCCCCTATGTGAAAAAGTTTTTGGAAGGGAACTGGACACCGGCGAGGGTTCAAGCCTTTCCAGCGTGGGTGGTTCAAGCAATAGGGGGTGGGGTTGTGTGACATTACAGAAGAAGAATTTCTAACAGGAAGTGAATTTTTCCGTAAGGCA
>OOCH01002851.1_pt1 | contig 10030 bp, 7 predicted proteins | sample 1671641 | NCBI WGS metagenome assembly OOCH01 (sample SAMN06348177, study PRJEB24527) | human gut metagenome | biome: human gut; feature: ankylosing spondylitis patient; material: feces | host: Homo sapiens | place: China | collected 2015-10
AAAAACATAATTCTTTCTGATTTTCCACGGAGTCATATCTTTGCTAAATTATCGACTGAGCCATTATAACCGATAGGGTATATTCAGAAATGATAAGCCCTATTTTTGTCTATAAAAAGAGAGTTGCCCTTTACTCCCGCAAAAGGCAACCCAAGTTCTCAAAAATTAAAAGATGCAAATTGAGACTTTATGTGATTATTAATTCCCTTCCTGAAATTTTTGATGTAGGAGACTTGTTCCCGCATGTGACGTATTTCTTCCCGTTTGAGTACACCTAATTGATTGATGAGTATATTCCCTTGATTGTAGAGGGCGGCAAGATCTCCGAACGCATCTTTTTCGATCGATTGCCGGCTTTCCTCCAAGAACGATACGATCGATTGTGCTATCTCTCCAAAGCTGTCTTTCTGACTTTGCTCCAAAGGATTGAAATTATTGTCGGTATGTTCCAAACAAGGTTCGCAGGTCCTTTTTATGGAGTGGATAATGTCGTAAGAGAAATCGTTCCCTTGAAAATAATAGAGACCTTTTTCTAATCCTACTTTGTCATTCAAGTGGGAGACTCCTATGGTTCCCAACCGTTTTACTTGTTTGAAGTATCGCCGTTCCGTTTCTATATCGCCCATCGCTTTGCGCAGGGTTCTGTAACTTTCGTTGAGGAAACCGGTGGTGACTCGATGATATAGGTCGGCACTCCATTCGAGGACTTTGGCGAATTCTTCCCGGCTGAATTTTCTCAATAAGACAAGTGCTTCTTGCTTGTCTTTGTTGGCGACCATCTGTTGTGCCAGCGAGCTGTTTTTTTCTTGTTTTAGTTTTTTATTGTATGATATTTGGCTGTGTATGAGCATATAAGCGGCTAATGCTCCCAACAGGATAATAGCGATACTACCTCCGAAATAGACAATCATCGTCACTGTAAAACAAATCAAAAAAGCGGCTCCGGCCGTGAGAAACCAACCTCCGATAACGGAGATGACTCCGGTGATACGGTAAACGGCACTATCGCGTCCCCAAGCCTTGTCGGCAAGAGACGTACCCATAGCAACCATAAAGGTGACATAGGTAGTGGATAGGGGTAGTTTCAACGAGGTTCCCAATGCGATCAACAAGCTGGCAAGCACCAAATTTACCGAGGCTCTAATTAAGTCGAATGCCGCACCGTGTTCGAGTATGACTTCGTCTTTGTCGAATCGGGCGTTGAGCCAAGTTCTGGCTTTGGGCGGTATGTTATTGACAATAAAAGAAGATGTATTTGTTGTCATGCGCACCAATTTACGAGCGATGGGAGAAGTCCCGAAACTTTCTTCTCCGGCTTCCTGACGGGATAGGTCGAGAGAGGTTTTGATTACGTTATGTGCTTTTTTGGAGGTGAGCAGGGCGACAACCATAATTATACCTGAACCGATGAGGAATATGGAAGGCGTTGAAGCCGAATCGAGAAGAGAGGTCATCAAGTACTGATCGGGACTGACGCCGTTGCTGTTGGCGATGTAGTCGTGGTAGGTCGAATAACCGGCCAAAGGCATACCGATAAAGTTGACTAAGTCATTTCCCGCAAAAGCTAATGCCAGAGCAAAAGTTCCCAACAAGACGACTATTTTCAAAATGTTTATGCGACACCACATGAGTACTTGCATGAGTATTGTCGTGCATAGGAAGCAACAGCCTAAAAGTATTTGTGTGTTGTCGTGAATCCATTGGCGGTTTTCGGGAGTCATCAGCGTGGACTCTTTTAATCCCTTGATAAGTATGAAATAGATGATGGAGGTAGCCGCGAATCCGCCGAACAGCGCACCGAAGTATTTTAACTGTTTCTGGTAATTGAATTTGAAAATCAAGCGGGCGATGTATTGTACCAAAACACCAAAGAAGAAGGCGATGGCTACGGATACGAAAATGGCTACGATTACTTGCAGAGCTTTGTCTGTATTGATGAGGTCTCCCATTTGCAAGGCTCCTGCGCTATTTATCGTTTTCACGATAGCCAAAGCAAATGTGCCGCCTAACAATGCGAATATCATCGATACGGTGGTCGATGTGGGAAGTCCCATCGTATTGAATATGTCGAGTAAAACTACATCTGTGAGCATGACCGCCAACAAGATACTCATGATTTCGTTCATGTAGAAATATTGGGGCTGATATATTCCATGCCGTGCGATATCCATCATACCGTTCGACATGGAGGCTCCTACAAAGATTCCTATTGCGGCGACCGCCATAATTACTTTGAAGGGGGCTGCTTTTGCCCCGATAGCCGAATTGAGGAAGTTGACGGCATCGTTACTGACTCCCACCGATAAATCGAAAATGGCGATGAGAAAGATAAAAATAACGATGATCAGATAGAACGTTTCCATAATGTCCAATTTGCATGTTTTTTCACTCGCAAAGAAACGATATTGATGTTACAGAAGCGTTACAAACATGTATCTATCTTGTTTCTTTTCTTCGATTTTCGTCGGTGGAGTGCCGGAAATTCGAGCAGGAGATTCTGTAAGAGGCAAAAATGTCCTCGGTAATTGTTCGATTACTTTCGGTATCATGGCTTTCTCAATAGACTATCTTCGTCGTAACTCGATTTTGTAAAGCTCGTTAAGGGTTGCTTTCATTCGAAAGTTGGATTATATCCAGAATTCTATAATCGTATTTGAAACAGTTGAGTCCTATGCGAATTTTCCTCTCTTTCCCGGAAAGATTCGGACGAATTGTAATATTGTTTTTGACCGGTAGAGTGGCCGATGAGATGATAATTTCTCCCCAGTCGTAGGAATAGTCTGCCCTGTCGTTGTATAAATCATTTTCTACTCCGTTCAGGTAGCATTCCACACCGTTTACTTCGAACCAGTTGACGAGGCAAAAAGGATTTTTTTCTTCTGCACTATAAACAGTTAGCTGCCCTCCTCCCGCCGGTATCGTATATTCGTCTCGGGTCGTTTGTGCCAAATCTGTACTTTCGATTTTCAAAGCGACCGGATTGAATTTTTCTTCTTCGTTAATAAAAGTACAACCGGAGAATATCACGATATTTGTGAGTATCAGTAGCGTTCCAAGTATTTTTTTCATGAGCTTCCGAATGAAAGATTACTACTTAATAAATGCCAATTGTGTGAATTACTGCATTTCGAGCTTTGCATTTATTACGCTTTTCCATATCTAAACGGATTGTCGATGGACTATTTCTTTTTGCTTTTATTCTCTTTTTTTATCGAACCTGCCGATTTTTTCGATTTACTTGCATTCTTCGTTTCTCCGGGTTCGGGCTTTTTCCATCTTAAAATCTGAGCTGTCCGTGCCGGGAGGTAGAGCATGAGCCATTCTTTGTTGTCTTTTTCGAATAACGGATCGTGTCGGGTGAGGTGTTTCACTTTCATATCAATGAGTCCGTATCCTCCGAATGCAGGATCGTCGCTACTGAGTATGTGCTCGTATTCTCCTGTCGGGGCCAAAATGCCGTATCCGTTAAAGGATTTGAACGGGTGGAAGTTGAATACGAAAAGCAGATCGTCGCGCAGGAATGCGAGTACTTGGTCTCCGTCGTTTTCACAGAGTTTGACGATAGGGGTTCGTTCGAATTTTTTCTTTTGGCTTATGATGTGAATCATGGCTTCGTCGAAGGCTCCGAGGTATTGATATTTCAAATCGTTTCGGTCTACGAGGTCCCATTGCCGACGGGCGTATTTATAGGACCAGCCGTTTCCTTGACGCGGAAAATCGATCCATTCGGGGTGGCCGAATTCATTTCCCATGAAGTTGAGGTAACCGCCGTTGATGGTCGAGAGGGTTACCAGCCGTATCATTTTATGCAGGGCCATGCCTCGATCTACGATCAGATTGGTATCTCCCTTGCTCATGTGCCAATACATGACGTCGTCGATGAGCCGGAAAATAATGGTTTTATCGCCGACCAGTGCTTGGTCGTGGCTCTCGGCATAATTGATGGTCTTTTCATCGGAACGCCGATTGGTCAGTTCCCAAAATATGGCCGTGGGTTTCCAGTCCTCGTCTTTTTTCTCTTTAATGGTCTTTATCCAGAAATCGGGTATTCCCATAGCCATTCGGTAATCGAACCCTATTCCTCCGTCGTTGAATTTCGCTGCTAATCCCGGCATTCCGCTCATTTCTTCGGCGATGGTTATCGCCCGCGGATTTACTTGGTGAATGAGTTCATTGGCCAGAGTGAGATAAACGATGGCGTTGTCGTCCTGCCCTCCGTTGTAATAGTCGTCGTACGAACCGAAAGCCTGTCCCAAACCGTGGTTGTAATAGAGCATCGAGGTGACGCCATCGAACCGGAAACCATCGAACCTGAATTCGTCGAGCCAGTATTTGCAGTTGGAGAGCAAGAAGTGGATTACATCGTTTTTTCCATAGTCGAAACACAAAGAGTCCCAAGCGGGGTGCTCTCGCCGGTGGTCGCCGTAAAAGTATTGGTTGTACGAGCCATCGAATCGACCTAACCCTTCGACTTCGTTCTTGACAGCGTGAGAGTGTACGATGTCCATAATGACGGCTATTCCCATTTTATGAGCTTCGTCGATGAGCGATTTCAATTCGTCGGGTGTCCCGAAGCGGGACGACGGGGCGAAGAAACTGGATACGTGATACCCGAAAGAACCGTAATAGGGGTGCTCTTGTATAGCCATGATTTGTATGGCGTTGTATCCGTCGGCAACAATGCGGGGAAGTATCTTTTCTTTAAATTCGGTATAACTGCCAACTTTTTCTTCTTGTTGCGCCATACCGATGTGACATTCGTAAATCAGCAGCGGGGAGGTTTGGGGGCGAAACGGCTTTTTTGAAAAAACGAAAGGCTTTTCGGGATCCCAAATTTGTGCCGAGAAGATATATGTTTCGGGGTCTTGCACGACTCTCGTGGCCCAAGCCGGAATGCGTTCTCCTTGTCCTCCGGGCCAGTGTACGGATAGTTTGTAAAAGTCGAGATGGTGTAACGTATCGAGTGGAAGTTTTATTTCCCATACTCCTCTGCCGATGGCTAATAACCGATATTCGGGGCGTTCTTTCCAGTTCGAGAAGTTTCCTATCAAATAGATAGCATTGGCATTGGGCGCCCACTCCCGAAATACCCAGTGGCCGTTTTCTTTATGTAATCCGAAGTAAAGATAGCCGTCGGCAAAATCGGAAAGGTTTCCTGTTCCTCCGGTTAGTTCCGAAATTTTTTCCACGGCACGATTGTGCCGGCCTTCGATAGCCTGTTTATAGGGAGCCAGCCACGGGTCGTTTTTTATCAGTTTCAGAGTTTTCATAGGGCTGTATTTTAAGGAGGAATATAAAGAGCGATGCAGTTACTGCTTCTGCCCGTTGTTTCTGTACAAAGAAAAAACAAATGACCCGATGTGAAAATTTTTTGCACGGCCGGGCTCGATTTCCTTTGCATCACGTGCAAATATAATGAAAGTCGAGCGCAGAACAAACAAGTTTATTTATTTTTATATCGAATGTGCTTTTTGTATTCGGTAAGTTTAAATATATGAAAATTGATGCCGGAGACGACCGTGTGGTCGAAAAATCGACTTTGTGTTTTCCCCCCGGAGGTTATTTTCGGTGTGTTTTACTTCGATGGACAACTTTCTTTATCTTTATTCCTTCGGGGAAATTTGTCACTGATGAGAGGTGTGGCGGTTCGACCGGCGTATGTGGGGTGGGTTTTGCGACAGCCGTATTCTGTATTTTTTTCGGTTCAATAGTTTCGGTTTTTTCTCCTTCGTGTGGAACTGTGTTTGTTGCCGTTTCTTTCCCGTTTGTCATCGGTTGGGTTTCGTTAGAGACGGGAGTAACCTCGGCAGAGTCTTTGGGGGTGTATTTGCGAGCATAACGTTCGAGGGTGTTAATGCTGCTCATGAGCGTTTTCACTTCTTTGGGATGCTGCATAATATCGAGTTCGAGCAATTGTGCGTAATAACGCAGCAATACTTGATTGCGTAACAGTTCTATTTGCATACGGCTATTTGCCAGTTCCCGGGTGAATTTCTGTTCTTGTGTTTCCATACTTTTTTTGAGGCAAATGTATGGTCGGGGCATTCGCATTTTATGGCATGATTGAATTTTTTTTACCCGATCGGTATCGGGTAAAAGTAGGGAGGAAGGGATATGTCCGATAGAAGCAGACTGATGAGATGTCGTTTTTCAATACCATAAGCAAGAATGATGTAGTATTTCTAACCCCTCTCATCGTCGCTACCGCTCCTCTGTCTCTCCCCTATATCGCTAACGCAACTCCCCGTAATACTACGGGGCACGGCAGGGGAGAAGTGTTAATACTTTTGATAACAGGAACAGAGAGGTATGTGTTTTCCTCCTCCTCTTTGTGGCGTCAGCAATAGGGGGAGGTGGCACGCAGTGCCAGAGGGGAAGTCCGAGAGAATATTTATGTCGTTATTTCGGTGCGATGTTCAATTCGAACGGAGTATCGGGCGTATATCCGCTACGGATTCTCCACTCTTGCGGGTAGAGGTTGTTGGTTCGGTTGCCAAGATGTTTTGCCCAGCCGAGGGGAAATCCTTCATAGGTGACAAGTATATATCCTCGGGGTAAGTCGGTGGGCAGGAAGAGGCTTTCTCGTCGGAGGTAGGCAAGGGCTGTGTCGAGGGAGGCCTCGTAGCGGACGACTTTATTCATATCGAAGGCTGTGGAGAGTGCCAGCGAGATATGTGGCACGTAGTCTTTTCCTTTGAGCGTGGCTACGGTGATACCGGCGTGCAACAGGTCGAGATTCCGGTCGAGGAGTTTATAATCGGTTGTATACTCGGCCGGGATAGCGATAATTTTCTCTTCGTCGGATATGAATGTATAGCGGTCGGGGTTGGCAACGAGAAGCCTCCATTCATCGGGTATAGCTATTCGGGGTGTTTTATTTTTTTTGTTGCGTTTCTCTGTCTTTTCGGCTGTCGAGAGGAGAGCCTCTCGTCGAGTTTCACCGGGTTCGCCCGGTTTCCGAAGGATTGCCATAAAGAGACCTTCGCCCCGGGTACGGTGGGGCATGAAGCGATAGGCGGGCAGATCGCCAACGAGTGCAGGCGTTATGTTCCAAGCCGGGTCGATATCGACTGTGAGAGGTATGGCCCCGAACTTTTTTCGGAGGAAACCGATCATCTCCTCGTTTTCTTCGGTGTTGTAGGTACAGGTGCTGTAAATGAACAATCCGCCGGGGCGTAGAGCGTTCCACACATCGGTGAGAATGGCGCGCTGTCGCTCGGCGCAATGCGCCACATTCGCCGCTGACCACTCGGTGATGGCGGCGGGGTCTTTGCGGAACATACCTTCTCCCGAACAAGGGACATCGGCGGCAATGATGTCGAAGTATTCTTCGAGTGCGCCGAATGCCGAGGCTTCGTTGCGGGTGACTATGCAATAGGGCGATCCCCATTTGACAATGTTTTCGGCGAGGATATGCGCCCGGTTGGGTATGACTTCGTTGCTGACGATTAAACTGCCGACCGGGAGCGACGCAACGGCATCGGTCGATTTTCCACCGGGTGCGGCACAAAGGTCGAGATAACGGACCGGCTCATGAACGTATTGCCGTATTACCCGATTGAGGAACATCGATGCCGCTTCTTGTACGTAGTAGGCTCCGGCGTGAAGCCGGGGGTCGAAGGTAAACGTTGGCCGGGAAGAGAGATAGAACCCATGTCGAGCCCAGAGAACCGGATCGCCTATCGTGCCTGTCGGAGTACTTTTCGAAGGGTTGAGCCGTATGCTTGTCGGAGATTCCGATTCGAGGGCCTCGGCAAAGCGGGGATAGTCGTCGCCGAGTAATCGGCGGGTACGTTCGATAAATGGGGCAGGCAGGTCTGTCATAACAGTTTCTGTTTTTCTCTTTGGGCAAAAATACCTATTTTTGTCGAACGGTGAAAATGGGTTTTGCCGATAAATCGAATTTGTATGCTCAAAACCGCATTATATCTGATTCCTGTTCCTCTGGGCGATACACCGGTCGAGCAGGTGCTACCTTCTTATAACCGCGAAGTAATAGCCGGGATACGTCACTTTATCGTAGAGAATGTGCGTTCGGCCCGACGGTTTCTCAAAAAATCAAATCCCGATATTTGTATCGACGACTTGACGTTTTATGAATTGAACCGTCACACGGAGGCGACGGAGGTGTCGGGTTTTCTCGAACCGTTGCGGCGGGGATATGCGACAGGCGTGATTTCGGAGGCCGGTTGTCCGGCTGTGGCCGATCCGGGGGCCGATGTTGTGGCGATCGCCCAACGGGAACATTTGCCTGTGGTTCCATTGGTGGGACCTTCGTCGATATTGATGTCGCTGATGGCTTCGGGATTCAACGGGCAGAGTTTCGCTTTTCAGGGTTATCTGCCTATCGAGGCGGGAGAACGGATAAAGAGAATCAAGCAGCTCGAACAACGGGTATATGCCGAAGGGCAGACGCAGATATTTATCGAAACGCCTTATCGTAATCATAAGATGATAGAGGATTTGGTGCGTTCCTGTCGTCCTCATACGAGGTTGTGCGTGGCGGCGGGTATTTCTTGCCCCGATGAAAGTATTCGTACGCTCTCGTTGGGTGAGTGGGCGAAGACGAAGTATGATTATCAGAAAACCCCTGCCATTTTTTTACTTTATAAGTAGATTTTTTCCCTTTGATTATAGAGTTTAACCCCTTCGCCCTGTGGGCACTCCCCCTATATTTCCTTGCGGAAACACAGGGGGAGAGGGGGATGCCCTAATCCGCTCTCTCTCTGCTGTGGTTATTTTTTTCAACCCCTCCGTCTTGTGGACACCTCCTCTATATTTTGCGTTGTAAAACACCCCGTAAGGCTACGGGACACGGCAGGGAGGAGGTTAATACCTTTCTGTTTTTTCAACCCTTTTGTTTCTTCGTGACACTTTATCCTATATTTTATTTGCCACAAAACACCCTGTAATGCTACAAGACACGGCTGGGGAGATGAAGGACAATCTCTATTGGCAGAATCGTTTTTTTTTGCCTTTATGCTTCGTCGGAGATCGAAGAAATTTAAACGGATTCTAAATATCTTACCTTCGATAATTTTCAATTGTGCCGTTAAAAAGCTATCTTTGTGCCCCGAGGAGAAAAAAGGATATGAGCTTACAATTTCTAAGCCTTGCCAGCGGCAGTAGCGGCAATTGTTATTATCTGGGAAACGAGGAGTATGGCATACTGATCGATGCCGGCAAGGGTGTGCGGACGATCAAGAAGGTTTTGAAAGAGTATGGTATCCCTTTTGAAAAAATCGTTGCTCTGTGCATTACCCACGACCATGCCGACCATATCAAGGCGGCAGGGACATTAGGCGAAAAATACGGCATACCCATTTATACCACCGAGGCCATCAAGAACGGAATGAATCGTAATTATTGTATGGTCGATAAAATTTACAGCGCTCATCGGCCTATTGTAAAAGAGATTCCGTTCAAGATCAAGGATTTTACGATTACAGCCTTCGAAGTACCCCATGACGGGAGCGACAACGTAGGCTTTTTTATTTCTTACGGGAATTTGTATTTTGCTTTTGCGACCGATTTGGGGCATATCACGCCTACGGCAGATAAATATTTGCGGCAAGCTAATTATCTGGTCATCGAATCGAATTACGATGAGGCGATGTTGCGTAACGGTTCTTATCCTCTTCATTTGCAGAGACGTATCCTTGCCGATAGCGGCCATATGGACAATGCCCGTACGGCCGAATATTTGGCTCGAATCTATACGCCGGCTTTGCGAAATATTTTTCTATGTCATCTCAGCGGGGATAACAATCACCCTGAACTGGCTTATAAGACGGTGGAAAACCGACTTTACGAGGAAGGCATACGAGTGGGTAAAGATGTGGAGTTGGTGGCACTTACCCGTAATCACCCGTCGGAGCTTTATACGTTTGAAGAGTCGGAAAGAATGGATTGGAACAGTGCGGTTTCGGGAGAAGATGACTGTCTTGGATAGCCGGATCGTTTGCCGGAGTGTCAAAAATAGTGGTTGCGAGAAATTTTTTTGAATAATCGTTTGCCGGTTTCTCGAAAA
>OOCH01002852.1_pt1 | contig 10028 bp, 8 predicted proteins | sample 1671641 | NCBI WGS metagenome assembly OOCH01 (sample SAMN06348177, study PRJEB24527) | human gut metagenome | biome: human gut; feature: ankylosing spondylitis patient; material: feces | host: Homo sapiens | place: China | collected 2015-10
TCCAGCTGAACGACTACGAGGGCGTCGTGACCCGCACGGCCCGCCGCCGCGTCACCGAAGTCCGGTTCACCCACACCGCACCTGCCCCGCAGGACGACGAAAAGGACAAAGACAAGCGCTTTTCCCGTCTGGCGCAGCGCACCGAGGGCCGATAACACTCTATAACACAAAAAAATCCTCTCCCGATGGGAGAGGATTTTTTTGATCCAGCGATTACTGCTTTTTCCAGCGGCGCATGATGCCCATGCCCAGCGCATAGGGGCCGGTATGGACCGCGATGGTGGAGCCGATCTGCAGCAGGCCCACCTCGCACTGTGCGGCGGGGTACTTGGCACGCAGGGCGGCGCGGGTCTGCATCCAGAGCCGTTTGCCCTCTTCTTCATCGTAGCCGTAGCCCACGATGATGCGGTAGTCGTCGGGCGTGCCGCCGTTAGCGTCCAGATAGTTCATCAGCTGCTCAAGGGCCTTCTCAAAGCTCTTCTGACGGCCCCGGGCCACACCGCCCGAGAAGATCTCGCCGTCTTTGAAGAGTATCATCGGCTTGATGCCCAGGAAGTTCGCCGCCCGGCCAGAGACTTTGCCGATGCGGCCGCCCTTGATGAGATAATCGAGGTTGCCCACCGTGAAGAAGATGTTGTTGGTGGATTTTTCCGCTTCCAGCCAGGTCACCGCCTCGTCCAGCGTGCAGCCTGCGTCGCGGATGGCCACAGCGTTCTCCACCATAGTCGCCTCCGTGACCGTAGCCGCTGCCGAGTCCATCACCTCGATCTTCGCGTCGGGGTAGTCCTCGAGCACCAGCTCCCGGGCGTTGCGGGCGCTGCCCACGCAGCCGCTCATCTTGCCGGTGAAGCAGAGGCAGAGGGTGGGGCGGCCGGCCTCAGCCTGACGGCGGAACACCTCCTCGAAATCCTCGATGGAGGCAAGGCTGGTCTTGGGATAGGCAGAGGGGTTGTCCACCATGAACTGGTAGAAATCCCGCACAGCGATCTCCTTGCCCTCCTTGCGGTAGTGCTCACCGTCCAGCGAAACATAGAACGGCACGATCTCCACGCCTATCTTCTGCGCCATTTCCGGCGTAAAGTCACAGGCGCTGTCGGCGATGATGTCAAACATTAGCGGCATCCTTCTTTCCGGTGAATTCAGGGTTTAGACCACGTGGTGGATGTATGCCTCACGCTCTGCGCCCACAGAGATATAGGTGATCTTGCAGCCCACGGCCTTTTCCAGATACTCGACGTAGTTCTGGGCCTCCTTGGGCAGGTCTTCCCACTTGCGGGCGGCGGTGATGTCGCAGTGCCAGCCGGGCAGATACTCCACCACCGGCTGTGCGGTGTCCAGAGCCTCGCCCATGGGGAAGCGGGTGGTGGTGGTGCCGTCGCTCAGTTTGTAAGCAGTGACCATGGGGATCTTCTCCATGTAGTCCAGCACGTCCAGCAGGGTCAGAGCCACTTCATCGCAGCCCTGGCAGAACACGCCGTAGCGGCTTGCCACCAGGTCGATGGGGCCCACGCGGCGGGGACGGCCGGTGGCAGCGCCATACTCGTGGCCAGCCTCGCGCAGGTCATGCTTTTCTTCCTCGGTCATGGCCAGCTCGGCGGTGAAGGGGCCGTCGCCCACGCAGGAGGAGTAAGCCTTCATGACGCCGATGGAGTTGTGCAGCTTATGGCCCGGGATGCCTGCGCCGATGGGGGCGTAAGCGCCGATCACGTTGGAGGAGGTGGTGTAGGGGTAGATGCCAAAGTCGATGTCGCGCAGGGCACCCAGCTGTGCCTCGAACAGCACCTTTTTGCCGGCGGCATCTGCATCGGCCAGATACTGGCCCACATCGCAGATATAGTCCTTGAAGATGGCGGCGTACTTCTCCAGCCATGCCCACATCTCGTCTACGCTGATGGGAGCGGCGTTGTAGCTGCCCTCCATGATCAGATTCTTGGAGTCCACCATGGTGATCAGGCGCTTCTTCACGGCATCGTCCAGATGCAGCAGGTCGCCCATGCGCAGGGTCTTCTTCATGTATTTGTCGCCGTAAGCGTAGGCGATGCCGCGCTTGGTGGAGCCGAACTGTGCACCGGTCTTGGACAGACGGGCTTCTTCCAGACCATCCTGATCCACGTGGTAGGGCATGGTGATGGTTGCACGGTCGGAGATTTTCAGGTTCTTGGGGCTGATCTCAATGCCCTGCTCGCGCAGCTTCGTGATCTCGCCGTCCAGATGATGCGGGTCGATGACCATGCCGTTGCCCATGACGCAGACGACGTTCGGGCGCAGGATGCCGGAGGGCAGCAGATTCAGCACGAACTTGCCGCGCTCGTTCTTGACCGTGTGGCCTGCGTTGTTGCCGCCCTGATAGCGTGCAACGATGTCATACTCCTGGCTGATGAGGTCGACCATGCGGCCCTTGCCTTCATCGCCCCAGTTGATACCCGTAATTGCAGTAAGCATAATAAATGACCTCTTTATCCTTTTTTCAAAAGACAGCCTTTTCCGTGCACCTTGCCCGGGATACGCCACCTTGGGAAAACGCACCGGCAGTCATACACAAAGCACATACCAATGCGAGTATAGTATAGCACAGTTTGCCGCGCAAAAAAAGAGGAAAGCACCGCTTTTCGCCGTGTTTTCCTCCAAATTTCAGCGTGCAAAATTGTGCGTTCAGCTGCGGGGCTTCTTTGCGCCGGTGCGGCGGGTCACCTTGTGGATGGTGCCGTCCGGCTCCTGAATGGACGTGTTGGCCAGCTGGGCGCGCAGGCTGGCCTTCATATCGTCGATGTATTCGCGGCGCAGAACCTGCTGCTCTGCCTTTTCGGCCTCGGTCAGGCCGGTGGTCTTGCTCTTTTTTGCCAGCTCGTTGATGCGGGCGATCTTTTCCTGGGTCATGGGGACCTCCTGTATTTTAAATAAGAATATGCTATAATAGTAAAAAATAAACCCTCTCAGGCGCTGACGCGCCGGCTCCCCCCGAAGGGGCGAGCCTTTTTAAGGAATTGCTTGCAATCAGTATAACAAAGGATGATAAAAATGGCAACTCAACTCAATTTTGCCCAGCAGATGGATCTGGTGCTCAAAAATCTGGACGGCACACGGCCGCGCCTTTTGCTCCACGCCTGCTGCGGGCCCTGCTCCAGCGCGGTGCTGGAGCAGCTGTGCCAGTACTTCGACATCACGGTGCTCTATTATAACCCCAACACCTGGCCTGCCGCGGAATACCACCGCCGCGGCGAAGAACTGAAAAAGTTCGTGGCGGCCGCCCACCCGCTGGGCGTGACCGTGGTGGAAGACCACTACGACCCGCAGGAGTTCTATTCTGCCGTCACCGGCCTTGAAAACGAGCCGGAGCGCGGCAATCGGTGCACCGTGTGTTACCGGTTGCGGATGCGCCGGGCGGCCCAGTACGCGAAGGAAAACGGCTTCGACTGGTTCACCACCACCCTGTCCATCAGCCCGCACAAGGACGCCAAGCGCATCAACGCCATCGGGCAGGAGCTGGAAGCAGAGTTCGGCGTGAAGCACCTGCCCTCGGACTTCAAAAAGCACAACGGCTACCTGCGCAGTTTGCAGCTCTCGGAAGAATACGGCCTGTACCGGCAGGATTACTGCGGCTGTGAGTTCAGCGCGAAAGCACGGGGAATTGAAAAGTAAAATGCAACCTCCCAGCAGGCCAGCGAGGTATTTCTCCGCGAACAGCCCTAGACACTGTCCCGCCCCAGTGCTGGCGCACCGGGGCCCCACCTCCAGGACATTTGCTGGAGAAACATCCCGCCGTCCTGCTGGACAACCGCATCTGTCCCGGCCGACGTGCCGGGAGTTTCTCCGAGGACCGTCCGCTGGGGTGGGACCCTGCCGCCGCAGGCGGTAGGGCGGGCGATGGAATGGCCCGTTTCGTGTCCGAGGAGGAACTACCGACCCACTGACCCTACTGCAACGTCCTGCCGGGTCAGCTCATCCAGATTCTGGGTGTAGCAGGGCAGGCAGTGGGCCATGAACCAGTCGGCTTCCGGGCAGTGCATGGCTTCCAGCGCCGCTTTCTGCTGGGCAAAGGCTGCGTCGAACTCGTGGTTGCCGCTGCGCTGCTCCTCCATGCACTTGATGAGGGCGCTGAGCCGGTCGGCGGCTTTCAGCAGCCGCTTTTCTTCGGCGGTGAGCAGCTCGCCGGAGATGAAGGGAGAAATTTCTTCGCCCAGTTCTTCCGGCAAAAGGCCGGTCATGCTGCGCACGCTCTCGGCCTCCAGCGCCTTGTAGGCGTCCCGCAGGGCGTGGTTCGCATACTTGACGGGCGTGGGCATGTCGCCGGTGATGATCTCCGGCGCGTCGTGGTACAGCGCCGCCACTGCCACCGTTTTGGGGCGGCAGGGGGTGCCGGTGTACCGCCGCGCGATCAGGCACAGCATGTGTGCCAGCAGCGCGGTATCACAGGTGTGCTCACTGAGGGATTCGGCCCGGGTGGAGTGCATCAGGCTCCAGCGGGTGATGTACTTCATGCGGGCCAGCAGGGCGCTGAACGGATACAGCATGGGCGGTCTCCTCCTTTGCAGATGCGGACTTTTCTTCACCATACCTGCCCGGCAGGGGCTTGTCAAGCCTTTGGTGAAGAAAAGTTCTTTTTTTAACCGCGTGCCCGTGCTATACTATACAGAAAGAACATCAACATTCTGCCCCAGCGGCAGAGAAAAGAGGAACCCATGGAGTGGTCTGGTACCGCCCGGCAGCCGCAGCTGCTGGGGCAAAAAAAGGATAAATTCTGGCGGACGGTGGCGTTGTGTGCCCTGACGGCCGCGCTGTTTTTCCTGCCGTTCTATATCATCGACGGCGGCTTTTTCCACTATGCAGGCGATTTCAACAGCCAGCAGATCAGCTTTTACCGGTATATGAACGGCTTTTTCAAGGGGGCCGGTTACCCGGACAGTGCGTTCACCTCGGTGCGTAACACCTTCTCCTGGGCCACCGACCTTGGCAGCGGCGTCATGAATGCCTACTCGTTCTACCTGTACGGCTCGCCGTTCTTCTATTTTTCGCTCATCTTCCCGCAGAAGTGGCTGCCCTACCTCATGGTGCCGCTTCTCGTGCTCAAATTTGCCGTGGCGGGCGGCGGCGCGTACCTTTATCTGCGCCGCTACGTCAAAAACATCGACTATGCGGTGCTAGGGGCCTGTCTTTACACCTTCTCCGGCTTTGCGGTGTACAACATTTTCTTCAACCACTTCGTGGACGTGGTGGCCCTGTTCCCGTATCTGCTGTGGTCGCTGGACGAAGTGCTTTATGAAAACAAGCACAGCTGGTTTGCCTTCTGGGTGGCGGTGAACCTTTTCAACAACTACTTCTTCTTCATCGGGCAGGTGGTGTTCCTTGCCATCTACTTTGTGTGCAAGCTTAGTACCGGCGACTTCCGTCTCACGGTGAAAAAGTTCGGCCTGCTGGCCTTCGAAAGCCTGCTGGGCGTGGCCATGGGCAGCCTTTTGCTGGTGCCGGCCATCCTCTCGCTGCTGCAGAACCCCCGCACGGTAGACCTTTCCTCCGGCTGGGGCTTCCTGACCTACAGCAAGGTACAGCAGTACCTTGCCATCCTCGTCAGCTGGATCATGCCGCCGGATTCGCCCTATCTCACCTCCATCTGGTCCGAGGGCGTCATCAAGTGGACCAGCATGTCGGCCTACCTGCCGCTGTGCAGCCTGGCCGGTGCGGTGGCCTACTGGCGCGCCCGCCGCGGCGACAGCAAAAAGCGCATCGTGGCCACCTGCGCCGTGTTCGCACTGGTGCCCATCCTGAACAGTGCGTTCTACGCCCTCAATTCCAGCTACTATGCGCGCTGGTATTATATGCCGGTGCTGATCCTTGCCGCCATGACGGTGAACGCGCTGGAAGACCACAACACCGATCTGGATTCCCCTGCGGGCGGCATCAGCTGGCTGATGATCGCCACGCTGGCCTTTGCCGTGGTGCCGGTGCAGGACGGCGACACCGGCAGCTGGTCCTTCGGCGTGCTCAAGAACCCCGGCCAGTACTGCGCGGTGCTGGGCTTCGGCCTGCTGGGGCTGCTGGTCTACCGCTATATCTGCGGCAAATGGCGGGCAGACAGCCGCTTTGCCCAGCGCATGACGGCGGCGGTGCTGGCATTCGCCTTCCTGTTCAGCGTGGTGCACATCGGCATTGGCAAGTTCGGCCAGTGGTACACCGACAGCGACCTTGTGGAGCAGGACACCAACGCTCTGCTGCTGAAAAACGACTTGCCCGAGGGCGATTACCGCATCGACACCTACAAAATTCATGATAACATCGGCATGTGGCTGGACAAGAGCTGCCTGCAGTATTTTGGCAGCACGGCCGCGCCCAGCATCCTCAGCTTCTACCCGGCACTGGGTGTCAAGCGGGATGTGCGCAGCGAGCCGGAGCTTTCCAACTACGCCCTGCGGGGCCTGCTGAGCGTGGAATACCTCATCACCACGCCGGAAAAGCAGGGTGCCTTTGAAGCCGAAGCCGACGACGGCTGGGTCTACGACAGCGCAAAGGACGGCTATGTGCTCTACCGCAACACGAATTATGTGCCCATGGGCTTCACCTATGACTACTACCTCACCGAGAGCGAGTACGAGGACACGGTCAAGACGACCCGTTCGAACCTGCTGATGCGGGCGCTGGTGCTGCCGGATGAAGCCGCCGAGACCTACGGCAAGTATCTCACCCATCTGCCGGACGACAAGCTCAATGACCTGTACTACGAGGAGTACATGCAGGACTGCGCCGACCGCCGCGCCATGGCCGCCAGCGTGTTCCAGATGAACAATTCCGGCTTCCACGCCGAGATCACGCTGGGCAAAGAGAACCTTGTGTTCTTCTCGGTGCCCTACGACGACGGCTTCACAGCCTATATCAACGGGCAGGAGACCGAGATCGTGGAAGTGGACGAAGGCCTGATGGCGGTGCTATGCCCGGCAGGGGAGAACACCATCGACTTTGTGTATCAGCCCGACGGCATCCGGCTGAGCCGCCCGCTGACCCTTGGCGGCATCGGCGTGTGGCTGGTGTACACGGCATACTTTGTCTGGCGCAAGCGCCGGAAGAATGACTTTGCCCCGGAGAAAAAATAAAATTTTGCAATTGCCTCTTGACTTTATCCAGATAAAGTGTATAATGCAATCAAACCGATGAGGCGGAGGAGAACCTGCACAGCGCATCTTCAGTGAGCTCGGACAGTGAAAACGGGCGAGAGCGGGGCAGAGATTCGTGGGCCGCCGAGGGCCGGGCAAACGAGATGCCAGCGCATTTTCAGTAGCTTGGGACGGAAGCCTCCGTTACAGGGCAGGGGAGTGTTGGCTCTCCGTGAGAGGCTCTGCGTTTTGAGAGCAGGGCAAGCAAGGTGGCACCGCAGAATCGTATTTTACCGATCCTGTCCTTGTGGATGAACACACAGGGACAGGGTCGTTTTTTTGTAAGACCCGTCCCGCAAAGGGAGCGGGTCTTTTATTTATAATTTTTTGGGCCGCCCGCTCCGGGAAAGGAGCTATTTATTATGAAAAACGTTACCATGATCTCCCGCCGCAGCTTCCTGAAGGCCGCTATGGCAGCTTCCGCCGTTTCCGCACTGGCACTGACCGGCTGCGGCGGCTCCGCTTCCAGCACCACCGCTTCTTCCGCTGCCGCATCTGCTGCAGCTGAGGGCGGCCAGACCTTCAAGGTGGGCATCGTCAACTACGTCGATCATGCATCCCTGAACCAGATCGTGGCGTCCGTCGAGAGCCGCCTGGATGAGCTGGGCAAGGAGAAGGGCGTCACCTTCGACTACGCCGATTACTACGCCAACGCACAGGCCGATCAGTCCAACCTGAACCAGATCGGTGCTGACCTCGTGGGCGACGGCGTGGATGTGATCGTGGCCGTGGCTACCCCCACCGCTGCCACTATGCTGGCCGCCGTGGAAGACACCGATATCCCCGTTGTCTACTCTGCTGTCACCGACCCCGCTGCTGCAGGTTTTGACGGCGGCGAGAACATAACCGGCACCTCCGATGCGCTGAACACCGACGCCATCATGAACCTGATCCTGGCCGTCAACCCGGACATCGACACCATCGGCCTGCTGTACGACCTGAGCCAGGATTCCTCCACCCAGGCCATCGCCGATGCCAAGGCCTTCTGCGACGCCAACGGCATCCAGTACATCGAGAAGAACGGCACCACCACCGCCGAGGTACAGATGGCAGCCGAGGCCCTGATCGCTGCCGGTGTCAAGGCGGTGTTCACCCCCACCGACAACACCGTCATGACCGCCGAGCTGTCCATCTACGAGACCTTCACCGAAGCAGGCGTCCAGCACTACACCGGCGCAGACAGCTTTGCACTGAACGGTGCCTTTGTGGGCTACGGCGTGGACTACGTCCAGCTGGGCGAAGCCACCGCCGACATGGTGGCGCAGATCCTGTGCGATGGCAAGAGCGCTGCAGAGATGCCGTACCAGACCTTCGACAACGGCATCGTGACCATCAACACTGAGACCTGCGAAGCCCTGGGCCTCGACCTCGACACCGTGAAGGAAGCCTTCAAGCCCTACTGCACCGAGATCGCGGAAGTGACCACCGCAGAGAACTTCTCTTAAAGATAACCCTCTCAGTCAAAACCTGACGGTTTTGCCAGCTCCCCCGAAAGGGGGAGCTTTTGGCGGCTATAGGAAAAGTTTTCCGTCCCAATAAAAGCTCGCCCTTCGGGAGAGCTGGACGCGAAGCGGCCTGAGAGGGTCGTTCTAAAATACATAATGTTAAAAGGAGCACACACATGCTGGCGAGTATCTTTTCGCTCAACGTCCTGCAGACGGCGCTGGAACTGGGCTGTATCTATGCCCTAGTCGCGCTGGCGCTGTTCTTGAGCTATTCCATTCTGAACATTGCAGACCTGTCCACCGACGGCTGCTTTACTCTGGGCTGCGCGGTGGCCTGCCAGGTGGCTCTGACCGGCCACCCCGTTCTGGCCCTGTTTGCGGCCATGGCGGCGGGCGTGTGCTCCGGCTTTGTCACGGCCTTTCTGCAGACCCGCCTCGGCGTGGAGAGCATCATGGCCGGCATCATCGTCAACACCGGCCTTTACACCATTAATCTGGCCGTGATGGGCTTCTCGTCCACCATGTCGCTGGTCAAGACCGACACCATCTTCTCGCTGGCAAAGGGCCCGCTGAGCTTCCTCGGCGGCTGGTATAAGCTGGTGATCGCGCTGGTCATCATCGTGCTGGCAGGCGCAGCGATGCTGGGCTTCCTCGGCACCCGGCTGGGCCTGTCCATCCGCGCCACCGGCGACAATGCTGCCATGGTGCGCGCTTCCAGCATCAACCCGGCCTTCACCATCACGGTGGGTCTGTGCATCTCCGGTGCGCTGTGCGCGCTGTCCGGCGGTCTGCTGGCACAGTACCAGAAAAGCTGCGATATCAACGTGGGCACCGGCATGGTGACCATCGCGCTGGCGTCCCTCATCATCGGCGAGACCCTGCTTGGCAAGCGCACCATGCTGCGCCGCATCATCGGCGTGGTGTTCGGCAGCTGCCTGTACCGCTTTATCGTGGCTGTGGCTCTGCGCTTCAATGTGCCCGCTGCCGCCATGAAGCTGGTGTCTGCCATCATCGTGGCCATCGCTATTTCGATGCCCGCCATCAAGGAAAAAGTTGCTTTCGAGCAGCGCAAGCGCGGGGCACGCAGCCGCCGCGTGACCACCGGCAAGGAGGGACAGTAAGATGGAAATGCTTCAGCTGAACGACCTGCACAAGACCTTCAACCCCGGCACCGTCAACGAAAAGGTTGCCCTGAACGGGGTCAGCCTGCACATGGAGGCCGGCGATTTTGCCACCATCGTGGGCTCCAACGGCGCGGGCAAATCCACCCTGTTCAACGCCATTACCGGTGGATTCATCGCCGACGAGGGCAGCATCCTGCTGGGCGGGCAGGACATCACCTTTGAGCCGGAACACCAGCGCAGCAAGTACATCGGCCACCTGTTCCAGGACCCGCTCAAGGGCACCGCGCCCAACATGACCATTGAGGAAAATCTGGCGC
>OOCH01002859.1_pt1 | contig 9995 bp, 12 predicted proteins | sample 1671641 | NCBI WGS metagenome assembly OOCH01 (sample SAMN06348177, study PRJEB24527) | human gut metagenome | biome: human gut; feature: ankylosing spondylitis patient; material: feces | host: Homo sapiens | place: China | collected 2015-10
TCTGCGCCGCAATACTTACAGTTCATACTTGTTCCCTCATTTCTGATGTTCTGATGTCCCGGATCTGCTTCGCGCGCACCGGACATACTGATTTACCGATTTTACCACAACCCGTACTGATTTTCAATCGTACTGGCGCGCCTGGCAATTAACAAATTGTAAATCTTCTGCGTCCTGGCAGCTCCTGCGCGGGCGGAGCTTGACGGTCTGCAAAAATTTCGCTAAAATAACGGCATACCTATAAAAGATGGAGGCGCTGTTATGAACACCAGTCCAGTATATTTCACCGACTTCCGCTGCCGTCCCGGCCTGAATCAGCAGCAAAAGCTGCGCAAACTCCTGCTGAAGGCCGGCATGGACAAGATCGATTTTCAGGATAAATTCGTCGCCATCAAGATGCACTTCGGCGAGCTGGGCAATCTGGCCTATCTGCGGCCGAACTATGCCAAGACCGTGGCCGACCTCGTCAAGGAGCTCGGCGGCCGTCCCTTCCTGACCGACTGCAACACGCTCTACGTCGGCAGCCGCAAGCATGCGCTCGAGCATATGGACACCGCCTATACCAACGGCTTCTCCCCGTTCTCCACGGGCTGCCACGTCATCATCGCCGACGGCCTGAAGGGCACGGATGAGGTGGAAGTCCCAGTCGAGGGCGCGCAGTACTGTCCCACGGCCAAGATCGGCCGCGCCCTGATGGACGCCGCCACGACAGACGCCTGTCTGGACATTCTGGACGCCGCGCAGCTGCGGGAGCCGGTCATGGCCAGCCTGCTCACCGCGATCCAGACGCATCTGGACCGCCGCGCGGCGGGGGCGTTCAAGGTTGGCGCGGTGCTGTTCTCAAACCGGAACGGCCCGCTGGGGCAGACAAAAACTGCCGATACACTGTTGAAATTGTGGAAGGAAGCCTGACATGGTACATTTTGTGGGGGCCGGTCCCGGCGCACCGGACCTGATTACCCGACGCGGCGCGGCCCTGCTGCAAACGGCGGACTGCATCATCTACGCGGGCAGCCTGGTCAACCCGGCGCTGCTGGGGCTGGCGGGGCCGGACTGCACCATCTGTAACAGCGCCGAGATGACGCTGGAGCAGGTGCTTGCCGTCATGAAAGAAAACGAAGCAGCGCACAAAACCACCGTGCGCCTGCACACGGGAGACCCCTGCCTGTACGGCGCGATCCGGGAACAGATGGACGCGCTGGACGCCATGGGCATCGCCTACGACGATACGCCCGGCGTGTCGAGCTTCTGCGGTGCGGCGGCGGCGCTGAACGCCGAGTACACGCTGCCCGGCGTCAGCCAGACCGTCATCATCACCCGCATGGAGGGCCGTACCCCTGTGCCCGAAGGTGAGCGGCTGGCCGCGCTGGCCGCCCACGGGGCGACGATGGTCATTTTCCTCTCCATCGGCCTGATCGACAGGGTGCAGGATGCGCTTCTGCAGGGCGCGTACACCGCCGCGACCCCTGCCGCCGTTGTCTACAAGGCAACGTGGCCGGAACAGAAAATTGTACATTGCACCGTCGGAACGCTGGCCGAAAGCACCCGCACGGCGGGCATCACCAAGACGGCGCTCATCGTCGTCGGGGACTTTTTGGCCGCACAATATGACCGCAGCAAGCTGTACGACCCGGCGTTCACAACGGAGTTCCGACGGGGGACGAACCGATGACCTGCGCGTACATTGCGTTCACGGCGCGGGGACTGGCGCTGGCGCAGCAGCTGGCGGCAGCCTGCCCCGGCAGCGTGGCCCGCGGCGGTGCGGACGGCGTCCGCCTGACCGATTGGACCGCTGCGCAGTTTGCACAAAGCGACGCACTGATTTTTGTAGGAGCTGCCGGGATCGCGGTGCGGGCCATCGCGCCACACTGCCGCAGCAAGGCTGCAGACCCCGCCGTCGTTGTGCTGGATGAGGGTGGGCAGTTCGCCATTCCGCTGCTGTCGGGGCATCTGGGCGGCGCAAACGAGCTGGCGCAGCGGCTGGCGGCGGTCTGCCATGCCGTGCCGGTCATCACGACGGCCACCGACGGACGCGGCGTTTTTGCCGTGGACGAGTGGGCCAAGCGCCAGAACTGTGCCGTGGCCGAGCCGGAGCGCATCCGCTGCGTGAGCGGGGCACTGCTGGCAGGGCAGAGCGTTTGCTATGCCGCAGACTGGGCTGTTTCCGGCACGCCGCCAGCGGGTGTGGAGCCTGCCGCCGCCGCTGACCGCGCAGATTTTGCGCTGACGCTGACCCCGACGGGTGAGGCGCTGCACCTGATCCCCCGCATTGCGGTGTTGGGTGTCGGCTGCAAGCGCGGCACGACGGCGGAAAAGTTGGAAACAGCCTTTGCGGCCTTCTGCGCGGAGCATCATTTTGCCCCGCAGGGCATTGTCCGCGCAGCCAGCATTGACTTGAAAAAGGATGAGCCGGGTCTGGCGGCGTTCTGCCGGGCGCACGGCTGGAAGATGGACTTTTATACCGCCGCTGCCCTGCGCACGGCTAAAGGCCACTTTACGTCCTCCGGCTTTGTGCAGAGCATCACGGGCGTGGACAATGTCTGTGAGCGTGCGGCGGTGCTGGCTGCAGACGGAGTTCTGTTCATCCCGAAGTGGGCGCGGGACGGCATGACCCTTGCCGTGGCGCTGGCCCCCTTTGCCCCGGATTGGAGATGGAAAAATGATGAACCATAGTCTTGTGTATGTGGTGGGCCTCGGCCCGGGCGGTGCGCAGTATTTGACCGCCCAGGCGCAGACCGCCCTGCAGGCCGCCGACGTGCTGTGCGGCTACACGGTCTACATCGACCTTGTGCGCCCGCTTTACCCGGATAAAGAGGTCTACGCTACCGGCATGACGCGGGAGCTTGACCGCTGCCGTTGGGCGCTGGAAACGGCAAAGGGCGGCAAGACGGTGGCGCTCGTCTGCTCCGGTGACGCCGGGGTCTACGGCATGGCCAGCCCGCTGTTGGAGCTGGCAGAGCACTGCCCGGAGGTAGAGGTCGAGATCGTGCCCGGCCTGACCGCCGCTTTGAGCGGGGCCGCGGTGCTGGGTGCGCCGTTGGCACACGATTTTTGCGTGATTTCGCTGTCGGACCGGCTGACGCCGTGGGCCGTCATTGAAAAGCGGCTGGCCTGTGCCGCGGCGGGGGATTTCTGTCTGGCGCTCTACAACCCGTCGTCCAAAGGCCGCGCCGACTACCTGCAAAAGGCCGTTCGCATTCTGCGGGACAACGGCAAAGGCCCGGACACGGTCTGCGGGCTGGTGCGCTGCATTGGCCGTGACGGCCAGACCGCACGACTGCTGACGCTGGCCGAGCTGGAGGACACCGCCGTGGATATGTTCACAACGGTCTTTGTCGGCAACGCTGCAACGCAGATTTTACATGGCAGAATGGTTACGCCAAGGGGGTATCGCGGCGTATGAATGTGGTGGTTTTCAGCGGTACAACGGAGGGGCGCAGCTTCTCCCGCGCGCTGGCGGCGCTCGGCGCGGCGGTCACGGTCTGTGTGGCGACAGAGCTGGGGGCCGAGGAACAGGGCTGCACCGACGGCATCACGGTGCGCACCGGGCGGCTGGACGCCGAAGGAATGACGGCGCTGCTGCGCAGTGCGGCACTCTGCGTTGACGCGACCCACCCGTATGCCGCCGAGGCAACGCGCAATATCCGTGCGGCGGCAGCGGCGGCGGGAGTTGAATATCCCCGTCTGCTGCGCCCCGCCAGCCCCCTGCCCACGGGCAGTGTGGTGCTGGCCGATGCCGCCCGGGCCGCCGCGTATCTGGCAGACAGACCGGGGCGCGTCCTGCTGGCGACGGGTGCCAAGGAGCTGCCCGCCTTCGCAGCGCTCGACCCGGCGCGGCTCTACCCGCGCGTTCTGCCGACGCTGGCAGGTATCGCAGCATGCGAGGCAGCGGGCATTCCGCACCGCAATATCCTTGCGATGCAGGGGCCTTTTACGAAAGAATTAAATGCGGCGCTGCTGCACCAGTTCCATATCGACTATATGGTCACGAAGGACGGCGGCGCGGCGGGCGGCTTTGCCGAAAAGGCCGAGGCCGCCGCCCGGTGCGGCGTGCAGCTCATTGTGCTGCGCCGTCCGGACGACGAGGGCGAGACCGCTGACACAATTTTACAGCGATGCAGGGAGCTTTTATGAAGATCACATTGGTGGGCATGGGCAGCGGAGCGCCCGGCAGCCTGACAGCGGCGGGGCTGGAGACGCTGCGCGGAGCGGAGCTGATCATCGGCGCGCGCCGCCTGTTGGAAAACCTGCCCGAGGGCTGCACGGCAAACCGCGCAGCCCTCTATAAAACGGACGAAATTTGCGCATTGCTGCGGCAAACAGATTGCGCGGAGGCCGCGGTGGTTTTCAGCGGCGACACGGGCTTCTACTCCGGCGCGGCGGCGCTCTGCCGCGCATTGGACGACGCGGGTCTGCCGTACACGGTGCTGCCCGGCGTTTCCAGCGTGCAATTATTGGCCGCGGCGCTGGGCCGCCCGTGGCAGGGCTGGCGGCTCGTCTCCGCCCACGGCTGTGCCTGTGACCCGGTGACCGCCTGCCGCGCAGGCGGGACAACTTTTTTCCTGACCGGCGGCAGCGAGACCCCCGCGACGCTCTGCCAACAGCTGGCGGATGCCGGGCTGGGCGACGCTGCGGCCACGGTGGGGGAGAACCTCGGCACACCGTCCCAGCGGCTTGTGACCGGCACGGCGCAGGAGCTGGCCGCACAGCGCTTTGCACCGCTCAGTGTCCTGCTTGTGGAAAATGTGCCCGCGCCCCTGCGCCGCACGCCCGGCCTGCCCGATGCAGCGTTCATCCGCGGCAAAACGCCGATGACCAAGCAGGAGGTCCGCGCTGCCGCGCTGGCCAAGCTGGCTGTGCGCCCCACAGATACCCTCTGGGATGTGGGCGCGGGCACCGGCAGCGTCAGTGTGGAGCTGGCGCTGGCCGCCCCTGCGGGCCGGGTCTGCGCCGTGGAGTGTGACGCGGAAGCCTGTGACCTTATCCGCCAGAACCGCGCAAAATTTGCGGCGCAAAATCTGCACCTTACCGAGGGTCTTGCCCCCGCCGCACTGGCAGACTGGCCCGCGCCGGACGCTGTTTTTATCGGCGGCAGCAAGGGCAGTCTGCGGGCTGTCGTCGATGCCGCGCTGGCCGCGAACCCCGATGCACGGCTCTGTATCAGCGCCATTGCGCTGGAAACCTTACAGGAGGCCGTTGCGGCCCTGACGGCCCACGGCCTGACCGCACAGGTCACACAAATCGCAGTCAGCCGCAGCCGGGCGGCGGGCAGCCTGCACCTGCTCATGGCGAACAACCCGGTTTTCTTGATCGCGAGGGAGTAAAAATGCTGCAATTGGTTCTGGCTGCACCCCGCTCCGGCAGCGGAAAAACAACGGCAGCATGCGCTTTATTGGCGGCGCTGACTGCCCGCGGGCTGACCCCCTGCGCGTTCAAGTCGGGGCCAGACTACATCGACCCGATGTTCCACCGCGCGGTGCTGGGCGTCGAAAGCCACAATCTTGACCTGTTTTTCTCTGCACCGCAGACCGCCCGCGCACTCTACGCCCGGCACGCGGCGGGGCACGGCGCGGCAGTCGTCGAGGGGGCCATGGGCTACTACGACGGCCTTGGCGGCGTGACCGACACGGCCAGCGCGTGGCAGCTGGCCGATACGCTGGACCTGCCCGCACTGCTCGTTGTGCGGCCCAAGGGGGCAAGCCTGACGCTGGCGGCGGAGCTGCGCGGGCTGACGGCGTTCCGCACACCGCACCATATCGCGGGAATTTTGCTCAATGATTGTACGCAAGGATTGTGCGCTCTGCTGAAGCCGATGCTCGAAAAAGAGACCGGTCTGCCCGTGGTCGGCTGCCTGCCGCCGCTGCCCGAGGCCGCGATAGAAAGCCGCCACCTCGGTCTGAAAACCGCCGCCGAGATCGACGATCTGCAGCGCAAGATACAGCTCTTATCCGATGCCGCGCAGCAAACCATCGACTGGCCGCTGCTGCACACCCTGTTTGACCGCCCCGCGCCCGCCGCTGTGCCGTGCACGGTGCCCCCGCCGCGGGTGCGCCTTGCCGTGGCAAGGGATGCCGCGTTCTGCTTTACCTATGCCGAAACGTTGGAAGCACTGCGGGAAAACGGCGCGGAGCTGTGCTTTTTCAGCCCGCTGGCCGACACGGCTCTGCCGGATAACATCGGCGGGCTTTACCTGCCGGGCGGCTACCCCGAGCTGTACGCCGCCCGGCTGGCCGCGAACGCCCCCCTGCGCGCCGCCGTAAAAAGCGCTGTGCAGGGCGGCCTGCCCACCGTGGCCGAGTGCGGCGGCTTTTTGTACCTGGGCCGGACATTACAGGACGCCGACGGCACGCCCCACCCGATGGCGGGCGTGCTGCCCGGGCAGGGCTTCAAAGTCGGGCGGCTTGTGCGGTTCGGCTACGCCCGCCTGACCGCCCGCGCCGACAGTATGCTGTTCCGCGCGGGGGAGACCCTGCCCGTCCACGAGTTCCATCACTGGGACTCCACCGAAAACGGCGATGCGTTCACCGCTGCCAAGGCAAACGGGCGGCAGTGGGCGTGCGGCTTTGCCAATGCACGTCTCTACGCGGGTTTTCCGCATCTCTACTGGGCAGGTACGCCGCTGCCGAAGCGCTTTGCGGCTGCAGCCGAACATTATATAAAGGAAACATCATGACCGAAAACGAACTGAAAAACCTGCTTGCAGCCGTTACCCCGCCGGACGAGGCCGCCCGCGCCGCAGCCCACGCCCACTGGGCTGCGCTGGCAAAGCCTTTGGGCGGACTGGGTCGGTTGGAAGCCATGGTCGAGGCCGCCGCCGCGCTGACCGGCGACCCCGTGCCGGATGTCAGCCGCCGCGCGGTGCTGGTGCTCTGCGCGGACAACGGCGTTGTGGCGCAGGGCGTCAGCCAGACCGATGCCTCCGTGACCCGCGCCGTGCTCGAAAACCTGACCGCCCGCCGCACCAGCGTCTGCCGTATGGCCGCTGCGGCCCACTGCGACGTCGTGCCCGTCGATATGGGCATTGCGGGCGCACCCGTGCCCGGCGCGGCGGACTGCCGCATTGCTGCGGGCACGGCTGACTTTACCACCGGCCCGGCTATGACCCGCGCACAGGCCGTGCAGGCCATCGCCGCGGGCATCGCGCTGGTGCGCGCGCAGAAGCAGAACGGCGCACAACTGCTGGCGACGGGGGAGATGGGCATCGGCAACACAACGACGTCCAGCGCCGTGGCCAGCGTGCTGCTGGGCCGCCCTGTGGCCGAGATGACCGGGCGCGGCGCGGGACTTTCCGATGCCGGACTGCACCGCAAAATAGATGCGATAGAACGCGGCATTGCCCGCAACCACCCCGACGTCGCGGACCCGCTGGGGGTGCTGGCGGCGCTGGGCGGCTTTGATATTGCCGGGCTGTGCGGCGTGTTTTTGGGCGGTGCGCTCGAAAGGCTGCCCATCGTGATGGACGGATTCATCAGCGGCGTGGCGGCGCTGTGCGCGGTGCGGCTCTGCCCCGCGGCGGAAAAGGCCGTTTTCGCCAGCCATGTGTCCAGCGAGCCAGCCGCACATATTGTGCTGGACGCGCTGTGCAAAAAACCGCTTATCGCCGCAGAGCTGCATCTGGGCGAGGGCACGGGCGCGGTGGCCAGCCTGTCGCTGTGGGATATGGCGCTGGCCGTCTACAACGGCTGCTACTCGTTTGCGGAGGGCGGCATTACGCCGTACACCCCGCAGTGCTGACGCTGGTCATCGGCGGCGCGGCCAGCGGCAAAAGCGCCTATGCGGAGTCGCTCTGCCTGCGCGCATCGCTGCCGCGCACCTATCTGGCGACGATGCAGGTATGGGACGCCGAGTGCGCCGCCCGCGTGGCGAAGCACCGCGCTATGCGGGCCGAAAAGCAGTTCACCACGGTAGAGTGCCCGCTGCACCTGGACCGCGTGGCCCTGCCACGGCGCGGCACCGTGCTGCTGGAGGACCTGGGCAACCTGGTCGCCAATGAGCTGTATGACCCCGACGGTGCAGGGGCGAAAACCGCGGCGGCGATCCTGCGGGGCATTGACAAGATGCTGCTGCAATGTGATAATCTGATTGTGGTTTCCAACGAGGTGTTCAGCGGTGGGGCAGACTATGCGGGCGATACGGACCGCTATCTGCGCGCGCTGGCCGCCGTCAACAACGCTGCGGCGGCGCGCGCAGACCGCGTGGTGCGCGTTGTCTGCGGCATCCCCGTCTATTACAAAGGAAGTGAAGGTCCGTGACAGCTTTACAGACGATTGCGGTGGCGTTCGCCATGTTCTCTGCCCTGCCGATGCCGCAGTTCGACTGGAACGAAAAAAATATGCGGTACGCGCTCTGCGCCTTCCCGCTGGTGGGGGTGGTGTGCGGCGCACTGTGGTGCGTCTGCGGCGTGCTGCCGCTGCCTGCGGCGGCCCGCGCGGCGGGGTTCTGCCTTGTGCCGGTCTGGGTCACGGGCGGCATCCATCTGGACGGCTACGCCGACACCTGCGACGCACTTTCAAGCTACGGCGATACCGCGAAGAAGCTGGAAATTTTAAAGGACCCCCACTGCGGCGCGTTCGCGGTCATCCGGCTGTGCAGCTACTTTGCGGCGTATTTTGCGCTGTGCGGCTGTGTGGCGTTCACCCCGCGGGTCGGCGTGCTCTGGACGCTGGCGCTGGTGGGGGAGCGGGCGCTGTCCGGGCTGGCCGTGGCGGCGTTCCCGCTGGCGAAGAACACCGGCCTTGCCCACACCTTTGCCACGGCGGCGGACCGCGTCCGCGTGCGGCAGGTGCTGGTCGCGCTCTGCGCCATGCTGGCCGTGGGGCTGACTGCACTGGGCGGCTGGGCGTTGGTACTGGCCGAAGGCTGCGTTTTTGCGCGGTACTACGTTGTTGCCAAAAAACAGTTTGGCGGTGTGACCGGTGATCTGGCCGGGTGGTTCCTGCAAAAATGCGAGATCTGGATGCTGGCGGCGCTGGCCGCCTGCCAATGGCTGGGGGTGCTGTAAATGGTGTTTGTGACAGGGCCGCTCTGCAGCGGCAAGCGCACCTTTGCGCAAAAGCTCGGCGGGCGGCAGGTGTACGACGTGCAGGATTTGGCCGCCGACGCCGCCGATTTGAACCGGCTGGCCGACGAGCTGGCAGATTATGATGTTGTGACCGCGGCGGAGGTCGGCGGCGGCGTTGTGCCGATTGACCCCGCCGCGCGTGCCGCGCGGGAGGCGGCGGGCCGTCTGGCCTGTCTGCTGGCCGCGCGGGCGGACTGCGTTGTGCAGATGTTTTGCGGTCTGCCGACGATTTTGAAAGGAGAACTTCCGAAATGCTGATTTATTTACTGCGCCACGGCCTGACCGAGTACAACGCCCAGAAGCGCTATCAGGGTCAGCGGGACATCCCGCTCTCGCCCGAGGGGCTGGCCCAGCTGCGCCGGGCTGATATTGACCCGAAGGTTGTCTATATTTCCACGCTGCAGCGTACAAGGCAGACGGCGGAGGTGCTGTTCCCGGACGCGGAGCTCGTGCCCGTGGACGGGCTGAAGGAGATGTGCTTCGGCAGCTTTGAAGGCCGCAATTATATTGAGATGGAGCACGACCCCGACTATCAGGCGTGGGTCGCCGCCAACTGCGAGAGCAGCTGCCCCGACGGTGAGCGCAAGGATGATTTCAGTGACCGCGTATGCCGCACGTTTGCGGCGCTGGTGGACAAGGCGCTGGCCGACGGCGAGGAAATGCTGGTGATCCTGGCCCACGGCGGCACCCAGATGGCCGCATTGGAGCGCTACGGCGTGCCGCGCCGCAGCTATTACCGGTGGTGCGGCCCCAACGCGGGCGGCTATGTGCTGGACGCCCGCGACTGGGCGGCGCGGCATGAGCTGCGTTTGGTCAAGACCGTGCAGTACACGAAGGAGAGCACATGCTGATTTTTTGGGCGGTGCTGGGCGGCTTTTTGCTGGACGCTCTGTTTGGCGACCCGGCGTGGCTGCCGCATCCGGTGGTGCTCATG